>CESO01113690.1_pt1 | contig 20126 bp, 21 predicted proteins | sample 356341 | NCBI WGS metagenome assembly CESO01 (sample SAMEA2621812, study PRJEB7988) | marine metagenome | biome: marine biome (ENVO:00000447); feature: deep chlorophyll maximum layer (ENVO:xxxxxxxx); material: "saline water (ENVO:00002010), including plankton (ENVO:xxxxxxxx)" | depth 35 m | reverse complement strand
ATTCTAATCAAAAAAAACAGACATACAAGGACAATAGCGTTTAAAAATGAAAAAACTTATCAAATATCTCGCTCTAATGGCAATAATCTTTATAAATAACGGAGTAAATGCAGAAATGACAACAAATACAATAATTACCATCAAGACAACATCGGGCGATATTAAATTAGAATTATTTGATGATAAAGCACCCGCAACATCTGAAAATTTTAAAAAATATATTAAATCAGGTTTTTTTACAAATACTATATTTCATAGAGTAATTAAAGATTTTATGATTCAAGGTGGCGGTTTTACTCAAGATATGAAAGATAAAGACACTTTTAAACCAATACAAAATGAAGCAAATAATATGATAAGTAATGCAAGAGGGACTATAGCAATGGCTAGGACAAATGACCCGCATTCGGCAAGTTCACAGTTTTTCATAAATCTTAAAGACAATACTTTTTTAGATTTTAAAAGTGAAACTATTCAGGGCTGGGGTTACTGTGTTTTTGGAAAAGTTATTGAGGGTATAGAAACCATAGATAAAATTGCTTTAGCAGATACAGGAAGCTATGGGCCTCATCAAGATGTCCCCAAAGATCCAATAATAATAAATGAGGTAATTATTGAATAAAAATGAATAACATTTATTTTATTTCAGATATACACTTAGATCCAAAAAATTCAGAAGTTACAAATAAATTCATAAATTTTATAACAAATAAAAGCTGTGACATGAAAGAACTTTATATTCTTGGAGATTTGTTTGAATTCTGGATCGATGATAAATACGATATTACTCAAAATAATTTAATAATAACTACGCTAAAAAATATTGTTAAAAATGGAACTAAGGTATTTTTAACTCATGGCAATAGAGATTTTTTAATTGGAAATAAATTTTCTGAGATAACACATATTAAAATTCTTCCGGAAAATTATATTTTAAACCTTGGTGAATCCAAAATTTTAATAACTCATGGAGATCTCTTGTGCACAGATGATATTGATTATCAAAAATTTAGAAAATTTATTAGAAATAAAATAACTTTAAAAATTTTTAATTTACTTAGTAATAATTTAAAAACAAAAGTTGCCTCGTATTTAAGAGGAAAAAGTGAAAAAATTACTTCTCAAAAACCTGAAAATATTATGGATGTCAACCAGGAAACTGTTTTAAGTTTTTTTAAAAAATTTAAAACGAATGTTATTATACATGGACATACACATAGAAAAAATATACACGAAACTAGATTAAATGATCAAGATTATACTAGGTATGTACTTGGCGACTGGCATAACGCTCCTAGTTATATTATTTTTAAAAATAATAAAATTGAGTTATTTGATATTTAGTAAATTAACTATATTTTACCCAATTTCCTCTTTATTTTTTAATCGCAAGAATTAAATCCATAACATTTGTTCCTGTTGGGCCTGTTGTAACTAAAGCGCTAGATTTTTCCAAGAAGTTACCTGAGTCTGCATTCTTAAGATATATTTTATAGTCTAAATTATTATTGATACCAGTATCTATTGTGCTTCCATCTACTAAGCCACCTGCATCATTTGTAGGGCCGTCTGTACCGTCTGTTCCTGCTGAAAGAAAAATTATATCCTTATTTTTAATCTTTTCAGCCATTAGTAAAGCTAATTGCTGATTTCTTCCGCCTCTCCCAGGATTTTCAGGAAGTTGTACTGAACTCTCTCCACCCCAAATATGTAGGCCTTTTTCGCAATTATCAAGATGCTCTGAAAAATAGTTAGCTAAATCATTAACATCTCCCTCTATAAACTTATCATGCATAAATGTATTATAGTTGAGTTTTTCTCCATGGGTCTTACATGCTAATTTTGCGTCATCTAACTTGGCTATAATATGAGTATTAATATTAGAAAATTGGTTAATGTCTGGGCAACTTATTGGGTTAACAGAATTTAATTTTTCTATGATGTCATCTTCATATTTATCAAAATTAATTTTTACATCATCATGTGACAATGGACCTGATGCTATTATTTTTGGGTCGTCAAAAGGAACATCAGATATAGTTAAAACAATTGTTTTTCTTTTCTTTAAAAAACTAGCCAACTTTCCACCTTTGATTTGTGAAAAATGTTTTCTAATAGCATTGATATCATTTATATTGTAGCCCCTTGATAAGAGAGCATCAGTTAATATCATTAATTCATTCAAACTAAAACCATCGACAATTAATTCAACTAAGCTAGATCCACCACCTGACAATAAAAATAAAAATTGGTCATCATCTTTTTTTGTATTTATAAATTTTATTAGTTCAATACCACACTCTATACTTGTTAATGATGGGGTTGGGTGATCAGATTCCAAACATTTTACATTGTTATAACTCTTTAAATCTGACTCAAGATGATCTCTTTTAGTTATTACCAGCCCTGATTGTATTTTTATATTTTTATCCTCAAGAGCTGCTAAAGCCATAGAGCTTCCTGCTTTTCCTAATGAGACTAAATTTAAATTACCTGAAATTTTATTTTCATCTAAATATTTTTTTACGGCGTTGTATCCTAAAACTCTATCCACGCCAGCCAAAAAGATCTCTTTTATATTATTTTTATCATCCATATTTTTATTTAATTTGAAATGTAAACTAGTGTATTAATGATATCTCTATTGCAAAGGTCTATAATATCATTATTGCCCATTCTAATACATCCGTGTGATGCCTTCTCACCTAATTTTGCTTCCTCATGTGTTCCATGTATATATATGTATCTTTTAAAACTATCTAAATTAGATCCTTTATTTTTTCCAGCTTCTAATCCTTCTAACCAAAGAATACGTGAGGAGATGATATCATCTTCTAAGAAAATTTTATCCTCTTCAATTTTTAATTTATGTTGTGTTGGTTTTCTATTTTTAAATATTGTATATATATCTTCGTTCTCTCCAATATATTTTTTTATTATATGAGCTCCAAGAGGAGTCTTGTAGCTGCCTTCAATTGACCCTTCTCCATATTTTGAACTTGATATATTGTATTCTTTAATTTTTACAAAATCCTTATATAAGATTAAATTCTGATTGGGAATACTAACAAATATAAAAAATTTTTTATTAGAGTTTTTTTCTGAAAATTCGGAATATATTGACCTTAAATCTTTCATTATTTTTTATTTTAAATAAAATCAATTACGTAGAATGTCTTTTTTTTTCGAGATCTTGAAAGTATTTATCGTTTACATCAGTTAAATAATTGCCAGTAAAAACTGAGGTTTCAAATTGATTTATACTTTGATTGCCTGCTTGTACTGCATATACTAAATCATCAAGATTTTGATAAATTAATTTATCTGCTCCAATTTCATTACATATTTCTTCAGTATTTTTACCATTCGCTATTAAATCATTTTTACTTGGCATATCTATACCGTAAATGTTTGGATATCTTATTGGAGGAGATGCTGAAGCAAAATATACTTTTTTTGCACCTGAGTCTCGAGCCATTTGAACTATTTCCCTAGAGGTTGTTCCTCTAACAATTGAATCATCTACTAATAAGACATTTTTGTCCTTAAATTCTGAAACCAAAGGATTTAATTTGTATCTAACAGATTTTTTTCTTACCGCTTGGCCTTGCATTATAAATGTTCTTCCAATGTATCTATTTTTGATCAAACCTTCTCTGTAATTTTTATTAAGTCTAATTGCCATTTCCAATGCAGCAGTTCTACTTGTATCTGGTATTGGAATTATCACATCAATATCGTTATCAGACCATTCTCTTAAAATTTTATTAGCAAGCTGCTTACCCATTCTCATTCTGGCTTCTTGAACATTAATTCCATCAATTATTGAATCTGGTCTTGAAAAATAAACATACTCAAATATACATGGCGTTAAATTTAATTTTTCTGAATAAATTGACTTGTGCAACTTGCCATTTGTATCTATAAAGATTGACTCTCCTGGCTCTAAGTCTCTTACTGTTTCATATCCTAACAAATCTAAAGCCACACTTTCAGAAGACACAATATAACTATAACCACTTGAATTCTTTTTCTTGCCTAATATTAAAGGTCTTATTCCATGAATATCTCTAAACGCCGCTAGACCGTAACCAGCTATAAGAGCTACTACGGCATATGCTCCTGAGCATCTTTTATGAACACCGTTTATTGCGCTAAACAAATCAGAAACCTTAAAACTATGAGAATCAACATTTAATAATTCATGCGCAAATATATTTAGAAGCACTTCTGTATCAGACTGAGTATGAATATGCCTCCTATCATTTACTAATAATTCTTGCCTTAAAGATTCTGAGTTATCTAAATTTCCATTATGCGCAAGTGCAATACCATATGGCGAATTTACATAAAAAGGTTGAGCTTCATCAGTTCCATGGCTTCCGGCTGTAGGATATCTTACGTGCCCGATTCCAAGATTACCTTGCAAATCTAGCATATCATTTGTATTAAAAATATCATTTACCAGGCCTTTAGCCTTTTTTTGATACAGATTATTGTTAAAGCAAGTTGCAATCCCAGCGGAATCCTGCCCTCTATGCTGTAGGACTGTTAAACCATCAAATAAACTCTGATTTACAGAGTTATCATCAACTATACCAATGATTCCACACATTCTGTAATTGTACACCAAATTTAAAAAAATAATCTAGAAAGAATGAATTATTATCAAAGTCATATATATAATCTAGATTATTATAAAATGTCATTATAAATAGGAAAACTCCAAAAATAATAAAACCATTAATCAAGCCAAATATAAAAGCAAATAACCTATTAATTACATTTATACCAATAGAACTACTATGATTTAAAAAAATATTAAAAATGACATATAAAGTAAAAGTTGTAATAACATATATTGAGAAAATGCCGATGAATAAAATAATATTAGGATGAAAATTACCGGAATTTAAATTTATTAATTCAATTAAAAATTTACCAAAAAAAATAGCGTACCCGTAACTTAAGAACAATAATAAGAAATTATTAATAAAAGATTTTAATTCTTTTTTAAAGCCTCTAAAAAATCCAAGAATAGCAAAAAATAACAAAAAAATTAAGATAATAAAATCCAGCATATATATTCCATAAAAAAAATTTTTCAATAATTTGATTCGATAATAAATGAATTTTTAAATTCTTCTTTATTAATGATATCTAAAAATATTTTTTTTGTTTCTGAAGATGAAAAAAATGGACCAATGTTCACGGTGTAAAAAGATTTATTTTGTTTATTAATTTTTAATAAAAAAGATTTTTCTTTAATATATTCTAACTTTTTAATTAATTTAAGAGCATTTTGTTTTTCTACAAATGAACCAGCCCTTATAACCCAACTTGTTTTTTTGTCATTATTGTTTAATTCTTTTAAATCTTTTACTTGTTTGCTTGAAATTATTATTTCTGAATTTTTTTTTGTAAGTAAATTTTCTTCTTCTATATTTTTTATTTTATCAGTATATTTAAATTCAATATCATTTTTAGTTTCTATATTAGTGTATTTTAATTCAGATTTTCCTGAACCATTAAAAAAAATTGGAGTTATTATTACAGCTAAAGTAATTAGGATAAAGACACCTAAAATTCTATTTTTTTGATTTTCGTTCATATTTGTTTATTTTTGTTTAAATATTTTTTTAATATTGGCGCAATTGTATAGCTGGAACCAAAAACAACTATAATACCGCCTTCTTTTTTAGCTATTTTAACAGCACTATTATATGCATTATCTATACTATCATAATCCATTATCTTTTCTTCAATGAAAAAATTATTTTCTTTTAAATGGTTAACTGGTAGAGCTCTATCATTCATACTTTCCGAAATATGCCAGCTTTCAAAAATATTTTTTAATGGATTTAGTATTTTATCAACGTCTTTGTCTTTTAGAACACTAAATACTGCATGATATTTTTTTTCTGGGTAGTACCTTTGAAGGTTATTTTTCAGTGTCATTATACTTTGCTCGTTATGAGCTATATCTAATATAATATTTGGTGAGTTTTTAAATATTTGGAATCTTCCAAATATTTGTGATTTTTTTAACCCAATATTTATTTTTTTTTCATTAAATAATATATCTTTTGAAATATAAATTGCTTGTATAGCCGCAGCGGCATTGAAAATTTGCTTTTCTCCCTTAATTCCTGGGTAATCAAATTCAATTTCTAATCCATTATTGTTTGTAAATAACCATTTTTTGTCAGATATTATGTCGAATGAAAAATTATTACCCAATATATTTAAATGTGATCCTATATCTTTTGAATATTTTTTGACAGACTCTTGAATGTCTTTATAACCTAAAATTGTTGGCTTATTATTTCTCATTATTCCTGATTTTTCATATGCTATTTCCTCTAAATTATTCCCAAGAATTGCGGTATGATCAAAGCCTATATTTGTAATTATTGATACATCTGGTTCTATAATATTTACCGCATCTAATCTACCTCCAAGACCAACTTCTAGCACAAGAACATCAAGATCTTTTTCAGAAAATATTATAAATGCTGCAAGAGTGCTAAATTCAAAAAATGTTAAAGTTATATCTTTGCGAATTTTTTCTATCTTTTCAAATGCTTTACAAATTTCTTTAGTAGAGGAATTTATTTTATTTATTTTAATTCGTTCATTAAAATCTAATAAATGTGGAGATGTATATGAACCAACATTGTAGCCACTTTCTACAAGAATTGACTCTAATATTGCTACTGTTGAACCTTTTCCATTTGTTCCAGCAACTGTAAAAACTTTTGGTTTAATAGGAAAAATATTTAATTGCTCAGCAACTTTTTTCATTCTGCTAAGATTAAAATCCATATTAGTTGGATGTAAATTACACTGCCACTCAATCCACTGATCTAATGTAAAATTCTTCAATTCTTTTTCTTAATTTAATTTTCAATTGATCCTGATTTATTTACAGGGTTATTTATTAACGTCTTAATTAGATTTGTTATCTCTAATTTCATATTTCTTCTATCAATAATCATATCTATGGCGCCATGCTCTAATAAAAATTCACTTCTTTGAAAACCATCTGGCAAAGTTTCACGAACTGTTTGCTCAATTACTCGTGGTCCGGCAAAACCTATTAGTGCATTTGGTTCAGCTATATTTATATCTCCTAACATTGCTAAGCTTGCTGAAACACCACCCATTGTAGGATCTGTTAAAACCGATAAAAAAGGAACTGACTTTTTTTTCATATCAGCTATTACACTTGATGTTTTAGACATTTGAAATAATGACACCAGTGATTCTTGCATTCTTGCGCCACCACTTGCAGAGAAACAAATGAAAGGTATATTTTTTGCAATTGACTCTTTAGCTGCTCTTGTAAATTTTTCGCCGACTACGGAGCCCATAGATCCACCCATAAACGAAAACTCAAATGCGGCAACTATAACTTTAATTCCGTTAATTTTTCCTTCCATTACTAACAAAGCATCTTTCTCGTTTGTAGATTTTTGTGCAGCACTTATTCTATCTTTATATTTTTTACTATCTTTAAATTTTAAAAAATCTTTTGATGATAGTTTTGAAAATAATTCCTTTTTTTCATCAGGGTCTAAAAATATATCTAGCCTTTCGCGTGCTTTAATTCTCATGTGGTAACCACAATTAGTGCAAACATATTGATTTGATACTATATCCTCTCTATATAAAACAGTTTGGCAGCTCAAGCATTTTTCCCAAACTCCTTCAGGAATTACTTTCTTATCTTTGCTAGAATCTATTCTTATTCTAGAGGGCATGAGTTTTTCAAACCAACTCATGACCTATTTCCAGCAGTTAATTCATCATCAAGTTTTAAACGTATTGGTCTCATAAGATTAATTATATCATTATTTACTTTGATTTTATTATTTTGCTCTCTCTCAATAATATTCACAATTGCGCTTCCAATAACTATGCCATCTGCGTCCTTCGATAGAGTTTTTGCAGTATCTGCATCTTTTATTCCAAAACCAACTGCAAGCGGTAAATTAATTTCTTTTTTAATTATCTTTAATTGTTTCGATGTTTTTTCAATATCCAGACTAGCAGCTCCAGTTACTCCTTTTAAGGATACGTAATACAAAAATCCAGAGGCATATTTAGAAATTTTTTTGATTCTGTCTACTTTTGTATTTGGGGCAACTAAAAAGATACTTTCTAAATTATAACTTTTAAAAACAGCTACTACTTCTTCAGCCTCTTCATGAGGCAAATCTACAACTAATACTGCATCAACACCTGCTTTACTCGCTGATTTAGCAAACAAATCATAGCCCATGCGCTCTATTGGATTCAAATAACCCATTAATACAACAGGAGTTTTATCATCTTTTATTCTAAAATTTTTTACTAGATTAAAAATATCTGAGCATGATACATTATTCTTCAATGCTCTTTCGCAAGCTTTTTGAATTGTTGGGCCATCTGCCATAGGGTCTGAGAACGGAACGCCAAGCTCAATAATATCAGTACCAGAGTCAACAAGCGTATTCATAATACTGAGACTATCTGAGATAGATGGGTCTCCAGCCGTAATATATGATATTAAAACGGTTTTACTTTCACTTCTTAAATTTTCAAATTTTTTGCTAATTCTACTCAAATCTCTATACCTTCTATCTTTGCCACAGTATTTAAATCTTTATCTCCTCTACCAGATAGGTTTATAACAATGTTCTCACCTTTTTTCATTAATTTTGCTAATTTAATTGCATAGGCTACAGCATGGCTTGTTTCTAAAGCTGGAATAATTCCTTCAACTTTTGATATTTCATGGAAAGCTTCTAGCGCTTCTTCGTCTGTAGCAGACTTATATTGCACTCTTCCCAAATCTTTTAACAAAGCATGTTCTGGACCAACGCCCGGATAATCCAGGCCTGCAGAAATACTATGGGTTTCTATTATCTGCCCATTTTCGTCTTCTAATAAATATGTTCTGTTACCATGTAAAACACCAACTTTTCCTTTATTTAATGGCGCAGAATGTTTTTCTGTTTCTAATCCATCACCAGCAGCTTCAACACCATACATTTTTGACTCACCATCTATAAACGGATAAAAAAGACCTATAGCATTTGATCCGCCACCAACACAGGCTACCAAAGCATCTACTTTTTTATCAATATCATTCATTTGATCTATTACTTCTCGACCTATAATAGCTTGGAAATCTCTTACCAATTCAGGATAAGGAGATGGTCCCGCAACAGTGCCAATTATATAGAAGGTATTATCTACATTTGTAACCCAATCTCTTAAAGCTTCATTTAAGGCATCCTTGAGTGTTTTTGAGCCGGATGTAACTGGTACAACTTCTGCACCAAGTAATTTCATTCTATAAACATTTTGTGACTGGCGGTATATATCTTGTTCGCCCATGAAAACAACACACTCCATTCCCAATCTTGCAGCAACAGTTGCCGAAGCAACACCATGTTGTCCTGCTCCAGTTTCCGCAATGATTCTTGTTTTGCCCATTTTCTTAGCCAATATTGCTTGACCAATAGTATTATTAATTTTATGCGCACCTGTGTGGCATAGATCTTCCCTTTTTAAAAATATATTTGCTCCATTAATTTTTTTTGTTAATCTCTCAGCAAAATATAATGGTGTTGGCCTTCCTACATAATTTTCATATTCGTCATAAAGCTCTTTTAGAAATTCTGGATCTTTCTTTAAAAGATGGTATGTTTTTCTTAAATCAGTTAAAGGCTCAATAAGAGTTTCTGCAACAAAAGTTCCGCCAAATATTCCGTAATGGCCATTCTTATCAGGGTAGCCATAGCTTGAAAGATTGAAATCGTTTAAATTTTTATTTTGACTATTTTTCATTTTTTACTTTTTGTATAAATTCTTTTATTAATTTTAAATCCTTTACCCCATCACAAGATTCTACTCCGCTGCTTACATCAACACCATATGGTAAAAATACTTTAATTGCATCCTCTACATTATCACAATTAAGCCCTCCGGCAATTATAATAGGTTTTTTTGTGTTGAAATGATTTTTTGACCAATTAAATGTCTTACCAGTTCCTCCGATTCCGTCACCGTCATGACTATCAACAATAAAAGCGCTTGAGTTTGGATATATTTCATCTAAAGAACTAAAATCATTATTTCGTTCTGATATTCCTTTAAAATATGGCAAATTGTATTTAATACAATAAGAATCTAATTCATTACCATGGAATTGGACAATATCTATATCTAAACTATTTATTATAGAGGAAACATATTTTTCATCGTCATTTGAAAACAAAGCTACAATTAATGTTTTTTTACTTAAAGATGAAATAATTTCTTTGGCTTTTTCTATAGTAATGCATCTTTTACTTTTTTCGCAAAATACTAAACCAATATAGTCCACGCCACTTTTTTCTGCTTCCAATGCAGTGGTAACGTCTTTAATCCCACAAATTTTTACTTTTACTTTTTTCACAATCGTAATTTAACTGTATTTTGGATAATTTATATTTTTTTCTAAATTATACTTTAAATCATATTCTATATTAACCAAATATAAACCATTTGCGGGAAACTGCTTCCCAGCATTTTTTCTGTCTTTAGAAATAATCAAATTTTCTATCCAATTTATATCTTTTTCTCCTGAACCTACTAGAACTAATGAGCCAACTAGATTTCTTACCATATTATATAAAAAAGAATTTGCGTTAATATCTATATACATAAAGTCATTTTCTCTTTTTACAATTATATCATTTATCTTTCTAATCGGTGATTTTGATTGACAATGAGCAGATCTAAAACATGAAAAATCTTTTGTACCCATAATAGTTTTCGCAGCTTCTTGCATTTTAATTTCATCTAATACATTTAAAAAATACCAGCAAACTTTATTCCTATTTAAACAAGGCTTAACTTTGTTATTATATATAATGTATCTGTATGATCTACTTAATGCAGAAAATCTTGCATGAAAATTATCATCCATAAATTTTATATAATTTATTCTTATATCGTTTGGTAAAAGCGAATTTAACCCAAGAAGCCAATTTATTTCTGATCGTTTTATATTTGTATCAAAGTGCGCAATTTGTCCTGTTGCGTGAACACCAGAATCAGTTCTTCCGCCTACATGTAATTTCACTTCTTCTTGTGTGAATTCAAATATTGCTTTTTGTATTTTACCTTGAATGGTATTAGGGTTTTTTTGCTCCTGCCAACCGTAATAATTTTTTCCATCATATTCGATAGATAGTAAGATTCTCATAAAATATATTACAAATAATCTTTAATTAATAATTCTGCAATTTGAATACTATTATAAGCAGCGCCTTTTCTAATATTGTTACTTACAACCCACATATTAATACCATTTTTTATTGAAATATCCTCTCTGACTCTTCCAACAAAAACATCATTGCTATTTTCGCATTCATTTGCAGCGCATGGATAACCACCATTTTTATGCTCATCAACCAAAACAACATTACTATTTTCGCTGCTTAAAATATTTTTAACTTCATTAGCAGTAATATTTTCTTCTAATTCCAAATGAACTGCTTCCGAGTGACCATAAAATACTGGTACTCTTACAGTTGTTGGATTAACCTCTATATTACTATCTAAAATTTTTTTAGTCTCCCAAACCATCTTCATTTCTTCTTTGGTATAACCGTTATCCATAAATTTATCAATCTGTGGGATCACATTAAAAGCAATCTGTTTTGGGTAAACTTCACTTACTAATTTCTCGTTATTAACAAATGCTTGCACCTGTTTTTTTAATTCTTCTACCGCAGAATTACCCGAACCAGAAACAGCTTGATAAGTACAAACATTGATTCTTTTGATTTTACAAACTTCATGTATTGGTTTTATAGCAACTAACATTTGAATAGTTGAGCAATTTGGATTAGCTATTATTCCTGTTTCTTTATATTTTGAAATCTCGTTACTATTAACTTCTGGCACAATTAGTGGAATGTTATCTTCATATCTAAAAAAAGATGTATTGTCGATTACTACAGCATTATTTTTTGTTGCAATAGATGCATATTTTTTAGATATTTCTCCCCCTGCAGAAAAAAGGGCGATATCTGTTCCCTTAAAATTAAATTCTTCTAGTGAATCTATTTGATATTTATTTCCTTCAATAGTAATAATTTTTCCTTTTGATTTTTTGCTCGCAAGCAAATATAAATTATCTATGGGAAATTTCCTTTCTATTAATATTTTAATCATCATTTGGCCAACGGCACCAGTTGCACCAACTACTGCAATATTATATTTTTTACTCATTATTTTTCACCGCTTAATTTTTCTAAAATACAGTCACCCATAGATTGTGTAGATATATAATGTCCATCTATCGAAATATCTTTTGTATATTTTTTATCTTTCAAAACTAATTTTACTGCATTTAAGATACAATTATATATATCTGGTCTTTCAAATGTATGCTGGAACATCATTGCTACTGATAAAATTGTTGCAATTGGATTAACAATATTTTGCCCTGCTATATCTGGTGCTGATCCATGAATTGGCTCATATACCCCAAAATTTTTTTCGTTTAAAGAGGCTGACGGTAACATTCCAATAGATCCAGTTAAAACAGATGCTATATCTGATAATATATCTCCGAATAAATTTTCAGTAACAACAACATCAAACTGTTTTGGATTTTGAACTAACTGCATAGCTGCATTGTCTACATACATATGAGATAAATCTACATTTGGATAATTTTCAGATAATTTTTTTACTGTAGATCTCCAAAGCTGGGATACCTCTAGAACATTTGCTTTATCAACAGAGCATAACTTACCACTCCTTTTTTCCGATAACTTAAATGCGTAATCTGAAATCCTATTAATTTCTGACTCAGAGTACTTCATTGTATTGTACGCCTCAGTCATATTATTTTTATAACCACGTGGCTCTCCAAAATATAAACCACCTACTAATTCTCTAATTATTACTATATCTAAATTTGAAATATACTCACTTTTTATTGGTGAAGAATTAGATAATTCAGCAAAAGATATTATTGGACGAATATTAATAAATAAATTTAATTTCTTTCTTAGCTCTAATAAACCTGATTCAGGTTTATTTTCTTTTTCTAATGAATCATATTTTTTTCCACCAACAGCACCTAATAAAATTGCATCAGAATCTCTTATTTTATTTTTAGTTTCTTCTGGAAAGGGATTGCCAAATTTATCTACGGCAGCTCCTCCAAATAGTGCTTTTTCAATTTGCACATTCAAACTATAAATTTCAGAAACTGCTTTAATAACTTTAATAGCTTCTTCTGTGACTTCTGGACCAACACCATCACCAGGCAAAACTAATATATTCATTTTATTTTTCATTAAAAACCCAAGGCGTCTTATTTGACTGTTTGTTTTCGTATTCTATAATTTTATTTTTTAATTTTAAGGTCTCTGAAATATCATCTATCCCATTTACTAAAACCTCTTTTCTTCGATCATCAATATCAAATTTAATAAAAATATCCTTTGATGAAATAGTTTGGTTATTTAAATTTATAGTTAATATATTATTTTTATTTTTTATATCTCCTATGATCTTAATATAATTTTCTTGTTCAAGCTTTATCGGTAACAATCCGTTTTTAAAACAATTATTATAAAAAATATCTGCAAAGCTTGAAGATATTACCACTCTGAAACCAAAATCCATTAACGCCCACACTGCATGTTCTCTAGAGGAGCCACAACCAAAATTATCTCCTGCAACTAATATTTTTGCACCTTTAAATTTTGAATTATTTAAGAAAAATTCAGGATTTTTTTTTCTTAAACTATGATTATCTCCAAGATTACCAGGCTCTAAATATCTCCAATCATCAAATAAATTGTCTCCAAAGCCATCTCTTGTAACAGCTTTCAAATATTGCTTGGGTATAATAGCATCCGTATCGATATTTTTTCTATCAATATATGCTGCAACTGTACTAACTTCTTTAAATTTTTCCATATTTTTTATATATCTCTAACATCTACAAAATGCCCATGTATAGCTGCTGCTGCTGCAGTCGCAGGACTTACCAAATGTGTCCTTCCTAGTCGACCTTGTCTTCCTTCAAAATTTCTATTAGAAGTTGATGCACATCTTTCGTATTCACTCAATTTATCATCATTCATTCCTAAACACATAGAGCATCCAGGACTTCTCCATTCAAATCCAGACTTCATGAAGATTTTATCTAAACCTTCTTTTTCTGCTTCTTCCTTGACTAAACCAGAGCCAGGAACAATAATTGCGCTTTTGATATTTTTTGCAATTTTTTTATTTTTAACAATATCTGCTACGATTCTTAAGTCCTCAATTCTAGAGTTTGTGCAGGAACCAATAAATATTTTATCAAGCTCGATTGAGTTAACATTTTGCTTTTCTTTTAAACCCATATAATTGAATGCATTAATTAAATCTTGTCTTTTGTCTGAAAATTTTTCATCTTCTAGATCTGGTAGTTTGCCATCGACGTTTACTGCCATCTCTGGAGAAGTTCCCCAAGTAATCATTGGACTTGATTTACTAATATCTATATTTATTGTCTTATCATAATGTACGCCATGATCTGAAATTAAATTTTTCCAAAACTTTTTTGCTTCTGCAAGATTTTGTTCTTTTGGCGCGTATGGTCTATTTTGAACATATTCAATAGTTGTATCATCAACTGCAACAAGACCGGTTGTCGCACCAGCTTCAATAGTCATATTACAAAGAGTCATTCTTGATTCCATAGATAAATTTTTAATTGCGCTACCTGTATATTCAATAGCATAACCAGTACCTCCAGCTGTACCAATTTGACTAATTATTACTAGCGCTAAATCTTTAGAATAGAAGTATTTAGACATTTCGCCATCAACTTTTATATTCATATTTAAAGATTTTTTTTGTAATAAGCATTGAGTTGCAAGCACATGTTCAACTTCTGATGTTCCAATACCAAATGCTAGCGCAGCCAATGCGCCATGTGTGGATGTGTGAGAGTCTCCACACACAACCGTCATTCCTGGCAAAAGTATTCCTTGTTCTGGCCCAACAACATGGACAATACCTTGTCTTACATCATCAAGGTCAAATTTTAATAAGTCATTATTTTTACAATTTTTATTTAATGCATCTACTTGTAATTTTGAAATTGGATCTTTAATTCCATCATCTCTTTGAATGGTTGGAACATTATGGTCAGGCACAGCCATAATACTATTTTTATTCCATATATCTCTCCCAGCATGCTTTAAGCCTTCGAAAGCTTGTGGAGAGGTTACTTCATGAATTAAATGTTTATCAATATATATAAGGCTATAACCATTCTCATATGTATGTATATGATGCTCGTCCCATAATTTGTCATATAATGTTTTTTTCATAATTTTAAAATAATTTAAATATTCCTATGATTTGATTTTACTAAGATAAAGGACACAATAAAACCAAAAAAAGCAAATAATGAGGCATATAGATATACTGTAGACCCACCAGCTGATTCCCAAAGATATCCACTATAAAAGCTTCCGATAGAACCTCCTAATCCAAAACTTATACTAGAATATAATGCTTGTCCTCTACCTTGTAATTCACCAGTAAAATATTCATGTATTAAGGAAATAGATACAGCATGGTACATTCCATACGTAATTGCATGAAATAGAGTTGCAAGTATTACAATTCCAATGCTTTCCGGGAAAAATGAAATCAATAGCCATCTTAATGACGCAAATAAAAAACTAACAACAAATAAATTTTGTAGACCATATTTCGGAATCCATGAGGAAATTTTCATAAAAATTAGAATTTCAGCAATTACTCCAAGCGTCCAAATAAATCCTATTAGATTTGTGCTGTAGTTACTTTCAGATAAATATATTGCAAAGAAAGCATAAAATGGACCATGGCTCAATTGCATCAAAAAACATGACAATAGAATACCAATAACAACTGGTTTAAACACAATACTCATTAAAGAATTTTTATTTTTCTTTTGATCAATTTTAGTATTGCTAATATACAATGTAGTTACGAAGGTCAGAAATAAGAAAAATAAAATAAATAAAGGTACTATTTTTATACCAAAATAATTTGTTAAAGCAGACAATAAAAAAACTGACAATATAAAGCCCAATGAACCCCATAATCTTATTTGACTATATTTATTATATGACGAGCCTAACGAAGTCATTGTAACCGCTTCGAATTGAGGTAACGAAGCATTCCAGAAAAAACTAAAGAAAAAAATAAGAGAAACCATACCAATAAAGTTTTCAATAGATGATGCAAAGCTAAATATTAAAAAACAACTAAATGCTCCGAACTGGATTACCCTATGTCTTAATCCTGTTTTATCTGCTATCCATCCCCATAAGTTTGGAGCAATTATTTTTGTTCCAATCATAGTTCCAGTAATTATTCCGATTTCATACGGATTAAAATTTTTATAATTTAAATATAATGGCCAAAATGGTAAAAATGCTCCTAAAGAAGCGAAATAAAAAAAATAAAAAGATGATAGTTTTATATAAACTTTATTAAACATTATAGGAGAATCCAGAATATTCCCTTTGTAAATTTTATTTTTTTTCAATTGATGAATCCTTAAAAAAATTATTTGATAAATTATATATATATAAGTTTGTATATTTTCTAAACATAAAGTTTGATTATTTTTGAAAAATATTGAACTATTTTAAATTATAAATTTTGAGCTTTATGTCTCAAAGCGTGATCTACTAAAACTAAAGCAAGCATTGCTTCAGCTATTGGTACTGCTCTTATTCCAACACATGGATCGTGTCTACCTTTTGTTATAACTGTAGAATCTTTTCCTTCATTATTGATTGTCTTTCCTGGAATTCTAATACTTGAAGTTGGTTTAATTGCAATACTAGTCTCTATATTTTGACCAGAAGTAATACCGCCTAACGTTCCGCCAGCATTATTACTTAAGAAGCCATTCTTAGAATCAATTTCATCTCTATGCTCTGTTCCTTTTTGAGTAACAGATAAAAAACCAGCTCCAATTTCGACTGCCTTAACAGCATTTATACTCATCATTGCTTTTGCAATATCTGCATCTATTCTGTCAAAAACTGGCTCACCTAATCCTGCAGGCACATTTTTTGCTATTACATTTATTCTTGCGCCAATAGAATTTCCTTCTTTTCTTAATGCATCCATATAATCTTCAAGATCTTTAACTTTGCCCTTATCAGGAAAAAAGAATGGATTATTTTCTATATCTTTATAATTAATACTTTCAGCTTGTATTGGCCCAAGCTGAGACACAAATCCCTGAATTTCGACATTATATTTCTCTTTTAAATACAACTTAGCTATCGCACCTGCTGCTACTCTTGTTGCCGTTTCTCTAGCTGATGATCTTCCACCGCCTTTATAGTCTCTGTTACCATATTTTTTATCATATGTAATATCTGCATGGCCAGGCCTATATAAATCTTTTATATCGGAATAATCTTTGCTTCGCGCATCTTCATTATAAATAATCAAACTTATAGGTGTGCCGGTAGTTTTTCCATCAAAAACTCCTGATAAAATTTTTACTGTATCTGACTCTCTTCTTTGAGAGGTATGTCTTGTTTTTCCAGGTTTTCTTCTATCTAGATCTTTTTGAATATCTTTAATATCAATCTTGAGATTTGGTGGGCAACCATCTATTATACAACCAATAGCTTCACCATGACTTTCGCCATAAGTGGTTACTTTGAATAATTGTCCGTGACTATTTCCTGGCATATCTTATTATACCAAAATTTATAGGTTATAAAAAATAAAATGAAAGAAAACTTAAAAAAACTTATTAATCAATTTAAAATAACTATTTTCTATATAGCCCCGCTTCATCTGATATCCAATATGACCTATAAAATATCAAGAATTGAAGAACCGGCTATAAAAAATATTTTAATAAGGATATATATCTCACTTTTTAATATTACTTTAGAAGAATATAAGTTAAAAAAGATAAATGACTATAAATCATTAAATGATTTTTTTACAAGGGAGTTGGATTTATCTTTTAGAAGAGAATTAGGAAATTTAGATTTTATTATCTCTCCTTGTGATGGGACGATAGCAAGTCATGGTCAGATCAATAAAAATACTTTTATACATGCAAAAGACCATAAATATTCTGTGAGCGAATTAATTCACGAAAATACCAATGATTTTGATAATGGAAAATTTATTAATATTTACCTTGAGCCTAAAGATTGTCATAGAATTTATATGCCATGTGACGGTTTTCTTACAAAAATCACACACGTCCCAGGGACTCTTTACAGTGTAGCGCCATACGCTACTAAAGGAATTAGAAATTTATATGCGAAAAATGAAAGAGTGGTTATGTCTTTTGATAATGATAATTTCAAAATATCGATGATAATGATTGGTGCTGTAAATGTAGGTTGTATTTCGCTAAGTGATTATGGAATTATAGCCCCATCAAAACATAGGGATAGCGTTATAGCATTTAAAAAAGATGCTGATAAAAATTATTATAAAAAAGGCCAAGAAATTGGCATGTTTAATTTGGGATCAACAGTTATTATATTGATAAGTAAAAACGAAAGTATTTGGTCGGATAATATAGTTACTGACAAAAAAATATTAATTAGAGATGAAGTTTTAAAGTAAGTTATATTTTTACTCTAGAAACATATTCTTTAGATCTTGTATCTATTTTAATTAAATCATTTTGATTGATAAACAAAGGAACTTGGATTTCAACGTCGGTTTCTAAGATTGCAGGTTTAGTAGCTTTTGATGTTGTATCTCCTTTAAGTCCAGGCTCTGTATGCTTAATTTTAAGTTCCACAAATATTGGTAGTTCAACACCAATAGGATTATTGTTAAAGAAAGTAATTACACATTCTTCTTCTCCTTTAAGCCAATTCCTATTTTCTGCTAAAACTTCTTTGTTAATTGAGATTTGTTCAAAGTTTTCTAGGTCCATAAAAAAATAATTCTGATCATCACTATATAAATATTGCATGTTTGATGTGTGAATATCTGCAGAATTAAGACTATCTCCGATTTTTAAGGTTTTTTCATTTACCCTGCCATTAATCAGATTTTTTAATTTTATTTTACTAAAAGCTTGTCCTTTACCTGGTTTATGGAAAGAATTATCAATAATTTCATAAGGATCATTGTTAATTAAGACTTTTAAACCGTTTTTTATGTTGCTTGTATTGTAACTTGCCATAAGGATTTAGCTATTTTTTAATAATGATTCGATTCTAGATTCTATAGGAGGATGGCTGCTAAATAAACTCTTGAATGTATTTTTATCTTTTCCAGATATTCCAAATGCCGCCATTTGATCTGGGAGTTCGCTAGTTGATTTAAGAGATAAAGTTTTTAAGGCTGATATCATTTTACTTGGGCCAACTAAATTTGCAGCTGAAGAATCAGCTTCATACTCTCTTTTTCTTGAGAACCACATAACAATCATACTTGCTAAAATAGAAAGAATGATTTGTGTAATAATACTTGTAATATAATATGCTGGGCCATGCCCTCTTTGAACTTTAAAAACAACTCTATCGACAATATGTCCTATAACTCTTGAAAAGAAAATAACAAAAGTATTTATTATTCCTTGTATCAAAGTCATTGTAACCATATCTCCATTTGAAATATGTGAAATTTCATGAGCGATTACTGCCTCTATTTCATCTCTATTCATATGATTTACAAGCCCAGAGCTTAATGCAACTAATGAATTATTTTTTGAAAATCCAGTTGCAAATGCATTCAATTGTTGAGATTTGAATAATCCAAATTCCGGAGTTTTTATGCCTACTTTTAAAGAAATTTCTTTTAAGGTAAGAAGTAACCACTTTTCTGTTTCATTAGATGGGGTGCTGATTATAATGACGCCCATACTTTTCTTTGCTAACCATTTAGATAATAAAAGCGATATAAAAGAACCACTAAAACCAATAATGGCTGAAATAAAAAGGAGAGAATTTATGTTAAGATCTACGCCTTGCTCATCCAAGACTCCTTCAATACCAAACACAGACATTGAAATACTTAATATAAATAGTATTGCAATATTTGTCCCAAGAAAAAGTGCTATTCTAAGCATAAAA
>CESO01044019.1_pt1 | contig 20234 bp, 16 predicted proteins | sample 356341 | NCBI WGS metagenome assembly CESO01 (sample SAMEA2621812, study PRJEB7988) | marine metagenome | biome: marine biome (ENVO:00000447); feature: deep chlorophyll maximum layer (ENVO:xxxxxxxx); material: "saline water (ENVO:00002010), including plankton (ENVO:xxxxxxxx)" | depth 35 m | reverse complement strand
CCTCAAGATTGATTGTATCTTACCAACGTCTTTATTGGTTATGTCTCTGCCAGAACCTTGTTTTCCATTACCAGAAGTATAGTTTCCAAGCCTATTGATTGAGCGACCCATGTAGTCGCCGCCTGTGATTTGAGTCTCATCAACTGATACGTCGTTCATAGTCTTCGTCGTTAGACCTTTTACGCTGTAGGTCTGACCATGATTAGATACTCTTTTGAATGTCTCTGTTCTTGAGAACTTATCCCACATCTCTTCGACAACGCCGTCGAACAGTTGCTTTGCACGAGCCTCGCTAATGTTCTTGTTGCCTTTTAGGAAGTTGGCAAGTGTCTTCTTTTGAAAATCATTCCAAGCATTGGCTAGGTTAGGGTTTTGCTTTTGAAGTCTTGCTAGTTGTTCATCGACATAACCTTTGCCATCAAACTTATTTGGGTTAGCGTTCTGTAACTTTCTATCAAGACCACTGTCTATATAAGCATCAATGTCCTCAACGAGTTTTGTGTTTCCAAACAAAGACCTAACAGCACTCTTTAATTCTTGTGTGTTTGATAAGCCCTCTACCTCAAAGTGGACAGTGGCAATGATGCCGTCCATCTGAGACTGTTTCCAGTCATGGAAATGCTGAAATGCATGTGGCTGTAGTCTTTCTGGAACAGTGTTTACTATCAAAGCATCTACGATAGCGTCGTCTAAAAGGTGAACAGGTATAGTGTCGCCACCTTTCATTGCAATTCTAAGCATACCATTAAAGGCTTCACGACCTTGATGAGCCTCTATGATGTTTTTCAACACCATAAGCCTTCCAGTTCTAGCGTCTGTTGTGTTGCCTTTAGGCATGTTGGCTTGAATCTCTTTTACTTTAGAGGCATCATAACCAAGGGTTGTTAGTAGAGTTCTGGTATTTGCTTTTGTTGCTTTAAAGTTTACCAAAGCCGCTTCAAGCATTTGGTCTGCTGAAAGGAACCTCTCTCTAAACTCTGTTAGCTCTGCATCAACTTCTAAATCTATTTCTGCGTCAATTTCATTTGCCACTTCATCTGCGGCTTCAGTTAGCTTTGCCTGAACTTCTGGGTTTGCAGTGTCCAGTGTTTCTTCTAATTGACCCTCAAGCTCTGAAAGCTCTACTTTTGCGTCACGACGTTCGTTGTCTAAGTCAGCAATCTTTTTGTTTGCCGCATCAATTTCTTCTGGAGTGATAGCTTTTGCAAGCTCTTGCTTTGCAAATCTTTTGTCGTGCTCCAAGCTACCCTTACGTCGTGAAAGCCTTTGCTTGAGTTCACCGACACGTTGTTCTTTTTGTGCTCGTGTGCCTTCAACCCTGGCATCACCATCACTGGCTATGCCAGCTTCGTCGGTGATTGGCTCAACTGCCGCACCTTCAGCTATCTTTGTTCCGTCGTCACGAGTTACAGTTCCGCCAGCAACCTCTGTTTCAAAGCCTTCGCCTTGAACAGTTCTGCCAATTTCTGCGTTTACATTAGCAGTATCTGGGCTGTTGTCTGGAAGCAACTGTTGACCAGCGTTTTGGTTAACTATCTGTTGAGGAGTGTTTGGTCCCTCAAGAAGAAGCTGGTCGTCTACAACTGTTGAGATGTAATCATCTAGTTCTCTGCTTGGGTCAACCGCACCCTTTTGGACAAGGTCTCTGCCAAACTTAGATATTCGTCTATGCTTCTCATTTCCGTCTGCAATCAGGGTGTCTATATCTCTGATTGATTGTGGAGGCTCGTTTGATGCCAACTCTTCTGGAGTCAGTCCTTTAAGTAATTCTTCTTTTTTTCTTAGTAGATTTGGCTTGATTGATTTGTGCCACTCTTGCACCCACTTTAACTGAGCAATATTTTTCCTAGCATTTATTATGTCTGGGTCTGTATCTAGGTTTACTCGGTTTTGTTCTGAAGCACCAACTACATCTAAACCTTCTGCCCTTTGTCCTTCAGTAGGGTTTAGAAATTCTCCTCTACTTGAAATTTCTTGTTCATAACCCTTAACCAATTCGTCTATGACTTGGTTGTCATCTAGGTTTTCTCCCCAAGGAACAGTTTCTTCACCGCCATTTGCACCAGCACCAGCGTCTATCCTTGCGGATGCTTGAGGTCGTAGAGCGTCTAGTAAGGAATCTGAGTCTCGAATAGCCGCATCAATTTGACCACGACCAATGGATGACCTTGTTAACTTCTGTGCTTCTTCTATGCTAATTCCCATAGAATCAGCAATCTTTTGAAGATTTTCACCAGTCATATCTTCTTTAGTTGCTTGGAATCCTCCCGCTTTGTTAAGCATTCCTCCTTGGTCGCCAGCAATAGCACTGTCGTCAAAGTTTAATTTGCCTACACCAAGGTTTCGGACTGGGGCAACCGCACCAACCGCACCCATACCAGCACCCATAGCACCGCCAGTAGCCGCACCAAATGCTGTTGAGCCAGCCAACTGCATGTAGCTAAACTCATCTTGCAGTCCTATCTCAATGTTTCTGTTTTGTATTCCAATGTCGGCGATACCTTCAGCAATACCTCCAGCGACTGCTTCGCCTTTAGCACCACCATAAGCACCAGCTTTCAGACCTTTTGTTAGTAGTTGATTTTTTGTAAGACCTTTTGCACCAGCAACTGCCGCTCTAGCGGCGGCTCCACCTGAACCAAAACCCACAAGATTTAGTGGGTCGAGTAGTAGTGGTAACGCTACATCTGCTAATGTGCTTCCAACTCCACCAGTAAAATTAGGGAGTGCGTCGTAAACTTTTTGTATTCTTGCTAGTCGTTGAGACTGTACTGCTGACTGGTTGTGTGCGTCGTATACGTCTTTACCAATTGCAACAGTGTTAAAGTTTCTCCAACGTCTATCGTTTAAGAAATGTTCTACGGCTTCTTTCTGACCACCAAAAGACGTTCCGTCTCTTTCGCCGTAGTAATCGTAAATGTCTTGAATAAATCTATTATCGTCAAGAAGAGATTCTGCGTCGTCTGTGTTCAGTGACTCAGAATAATCTGACTGTTGGTACGATGACTCTGCACCTGATATTTGACCCTGACCTGAGCCTGGATTGTAAAAACGTCCCATTGGATACTCCAGTTTTCCAAAGTTATTATTCTATATTATAACCTGGAATATCCTTCGTCGTCCTTATTACCTGTCTAATAAGTTATAAATTCCATTGTTTGTAAATTGGAAGCCACCTCTTCTAGTAGCAAAGTAGTCAACGTCACTAAGAATACTCTGTCCAAATTCAAACTCACTTTGCACAGGTCTGCCTTGTCCTTGTCCGCCCCTAATATATTCAGGCAGATTCCCACTTGACTTCATTGCGGAGTACAAGTTCTTAATTGTTTCTGCCATTTGCTGGTTCGTCGTGTTGGTATCTATACCACCTGACATTCCTCTTGGAAGGAAAGCCGCAAATTGCGAACCACCTTGCAATAAGTCTGTTCCGACTTTACCTGGGTTTGACATCACTTGGCTAAGTAAACCACTTTGGTTAGTAGCTGTATTATTAGCGTCTTGTACTCTGCTGATAATGTTTCCGTCTTCATCTATTCTTACAACATCATTAGCTTTTACTGGGATGTCTGAGTCTTTATATGTGACAGGTCGGTCTTCGTATTCACCAGTTTGTTGGTTCATAACCTTTTTGACCAAGTCTACTTTCATACGTCTGTAGCCTTGCTTTGCATCGTTACTGCCTATGTCTCTTAGGTCATAAGATGCTGGAGGCAACTTGGTTCCCCTAACCTTGCCAGACCTTATGTCTGCCAGCAAGTCGTCCCTAGACTTTTCTAATGCGGCTTTTAGTGTGTTAATCTGTGCATCAACGTTAGTGTCGTTACTAAACGAAGAAAAAGCACCCTTACTCTTTTTGTAATAAGCTATTGTTGCGTCTATATCATTGTTAAATTCAGTTTCTAGCTTATCAAGTGCCCTTTTAAACGCTGGGCTTTCTGGGTCTTGATTAACAGTTAACGACGAACGAACTGTTTTTAGGAAAACTGCCATACTTAACGGATTGTTTTCGTCGGAGAATATCTTTACGTCATTCTTAGATTCGGCTTCAAAGTCAGAGTTTGGCTTAAAGCCTACACCAGTCATGTTATTTTGTATCAGTTCGTTCATAAGTTTAGACTTTGGTACAAAGTATACGCTTATTTTATTTAATATCTCTCTGATTGTTTGGTTATCAGAATTATCTGATTTCACAGCGTCTGCACCAAACTGATTTTCTATTATACCACGGATTATAAGAGGGTCAGTACCAGGTCTAAGTACATTGCCATTGCTTGTTAACGTTGAGATAGCTATGTAGCCACTGCTGTTTGCGTCAAATCCAGCGGCTTGAGCATCTATAGCACCAGCTATTGATTCAACTTTTGTCTCAGCCAGTTTTGTAGCTTTCTCTAGCTCTTTCGTATGTTTTTCACCATACTGGTTTCGATTGTGGATGTTAGCAATATGGATGTAGTTTTTAAATTCATCGTCTTCCAATGTTAGGTCTACTACGTTTGGACCTAAGTACGACCTCCTAATGCTATTAACAATGTCCAGTGTTTCCTGACTGTGCCATCCAGCACCTTCTTGTCCAGACAGTAAAAACCTTTTGTCTGTCGTAATGTTTTTTTCAAGTAACTTTTTATTTGTTTCTAAATCAGCGGCTTGAGCGTTGTTTACTTTTGCTTGTAGAGTAGCTTTAAGTTTAAGTTTCAATGCATCATAGTTACCTTGACCCAGCACACTTGAATTAACTTTAGCTTGTTGAAGTATGCCCTCAACTGCGTTGTCTATTTCGTTTTCATTAAAGAACCTAACGTTTGGCATACTGTAGGCATTCGCTAATTCTCTTGCTTTTGCAGTGGTGTCTGTATTTAAAGTAGCTTCTTTGCGTTCAATTATTGACAAGATAGCGGATTGTTTCCAAGGAGGAACATTGTTCATACTCATAATTTTCTGTGCTTCGTCTTTTGTATGAACGTCTTTTAGCAAACTGTCGGCGAATGATTGTGCCGCAGTAGTTCTTTCAGTTGTTAATGCTTCTGTGTATCTGCCTTTGTTTTGGTCCCAGATTTCTTCTCCAAGCTCTGGGTTATCATTAAACAATTGCATGAACTTCTTTTTGCCCTTGTTAAAATCAGTTGGGTCTAGGTCTAAGTTATCACCCACAAAAGTTTCAAAAAGTTTGTACGTCTTCTCACGAGCTTCGGCAAATTCAGAATCTTCTTTAGTTCGTGTTAGTAGTGACTGTTCATTTGTTCTCTTAGCCATGTCCTCAAGCATGTTGCCTGGACCCATGTTTTTGAGCATGAAGTTATCGCCACCAGCGAGGCTCTGGCGGTACTGCTGAAAGTCTTGTGCGGTAACTTGGTCACCATTTTTTACTTTCATCTCCCTGAATTTTTCAAACGCTTCTCTGTTTTCTTTGCGTTTTTTGTCAATTCGGTCTTCTTCTTTTCTGAAGGAGATGTCAAATGCTGATGATAATCTTGCCATTACTTTACCTTTTTAGGTCTGCCCCTTTTCTTAGGTGGGGTTTGGACCTTGGAGCCTGTTGTTTCTTCGTTGTAAGTCTTTGATTTCTTGTTCAAGACTTTCGATTTTTGACTGGTTGGAGTTGGTGTAGTTGTCAGTTTTACCGAGCATGTATCCGAGGTTCGGAGCAACGTCTTTGTTAAGACCCGCCAAGCTCGTTCCAACAACTCCTTGAGTGTCAGTAAGATTTGTTTGAGCACTTTTAGTGCTGGTGTCTTGCATTGTGTTAGCATTGTTATACAACGTGCCAGCATTTGTCGGCATCGCACTCTGAAGTCCACTGATACCAGCACCCAGCGTATCCTCAATTTCGCTAAGCCTCTTGCCACGACCGCTGTAGAGCGTGTCCAGATTTGATTGAGTTCTACTAATTGCCGCATTATAAGCCTCCTGGTCAATTTTTCGTAGCTGTTCGGCACTTTCTTGACCAAGTTCTCTTTGCGTGTCCCTGAACCTATCTGACCTATCCATGCCTTTAGCTATTGCGTCAGCGAAACCTTGAGAAGAAACTCTGTCAATAGTGTCAAAGTAGTCGTCTCTCATTGTCTGACTGATTTGTTCGTAGTTTTGATTTATGTCGTCTTGTGAAACAGTTGGTGCCGCACCCATAGCCGCCCTTGCTTGTGCAAGAGCTTGCTCAAGTTGCTGTGTTCTACTAACTATTCCCTGTCTTATTCCAGTTTCTTCACCAGCACGTCGTCTTGCCATGTCAAGCTGTTCAGCCATAAGCTGTCTTTTTCTTGCTTGCTCACGACGAAGAATCTCTTCATCTCGTTTTTGCTGTTGAGTAGCTTGGTAGTAATCAAATATCTTACCACCAGTCTGGATTGTCATACCCGCTCTGCTTGGGTCTCCATCCTCTCCTGGATACAATGATGCTAACCCTTTAGCGAATGTGTCTCCGAAACCCATCTGTCACCCCTATAAAAACTTTCTTCCGAAACCGCTTCGCTCACTAATCAGATTACGAGACAATGGTCCACGAGCAGTAAACACAGCCCTTGGGTCATTAGGTGAAAAAGCAATTACCTGTTGTTGCCCAGCAGTAGGTAAGACGTAGTTTACGTCGGGAACCACTGCTTGTTGAGGAGTAAGTGGAGGAACATTGGGGTCTGGCTGTAAATCAGGCTGTGCTTGAGACGCAACTTGGTCAGTTTGCTCTGCACCTGGGGGTGCCATATTTTCTACAACTTGGTCACTACCACCCAATGCTCTTGCTCCAAATCCTTGTTGACCCACGCCGACTTCTCCACCTGGAGTTGCTGTTCCACCTTGCATGTCAACTGTTGAGTCTGAACCTGTTTCCATTCCTTGGTCTTGTTGTTTTAAAAATCTACCTCTGTTCTTAGGGTCAAAAGGACTTTGTGCCGCTTGGAATCCCATACCGCCGCCTAGAGCCGCACCTAAAGCACTGCCCATAACAGAGTCTGCGTCTCCAAGGAAACTGCCTGGACCTTCAGCACCAACTCTTGTTCCCATTTGATATTCGTTTGCCTGACTTTCACTAAGGAAATCTGTAATCTGTTTTTCCTTTGGCAAGTTCTGTGGTTTAACTGGACCATCTAGGTTTGCACCTTTTGGTGTATAGTTACCATCAGGACCATCGCTTTGATTACCATCGTCTGACTCACCAGTCTTTGCACGACCTTGTTGATTCAACTCCATTCTGTAACCCTGTTCTTTTTGGGTTGGAGTATCAAGATTGTAGTTTACCTTCTGGTAATCATCAGGTCCAAGAAAAGCCGCTTCCGCTTGGTTCTGGCTTTCGCTGTTACCTGGTCCATCGCTTGCTGATTGTCCCATATGTGCCTCCTATCCAAATAGTATTCCAGAGCGTCGTCTGTCTTTATCGACATCTCTTTGACTTGCTCTTTTAGTTGTAACACTTCCTGTGTCTCTGTTTCGTCCTCTTTGTAGATATCTCCCACCAAACGACTTGCCTATAGAGTTCATCATCAAAGATGCATCGTTGTTCATCGTCGTTAAAGGCGTTGTGTTTACAGTGTTTAAGTTCTGTAATGTGTTTACATCTAAGGTTTCTGGCATTGCTTTTAAGAAATCGGACCTAGCATCGTCGTTTCCGCCATCGTCGTTGTAATTTCCACCCTTACTGCTTTGATTTGAGCTTTTAAGGTTTTGAGATAGCTGAGTTTCTCCAGCCACATCTGGGGTCAATCCAGAGCCAGACTTTAAATCTGATTGTGCGGTAGATGTTTCGCCACTTGAGCTAATGTTTACATTGGCTTTAGTGTTTCCGCCTCCTCCAGCAGTAGGAGACTCAGTGCTATTACCAAGTAAGTCTATTTTATTTAAATCTAGTGATTCCACTGCTTTTGATATTGCTTCTTTTGTTAGCATATCGGCACCCGCAACAGCACCCATTGTAAGGTTCTTGTTGCCACCACTTGCGTCAAAAACATTTTTGGCTATGCTCATCATGTTTTTATCCATGATTTTGCCACCGAGGTAGTTTGCGGCAACTGAAGCTGGGTCAAACCTAACGTTTACGCCTTGCTTCATGCTACCAAGGTTTTGCCCTTTAGCAAGACCAAGGAAGTCGTTGATACTTTGCACACCGATGTTTGTGTCTAACCCGCCCATAAGCAACCCAGAAGTACCGCCAGTTTTAGCGGCTAAAAGAGATGTTCCAATATTTACCCCTTTAGAAGCAAGATTATTTCCGCCTGTTTGAACAGTGATGTTTCCATTAGCATCAATTCCATATGTTGTACCACCTACGCCTTGGAATGCTTTAAACCCATCGAAGTCAAACATGTCGCCTGGCAAATCAAATCCTGAACCTAGTCCTGTTATATCTATACCAGAACCTTGATTCAGCCCGTCAACCAAGGCTTGACCATACTCTTGAGGTGAAAGTTGCCCATATCCCTGAAGCTCATTTATGTTGCCTTTGCCGCCAAGCAAACTACTAAGCATGCTTTTGAAGCCAGGGTCGTTTTGCCTTCTGCCATCTCCTAGAAACTCGCCGAGAGCTTTTATGGCATCTGTTTGCATTTGCTTATTGTTAGAGCCAAGACCCATCTTTAGGTCTTCTTGTGTTTGATAATCCAGCTTCTGATAAGAAGGGTCGTTTACAAGCTCATTTAATTTTTCATTAGTTACTTTGTTGTCATTATAATAATCTTGAGCCTGACTCTTGTAGGTATCAAAGTCCTCTTTGTAGTTATCGTCGTTAGGATTACGACCATCACTCCTCATCATCTCTTCAGCATATGCTTCTTGAAAGTTAGTGTTGGTGTCATCAGATGCGGTGTTTACAAAATCTTCTCTAGCCGCTTGGTTTGCATCGTATTCTTCTTTTGTTACGACGTTGCCATCAACTGTATATGTGTTGTTGTAAGCATTGTAGACTCCAGGGCTTGGAACTTTGTCCCCTGGTTCCCAGCCTCCTCCTTTGTCACTGTTAGATTCGGGGTCGTAATCATCTCCAAAATCACTGTAGTCGTAGTTGGAGATATCAAAGTCGCCCGACTCATAAGCCAAGTCCTCGTCAGACCCTTTTGCATTAGAGTTGTCGTAATCTTTTTTACCTTCGTCGTTAGGAGTGTAACCTCCCACAGCCTCTTCGTACTCTTCCTTAGAAGTAGGAATGTTTGCACCTGGGCTATCGTCGTCATTTGATGGAGAGCCACCCATTACAACTCCTTTCTATACGAAGCACCAGCTACGTCGTAGCCATATCTTCCCATAAACTTATTCCATTTACTTGCAAGTTCTCCATGAGATGTAGGATTAAAAAAGATAAGAGAACAGCCATTCTCTTTAGCCCACTTTTCCCACTCTTTAAAAAACTCTCTCATAGTCCACACAGTTCCAGACCCTTCTTGCACCCACAATACTTCTTCGTCGCTGACTCTTTCATCTGTAAAAAACATTTCATTCCAACTAGCAACGAAGAACCCGTATATTTCTTCTTTGTTTTCCGACACAAGGACAAGCCGTTTTGGGTTTCTAATAACCCACTCTGCATACGCTTCAACCTTTTCTTGGCTAAACGCTCTGCTCCCCCAGTATGAGGTGGCATGGAACTGTTTAGCCAAATCAACACAACGCCCCACATCTTCTAACTCTGCCTTCCTTATTCTAAAATCATTGGTCATCTATATATAAAACCTTTGAACCAAAGCCTTTTGATAACCCCCCACGTCTTCCTTCTGTGTTTACGTTCCTACCAAAACTACTGGTAGGTGCGGAGTCTACATAGTTAAATGCTCCAGTCTTTCTATCTTTTACTTTTCTCTTGTAGTTAACCCCATCTGGTGTCTCATCCATGCTTGTGAATGGTGCTGGGGCAACCTTTGATGGCAAGCCAAGTGATACGTTTGCTTGTTCGTTTTGGTCAAACCCAGCAACTGGTGCAGTATCAAGTATGTCTGCATAGTTCGTCGGTACTGGATTGTTTGCTCCTTGAATAGGCTCGTCTTCTAATGGAGGTTGGTAACCTGAATAGGCTCCATAAGCTCCAGCCAAACCAGCGAACACTCTATCAGCCGTTGTTATTGGGTTCTTTTTTGTACTAGACGGCAAAGCACCATATGCTAGACCACCACCAATTGCTGTTTGAATTGCTTGGTCATTGCTTGCACCAGCTAATTTTGCAACTGCTCCAGAACCAAGAGCGGCTAAACTTCCTTGAACAACTCTGTTGTCTAAGGGAGCTTCTAAAAATTCGTCGTAATTTTTTTTAACGTTATCTACTAGGCTCTTGCCTACGTTGCTGATAGTTTTCTGAAGGTCATCTAATTCAAAGTGATACCAAACGTGACCAAATTCTTGTGCACCTGTCTCTGGATTGTAAACACCTTTGTCGCTTCCGACTAAGTATTGTTCTGGGTCCAAGCCTTCTTGTGCTGTAGCTTGCATTATCCCAGCCGCCATAGCTGGGAACTTCTCCATGACAGGCTTTGGAACTACAAACTCACCATCGGTTGTGTAAGAAATGTTGTTGTCCACACCACGCATGTTCGCTTTGTGATACAACTCCTCCAAGTCTTGTCTTGAGGGTATCTTGTCAAAATTCATTGTTCCCTCCTAAACGTTAACTGTAGCCGCCGCTATTCCTACCTCAAGTGATGTTGCCGACGAAGCATTCGTGACTACAAGTTCTAGTCGTCTACCCACACTTGTAGCATCAATCTCAATGATTGTCGTTAGGTTTTGCTGAGACGCAGTGGTCGATACGCTATATGTTGAGCCAACCGCAACACCATCTACGGAAAGCTGAATAGTACATGTACCGCCCGATAGTTTAAACGCAAGACCATCTATTCGTATTGTTTGCTTAAATAGTCTTTGAACAAAGTAAGTTTTGTTTGTGACTGTGGCACCGCTTTGTTCCCATACGCTAAAGAATGGTATGGTAACTGTTGAGAATGTTTCTGGTAGCTGACTCGGTGGCATTTTACCAGATGTATCAAGAGTCGCTACACCATTAGCCGCACCCATGTACGTCTTTGGAACTAGGGCTGAGAAGTCAATGTCGCCATACTCTAGTGCTGTACCAGTTCCATTCACCCTGACGTACTGACTTGCATTTGTTTGTAAGAACGTAGGAAGTGAGCTTTCAGGTGAAGTATTGAGGAACTGTGTTCCGTCGTAGAACTTCAGAACCGCTGGAACCTGAGATGTATCAAGCCATAAGTCTCCAGTTACTGGTGCTGTAGGTGCCGTCAAAGAGTTTACAATGTTTGCTTTGTTAGCTAACGACGTAGAAAGATTCGATACCTTTATCTGAGGAATCTGGTTGTCTGTAACTGAAAGTTTTGAGTATTGGATGTATCCATTTGCGTCTGTGTATTCGTCTTCAAACATAAGACCAGCAACTGTTTTCACAGATGTGTTCTCAACAGTAATGATTGTCACCTTGTCACCAGTTGTTAGCTGGTTGTTTGTATCCAAGAATGTGATTGTTGAAGCGGCAGATGATGCTAAGTAGTCAGCAGTACCACCTTCTTCTTGAAGAACTCCGTTCCTGAAGACTAAGAGCTTTTCGTCTGTAGTGTGCACAAATGATACCAGTGTTGTTGCACCGCTTATCTCATTGTCCACTCGTCTAAAGTTTGTAACAGCCTGAGAACGAATAGAGTATATGGATATCTTATCTGCGTTAGCCAATGCTGGTGTAACGTTACCGATTGTGACTGTGTTATTCGCTGTGCTGTATGTGTATTGTGCCGCAGTTCCACCAGTAGTAGCGTCATGGAGTAGCAGTCCATTCCTATAAACTACGATGTTCTCTGTGCTTGCGTCGAATGTGTAAGGGACAACTGCGTTCGGCGTTCCAATTGTAGATGTGGCTGTAGCTCCAGTACCATTACCGCCAGTGAGGGTGACAGTAGGGGCAGTTGAATAACCAGAGCCAGCAGTTCCAACTGTTATTGCATCCACAACTCCATTGGCATCTATGGTAGCAGTTGCTGTAGCTTGAACTCCGTTCGTCGTATCGTTAGGTGCACTGATTGTAGCAGTCGGTGCCGCAGTATATCCAGTTCCTCCAGCACTTACTGTGATTGCAGTAACTGTAGAGCCTATCTCAAAGTCTTGCCTGTTAAAGAAGAAAGGACCTTCAACATTACCAACGGATGAACCAGCAGTTCCTCTAAGGTCTGCGATGTTAGCAATCGTAATCCAACCACTTTCGTCGTCAGCGTACTGACCTACTCGGTACTGGATACCAGTATTCACATCTTGCCTCATCTGGATTGGACCACGAAAGACCCCTTCCTCGTTGAATAAGATTGCAAACAACTCGCCAATTGTCTTGTTTCCAAGCTCGGCTGAGTTGACATACCGAATGAGATTCTCAAAGTCGGTATGAATGTTCCCACTATTTACATAGTTTTGTGGGTGTTGTTGCCTTAATCTAGCCATTATCCTGTCCTCACTGCTACTGCGAACCCTATAATCTTTAGGAGTCCTTTACCGCTAGTCGTAAAACGAAACTGTACGCCACGATAACGATGTTCAAATTTTCTTTCATACTGTCTACTTAACGGCACATCGGGGAATTTGTCGTCCGCTCCGTCATCTTCTATTAAAAATTGCATAGAAGACAGGTATCTACCACGCTCATCAAAGGACTCTACCTGAAGCTCTCCTTTACCAGTGGCTTGTAAGATAAAGCTGTAACTTTCTTTGATATCGTTGATGGCACCTTGCCACAGTATGGGTGTGGCTACGACCATTTCTGGGCTGTACTGAACCACATCCTCGATTTTATTCTGTTCCCATATACCGCCAGGGGTTCCTAGAAGCGTTACACCGCCTAGCGTTTTGGCACATCTTGTATTTAAGAAGTCACCAGAAGACCATTTGCTTTCACCACCTACTTGTGGGTTCAGTGTGAGAGTTAATCTCCGTGAAAGCTGGTCTGATTGAGGAAAGAATATATGGTATTGACCCTCGTCTTGGTCAAAGAATGCATTTATTTCTTCAAAGTCACCAACAGATTTTAGGTATTCTCTGTATATCAGGTCAATTTTATTGGACATTGGTATGGTAAAGATGGTGACACCATTGGTTTCTGAGCGTCGAAGGGAGTGTACGCCGTCTCTTGAGCAGAACAAAAGGTCTGAACCAGCCTGTGCAATGGTGTTATGGCTAATCAAACCAACCTTAATGTTAGCTTTATCGTCTATTTGCCATAGCGTGTAGTTAGGATGTAGCTGATATACAAGCACTTGGTCGAATGTAAACACCGCTAGTCGTGAGTTTTCAAACACTCCTAGCCCTCTTATCTCGTCAGCAGTACCAATAACGTTTGCCACATCAATGTCTGAGGCTTGAGTTACTTGAACAGCACTAACATCTTCGTCCAATGTGAAGACATCTTCTGTATCTACACGACTAAAATCAATGATTGTTCGTCGTCCTGGCTGTCCAGCAGTAGCTAATCGTCGTTGAACAGACACGACGTAGGCTGGTCTTGGGTCTGATGAGGCTGTTATTTCTTTGAAACGGAACCCATCGTATGAATACATTGGGAAGTCTCGTGATGCGAATATAACTTTGTTGTTGTAAACAGTAGTCGTAACAATGGCAGACTGAGGATAAACTTCTGTTGTTTGGTGTGAGCCAGATTGAGGAGACACATCTACTCTGCGTCCAAATATGTAATAATCTTGCTGAGTCCCATTTGATTGCTGTGCGACTATCCAATCGTAAAAGGCTGTGAAGTCATCTGCGGCTGTGCCGCCTTGATTCTTTATGGTTACCTTGTTGTAAACAAAGTCTATTGATGCTTTTAGTGTTCCGTTAACTGTAAGAGGAACAGGTGTGTATGTTTTGTCAAAAGCAACTTCTATGCTGTAAACTGGTGTGCCAGTTGATGGAACTCCCCAAACAAATGATGTCATGTCTGGATAATTGGCAACTGTTTCGTATGTTATTGTGTAATAAACAAGAGTTCCAGTAGGTCTGTAGGTCCCGCTAGTGTCTGTTTCTACGCCTGAATTGTCTGACTTTAGTTTTAAGTCAATGACTCTTTGTGGGTTTGCAAGACTACGTTCTGACTTCAACGTTGTGCCGCCCCCATCTTTTTGTGCCCAAACAGCTAAGTCACGACCAAAGAAGGCAACGTGCTTTATAAGTGCGTCGCCTGTTGTTCGTTGTGTTGCTCCTGGGTCTCTAACTATAGAGCCACGAAAGTCTGCGTAACCATTGACGATTGATATCAAGTGTTGCTTCTGACCAGTGTCTAATGCACCTTTGTCTCGTGAAGCATCAATTCCCTGGAAGTCTTCGTAGGGATATATCTTCGTCTTTACGCCTGATGGTGCGTATGTAGTTGACATTAGTAGTTAGTCCTTTTCCCATCTCTCCTTGCATCATATGGCTGTGAACCAGTCGGTGTAACAGATTTGTCCCAAGGAGACATCTCTATTGGACCAGAGCCATACTTTCTCTGATACAAAATTCTGTTCATCATTTTAAAATACATCGGTCCATACGCCTCAATCTTATTCGATTGTTGCTGAACTGAGTAGTGATAAAGCAAACCTGAAACCATTATTGAGTCTGGTATTGCTCGTTGTTGTTGTGGATGTGTGTAGTAGTCAATCTCAGGATTGTCCCAGTACACATGACCCCGTAAGTCTTCGATAACCAAGTTGGCAAACTCTACAAACATTAACATGACTTCGCCATCTACAGTGCCTGGGTGCATATCTCCGTAACGACGAAGAGCCTGAAAGACGAGTGCTTCCAGGTCACTATATGGCTCTGATATGTGAGGATTGTTTACAGAATACCTGTTACGACCCTCTTCTTTATCCCAGTCTTCTTGCCATGTAGTTCGTATTTCACGCTCTGTGTTTGCGTCAATTACGTCTCTTAGGTCACGAGCACCTGGCATATCAGTTCTACCAGTGCCTGGGTCTGTGTGAACTGGGTCTGTATTTACTGGTCTTGCACCAGTGATATTGTCGTATGCCCTGTTTACTCCAGAGTTTCCTGTTCCTGAACTTCCACTACTAGCATTTGCCGCACTAGCATTTGCATTAGTGTTAGATACTGCGTTGCTACCGCTACTACTACTGCTAGAACTAGAACTGGAACTGGAACCGCTAGAACTAGAGCCTGATGAAGAACCGCTACTGCCAGTGTGATAGCTCATTTTCTACTCCTCTTTAATATAAATTCCTTTTACAAAGAACTCATGCATTTCAAAAGCCTCTACATGTTGAGGTTTGATAGAAAACATGTTGTATTCCCTATCTTCATCCCAATATGTTTTGTATGTCTCGCCCCTTAAACCAGTCTCTCTGTTAATTACTTGAGGCTCTGCTGAGACGTATATGGTGTGCTCTTTACGCTGACTATTTTTTGGTGCTGATTTCTCAATAGCCTTTTGTGCTTTAGCTACCTTGCGATTGTTTGATGCCTTCTCTTTTGCACTCTTGCTTGGTGCTGTGCCACCTACCCAAGCCTCGTTTACTTCAGGTGTGCTCAAGTCATCTCCTATGAGTTGACCTTTGTCGTTCCTTGCTCTTTCTGCCATTATTACCTCCAATAAAAATAAGGACGGCTGTTGCCGTCCTTATCTTAACATTAAGGGGAGTCCTTAATCGTCCTTATGTGACTTTGTTCCAGCCTTTGATACGATGGTGCACTTTTGCTTGAGTCATCTCAAGTCCACACTCAGTCATATACATATGCTTTACGCCATCGAAATCAGGAGCTTGAACATCCCTGATAAGTTGAGTGTCACGTCCTTGCATGTAACGGAACTTTAACTCAGCCATATCTAGGATAATCATTTCTTCTGTCATTCCTGTCTGACGGAACATTGGGTGCATGTATACCAACAAGTCGCCAGCGTATGTGGTGTATCGTGTTAGTGATACGCCATAAGCGTTGTCGATTTGTGTTGGTTGCCAACGATTTTTGCCGATTTCCATAAGGTTGGAAATAACTCTAGCACCACAGAATGCGACTTTTTCTGAGCCACCGAAAGCAAAAATGTTTTCGATTAACAGTTTGTCGAACTCTTTCTCAGTGATAGTGTTTGCAGTTGCACCAAAAGAAGCACCATCTGTTACGTCAGTAATCTGTGTTAACAGACCGCCAGTGTAACGTGTTGGGCTTGCAGTTGTACCATTTGCTTCATGCCTTTTACCAAAGAACATAGCTCGCTCAATGTCACCCATGTGTAGTTTGAGTGCCTTTGTGAGTTGCTCTTGCTCTTTGTCACCAGTACGCAAATATGTGTTCTGGAGAGTTCCACTGACTTGAACGGCAGTTTTGAAAATCTGCGTAAAGTTAAAGTCTGTGGTTGGGTCGAAGCTAATAGCTGTTGGTGCGGACCCGCCTTCTTGGTCGGCATGTCCAGCAATAACCAATACAGCATCGTCAGCAATTTGGTGAGATGTTCCACCAATGTTACGTTCAACTGCTATTGTATTAGCGGCTAGGTTAGCATCTGCTGTTGCTCGCATAATCTCACCAGTTGTCTGGTTTTGTAAGATAGTGCCCGTAACAATAAATGCTTCGTCGTCATCGTTGTCCAGCGTAATTGCTGTAGTGCTTGTCGATGCGACTGCTCCGTTGACAGTTACTGTTCTGTCTGGAAGCTCGTCCCTGAAGTGATTATACTTAGGGTCGTCTGTGCTCTCCGAACCAGCCATTGATAGCAGTGCTTGCAATGGTGCTGTTCCGTTAGGCTCCAAGAGAGTGAATAGCTCTCTATAATTGGTGGGACGAAATTCTGTACCGAATTGCCCAGTCCCACGCAGTCCTGTAATCGCAGTCATGTTGACCTCCTTTAGCGATAAATTGCGTTTTCATAACTGGGTGCTCACAAACAAACTGCTTTCAGCAAAGTAAATTTGATAAACCCGCACACGAATATGAAGCCGTAGCGTCTCGTGTTATTTATATTAGAGAACAACTTTAACTTTAAGTCGTCCCCTTACATCATATTTTTCTTAGCCATAGCTTCATCAGCAACCTTGTTGATGAAATCCATGCTTGGGTCTTTGCTCTGTGCTCCTCCAGCAGATGACCCTGGGGTAGCATTTATGTTTCCTGTGAATGCTACTCGTCTTTTTGCCATATCTTTTAGTCGTTCCATTTCTGGTGTGCCTCGTACAGCTACAAAGTCACCCATAATTTTATCGACTAATCCAGCATCTATAAAATCTTCGTTACTAAAACCCCGTTCAAAAGCAAACGTAAAGAAGTCGTCGCTTTGCTCGTCGGGTAATTGGTATTTTGCCTGTGCTTCGTTGAGGTTGTTAGCCGCAGTTTGCCTATATGCATCTTGAGCTTGTGTCTCTGCTTGCATTGTAGCTTTAGCCGCATCTTGATTTATCTGTCCAGCAGAAGCCAAGAATTGGTTCAGAGTCTGTCTCATGTTTGCGTTATCAGACTGTAATGCTTGTATTGTTTTGTAACCCTCTCGCATCATAGGTGGCAAGGATACTGCGTTTTCCTCTTCCCATCTTTTGATTTGAGTCTCAAACTCACTGTCAAGGTTAGCCATGTTGGTGACTGGTGTACCTTGTCTGTCAGGTGTTGGGTCTTTCTGTTGACCCATAGTAGGGTTTTTCAGAGCCGCTTGTGCGGCGGCTTGCAAGAATTGAACTACGTCGTCTGCACCTACCTTTTGACCATTCTTACTAGCACCATCCATAATTGACTGGATGTACTTCATAGCTGGTTCCATAGGCTTTTGTTGCATCAACTTGTAGTTTGCGTCTTTGTATCTACCGAATGTTTCTTTGATTTGATTAGTAGACAAGTCTCTGACATCTCCATCGCCAAAGTCTACTTTTACCATTGTTACGCTCTCATCCAGAGAGTTGTCCGCCTCGGTAGTAGGCGACACAGATGCTTGGGCTTTTTCTACTTCAGTAGGTACTTCTGGTGCCTCTGCTTGCTGTGCTTGGGGTTGTTGTGGCGGTTGTCCTTGAGGTGGCATACCTTCAGGTGGTGCTTGAGGTGCTGGAGCCGTAGCGTTTGCATCTCCTAGCTGTTGACCAGCTAGTGCGTCAATCATCGCCTTATCTTGTTGGTTTAGTTCTGCCATTTTTATCTCCTTTGTTAGCCGTAGCGAACGATGTGGAAGCCGTAGCGTCCTATTGTTGAGTCTCTGCCTCTGTCTTTATTGCACTTTCCATTAGTATTTCGTTGTCTAATAGTAAGTCTAAATTCTTCGGCAGTTCCATGAAACGACGAGCCGCAAACATTGCACCCCGTCTAAAGTTTATCTCGTCTATCGTTAGTATCTTATTTTCTGCTAACTGATAGGCGGCAGATAAAATTTCTTCTTGCATCTTCTGTTGGATTACACTCCAGCCATCAGACTTTAGCAAGTCGTTTAGTTTTCTTTTTTTCTCTACGTTGTTCATTTTTTCCAACTAATTCTAGCTGGTCCTTTCTTTTTGGAAGCGGATGAGTTGCACTGAGCCTTCGTCGGTCTGCAAGCTGGGTAACCCTTACGTTTCTCGCCCTTTTGCCTACCACAAGGTTTTCCTGTCTTGCAATCTATCCAGCCTTTGCCATTGTTCCGAGAGAACCATTTGCGTAAGCCGTCACTACTATCACTTTTTCTTTTTGCCGTAGCCACTTTTTTTGTCTTCCATAATTAGTTTTCCACCAGTCTTCTTGGCGTAAACTTTTGCCGCCGCTATACCAGCGGGGGTATAGGGAAACTTTTTCTTCATTACACCAGGCATTTTAATACTTCTTCTTTTTCATGGCTGGCTTTTTCTTTTTAGGCATAGCTGGCTTCTTCTTAGGAAGAGGCATTTTTTTCTTTTTTGGCTTTAACTCTTTAATAACGATAGGCATCTTACTTTCTCCTTCTTTTCGGGGTTGGCTTCTTGCGAAGTTTCTTTAGGTCTGCACCAGTAATCTTATTTCTTGGCGGTGCAACTTTTGCTAATTTCTTTTGTTTTGCACTGTATTTTTTAAAAGGCATTATGCTTTGCCTTTCTTTTTAGACTTTGTGCCCCAGTTTGCGGCTCCAACTTTTCGGCAAGAGACCAAGGCTCCTGAAGCATAAGCTGATGGAAAAACTCTATAGCGAGACTTTACCTTGTGGTAGCAAGCGTCCTTTTTACCTTTTTTAGCCGCCATAACTAATCCTTTATCTGAGTCCAAACTGCGAGAGAAACAAAACCCAAAAAAGCTACAACGAACCATTTAAGAACAGTGCTTGCCACTGTCCTCTTTAATTCACGATAGCCATCAATTAAATTCCGTAAGTCTTTTATGTCGTGGACAGCATTAGTGTCTTGAAGACCTATATCGGCAAGTGCTCTTTGGGCACCCTTGTGTGATGCTCTCTCTAACAGAGACTCTAACTGTTCGTCTGTCAAAGATTTCCTACTCATTATAGAGCGTCTTCGTAAGTCTTTTGGTCATCCGCCAATTTGTCAGCGTCAACCTTAATGCCCCAGTCTTCGTTAGCGGAGGCGGTGTTACCTCGACACTTTGGTGCTAATTCTAACGCCATGCTCATAACATAGTTATTTTTTTCGTCAGCCAACGCATACTTCTTTTTTAAAGCGGCGTTGTATATAGCAGTATCAACAGAACCCCAGTGCATTCCGTCTTTGGAAAACAGTAAGGTAATACCCATTTCTGTTAGGTTTTCGTTTCCCCAAGTTGAGGGGAGTTTACCTATACTAACAAAGGTTCTGGGTGTAGGAAGGTAGTTACCTTCTATTTTCCCATCCTTGTCCTTTGTTCCTGAATATGATTCTAAGTTAGCCATAGTTCCTCCTTACTTTGACGCTATGTGTGGGAGATAAGGACTGATACTTGATTCGTTCATTACAGAACCATTTGAATTGTATCCCCAAGCCCAAAGCCGTCCATCCATGTCAATGCAATATCGGCTCATCTCTTGTGTACTACTAGAGTGATATCCGCCGCCCCAAGCATACCTGATTCTTCCAGAAGCTCTAGCGTCCAAGAATACTGGCAGATAAGTCTGGTTGTTAGTAGGTATATTATATCTACCCATTGTTGGAGAGCCGTAACCAGCAGATTTTAGTGTGCCGTTGATACGCAATTCCCTATCCACAAAGTTTCTATGACAGACAGCCATGTAGGTATTGTAGTAATAAGATGTGCTAGTAGTAGTACCCGAAGACGTAAAATGACTGATAAATTTAAGTTCAGGTACAATTACTGGGCTGTTAATTTGAGTTGCATTACCGACACCCACAGCACCTCTTGCATTTTGTCCCCAT
>CESO01134445.1_pt1 | contig 20244 bp, 11 predicted proteins | sample 356341 | NCBI WGS metagenome assembly CESO01 (sample SAMEA2621812, study PRJEB7988) | marine metagenome | biome: marine biome (ENVO:00000447); feature: deep chlorophyll maximum layer (ENVO:xxxxxxxx); material: "saline water (ENVO:00002010), including plankton (ENVO:xxxxxxxx)" | depth 35 m | reverse complement strand
GTATATGGTGATATAGGCATCACTAAGAAAGAAATTTTTGAGATTGCTGCTAAACCAAATGGAATGCAATTACTAGTTGAGAAATTTGGTAATGGTAATGCTGCTGTTGCTCAGCAAGTGTTAGATGACTTTGAATCTGAAGGACCAATGTCAGAAGCTGCGGCAGAATTTGTTGGTGGTGCAGAATACTTTATGGGATATGAGACAGGTGGACTGAATGAACGAAAGAGAGGCGAGGGCGGAAACTTCTTTAGAGATGCATATGCTACTGGTGCTATTATTTTACCTCAATTATTTGACGTAAAACATAATATCTACTATAATGTCAATGATAAGACTGATGACCTTGCTCAATTTATTGTAAACAGACCTACTATAGTTGATATGCAGCAGGTGAGTGAACCTTTGATTGTTATTCCTACTGAGAGACCGATTGGTCAGCAAATCTTAAATATCTTATTCAAGCAACCTTTCAAAAAAATTGAAGAAATTTTTGAAAAAAATGACAAAAAGCAGGAGTCAAAAGCACAGACACCTATTCAAAATAATACTACTTCTATTAATAGATCACCGATTCCTGAATCAAGTAAACCTACATCAAGTTATCTTCAACGTGAACAACAATCATCACTATTTAATAATGATGATATGGGGGTAGAATCTATTACAAGAGATATTTCTGTTGATAGTATTCAAAGTAATCTCATGAAGGTTGGTAGTAAGATTTCAGAACTTACTAGACGATCGCAGACCACTACACAAAGATCAATATCTAATATAGATACTGTATCGCAAACAACTCAAAATGTTTTTGGTGCTAAAGTAATATTAATGACACAAGACATCTACGCAACAGAGGAATAATATGTCAGTTACTGAACCTAACGTAAGGGCTATACAAGCAAAAGTATATGATATTCCTAATAGTACTAAACTGGTTGAATTAGCACCTTCAGGAGATCCGGTAGAATTTCCTGAAGTAATTTCGTTTAATTATTATGAATCATTATACGAATCTTTTATCACTGCTGATATTACTATCCTAGACTCTGCTGGTGCTGTTGATGAAGCATTTAACAAATGTGGTGTGCGTCAATTTTGTCCTGTAGAGATCGTTGTTAATGATCCTAGTAGTGGAACTGACTGGCAGAAAAAACGCCCAAAATTTGAATTCTTCGGTAGTAACTGTTTCTATGTTAATAGAGTTGTCAATCAAGTAATTAAAGGTAAGAAAAAACAATATACTTTAGAACTTATCAATAAAGATGCTATTGTGGCATTATCTAAAAATGTCAAAAGTTCTTGGCCTCCTGATGAAACTACAAAGGTAGATTATAATACTGTTGTTGATGATATACTTGGTAGGTATATACAAACTGCCAAGAATAAGGCACCTGTTATGGAACAGATGACAGAAAGTGTTGCAAAAGTACAGGGGCATAACAAGTTAGTTTATCAACTCCTTAATAGTATGTGTAAGCCTGCTACACCAAAAGGAACTGATGGTTCTGGTGCGGAAGAGACTAGACCTGCTGGTTATGTATTCTATGAGACTTACGATGAGTATAGATTTGATTCAATTAATAGGATACTCACAGATCCTTTTAGATTAGATACTAAGAGTGGAACTGCATATCAAGTTAAGTTTGTTAATGATAATCAGACTGGTCCTGCGCTTGCATCTCAAACTATTTTAAGTTATAAGTTCTATGATGGTGCCACTCAATCTAGTCTTCTTGAGGAGATCGCGACAAAGAAGAGAGGTAAAACCAAAACTGTTCTCATTGATGGTCAACGAAATACACTTAAGACTATTGAAAAATTACCTCCAAAAACCATAGAGGATAAATGTTTAAAATCTGCGTCAGATGGTGAGCTTACGACAGTTAAATATATTGAGGAAACCGAATATCAGATTGAGTATTATAATGTATGTGACAATACTGCCTTAGATAATGAACCAGTTAATCCAGTATTGTCTTCTATGAATTATGGTGCTATGTTAGATATGTTAAAATCTAGGGCATCTACGATTAGAGTTCCTGGCAATTTATCACTGTCAGTTGGTGGTCATTTATATCTTGATTTTCCTTTAATCAAGGGAGACTCTGGAAAGGCTGATCAGGCGAGTGATAAATATTCAGGAGTATATTTGATCACGAAGATCAATCATAAGATTGAAGATATTACTCATGTGTATACTCATATGGAAATTTGTAAACTAGTAGAGTCCTGATGAACACAGACTTTTCCAAAAATTTATCGTATCAAGGTAAAGAACTTACCAAACCAGGCACTAATTTACTTGGTTGGATTACCAGTGCAAAATCAGAAGGTGGTGGGGGATACTATCAAGTCAGATGTCCTGCTATTCATGGATATTGTGATATTGATGAAAATAACTGTGAGGAAGATGTAGTAGCAAAGGCAGCACTTCCTTGGATTGCTACTATTGGAACTGAGTCTGCTAATAGTGCTGTAAGAAATAATAATGTTAGACAGTATGGTAAAGGTCAATTTGTTGTTGTTAGATTTGATGGACCAGATTATAGTAGTCCTGTAATCATATCTGCACATAAAGCAAAGCACCCAGTTCTAGGCAAAAAAGAAGATTTTGATAGAACATCTCCTTATGTTGCTGCTCAACTTGTAGAACCTCTTAAAGATAATAAGAGTGGTATTCAAGGAGATAATGGTTGCTTTAAGGTTGTAACAAAAGCATCCAAGATTCCTGAAAATGGTGAAAGTATAAAGGGTGCTGATAAGTGTGGTGACAGTGGGTCATTATCATCAGACATTGGAGCATTCATTGGCGATTTCTTAAAGATCGTTCAGAGTACTGATGGTAAAATTGGATCTAAGTTTGTTAATGGTTTAACTGGAGAGTTATTCTCCATGACAGGATATATTCAGAAATATCTTGCTTCTATTAGTGGTGTTATTCGTAGTGGCATTGGTTGGGTTAAAGCAATTATCACCAAATATGCTAGAAAAGCTATTGATCAATTAGTGAAGTTGATCATGGTTCCTCTTAAAGGTGTCACATCAACAATTAATGAAACCATTGAGAAAATTCTCAACATGGTGTTCTGTAGTTTTGGTAATATTGAGGGACTAGTTAGCAATATGATTGAAGGTCTTCTTAATACACTTGTAGACTCTGCAGTTAATAGTGTATTTGGTTGTCTGGATACATTAGTTGATGGTATTCTTAATGAGATTATGGGAGAAGTCCTAGGTCTTGTTGAAAGTATCATGGGTGCTATTGAGTCTATCGCTGGTATCATTGGTGGTTTTGGTAATCTTTTAGGTGAAGCAATCAATGCTGTATTAGACTTCCTAGGAATTAGTTGTGGTGGTTCTGGATCATGTTCCACTTCTGCTTCAAATGCTCTTATCACTGCGTTCAATAATCCTGGTGAGTTTGGTCTAACAACAGGTATTAAATCTTCTCTTGAGGGTGGATTGCAGGGCATCAACAATTTATCAAATGATATTAATAAGTCTACTGCTGCAGCAAACGCAGAAGCAGCAGCGTTTGCAAAGGGTGTTGATCTCGGAACAGCAAATGTTCCTGGAGTCTCTACAGATAACCAAGCATTAAGAAATGCATTCACCACAGCAACTAATATTGCTTCGTCAAAAGTATCTGACGTATTTGATTTTTGCAATAACCTTAGTAAAGGAAAGAATGGAGATGGTTCTGATGCTCCGCCATCAGTTCCTGGTGATCAAGCTCCATATTCTCCATCCTCAACATATGCTGTTGTTATTGGCAAACCAGATGACAGACATGATTCTGAATATATGATTTTCCCTAAAAAGGAAACTGTCAAGAGTGGTAAAACTCAGAGGGTACAAATCCGAAGAAATAGTACTGAGCACCAAGGTGTAATTATTTTTGCTGCATATCTGAACCCAAATGACACTGCCAGAGTTGTTGGTATTACTGAAGGTCTTGCATCTGGCGGTGATATTATCAAAGGATCCTCTTTAGGCGATAACAAATATGGTAAAGCGCCGAGGAATAAAAGGAAAAAAATTATTCAACAGTTTCCAAAAAGAAAAACTGTAATTTTTTCTGAGGAAGTTGTATTTAAAAAGGGACAAAATCAAGTTACCATAGATATCCCCACGGTAGTTGCTGAACCTCCTAAGGATGAAGCAGGTGTTCAAACTACTGAAGAAGTAACATATACTGCTTCAATTTACAGATCATCATCTGATTTTAATGACAAAAAATTTCCATATAAAAATCTTCCTAGTACATCAGAAATTCTTAATACTACTAAACTGAAGATTAAGTTTAAACCGATTGAAAAGAAAGATGAAGGAGTAAGTGATATTTATTTCCCTCCTGAGATTATTACTAAAAATGTAAATTATGTAGTTGGTCCTGTTAGTGTAGTTGCAGGACAATCTGCACAATTCAAAGTAATTCGTACTCCTGTGGTAAATTTTACCACTAGAGTTAAATGCGAAACGATTCAGGATAATACTCTAACTTTCCCTGCCATTGAAGGCACACATTATACTGGTGGAGAAGGTATTCTCTCATTTGCAGCAGGGGAAAGTATGAAAATTTTCTCTGTCCCAACTTTCACTGATTTTTCACTGAATAATGCCACAAAAACATTTAAAGTTAAATTTACAGATGAATTACTTCCAGAAAAAACAGGATCAAATCTTGGTGGACTTGGACAACAAGGATCAACTCAAGTAGGTGAAGGTGTAGAGAGAACTGCAGTTATTAACTATAGCACAAACTTTAAACCATCTCCCGTATGTGAACCTGAAATTGTATTGACATCTGAACCCATTACTTGTTTGGTTCAGGAGGAATCTATTCCTCTAAAGATTGGATTTGTTGCTAAAGCGAGTGTTCCTGGTTATACATTATCTTATGCATGGCAGAGAAGTTATGATCCTTCTGGTGATACTATAACTGCTCCTAATGTTATATGGACTCCTGTTAACGATGGTGTTAGAACTGAAACTATTAATGAAAGAGTAACCACCTTTGGTCCGTCTGGTGTTACTATTGGTGGAACTACCCTTGATAAATGGTCAACATCTACTGTTGCACAATCTGCTAGCATTACATATTCTGGCGCTGTAACAAATAGATTGAAAGTTGCTCAACCATCTTATTTGATTATGGATGAGGAGTATTATCGTTGTGTTATTACTGGAACACCTTCAACTCCATCAGAATTTACTCCTGTAATTACATTTACAACCAAACCGACATATATTGGAATCACTAAAAAGGGGTGTTATTCTAGCACTGTAAACTGTGCTCCTCCTGGAACACTTAAGGATGGAGATGTAATCTCATATACTGATGTAGCTGCTACTCCTGCCGGTTTTGGTGAGTCTATAGAACTTTTTGAAAACTTTAAACCTAGGATGACAGCAGAAAGTGTTCTTAATGAACTTGATGCAAAGTTCCTTAATGATGGGTCTGGGTTAAAGGTTACTGGTGATGTTGGGGAAGGTGCTGTTAAATTGAGATTTGAATGGGATGATGATCCTGATAAAAAGGGTTTAGCAGTTGGAGAACTTTTTGTCGCGGGTAAAACTTTTAAACAGTTAAAAGAAAAAGGTTCAGTAACGAAAACCGTATTTGTTAGTTCTGGAGAAACTTATAAATTCAAATATAAAGGGAATCAACTTTCCACCACCACCGAAACTGTTGATGCTCAAAAATCATTTGCTATCAGAACTGAAGGTGAATCTTCTACGGCGGGCAGAAGAGTTGTCCGTGGTGGTAAAGAAGTCCAGTTTGATGATCGCGCCTCTAATGGTTTTGATAAAAATGCTGCGTTAGAAATTGAAGATACATCTTCCGGTGTCACTGCAAAGTTTAATGATGATGGAACTCAAATGCTTGTTACTGGGAAGGGGGATGTCTCCTTAAAGTTTACTTGGAATGATAACCCTAGTACATCTGGTCTCGCTGTAGGAACTTTGAAAGTTGGTAATGGTGAAAAGGTTAGTTGGACAACTCAACAAAAAGGTACATCGGGTACTGATAGAAAAACTATTGCAGTTGACGCTACTACTACAGCTTCTGTTGAAGTTGGTAAAGAACAAAGTAAACCACGAATTATTTCAAAAGGTCAAGTAGCTAAATGGGACGACGATCCTTCTAATGGTTTTGATGAAAATGCTAGACTGACCATTCTTTCTGTTACACCTAATGAATCTAGTGTTAAAAATAAGTTAATCAATGATTTTGAAGAAGGGTTCTATCCGAAGAGGATTGGAGAATTCGCACAGCATACTTATGGTACTGCCCTTAACTGGGCTAATATGAAAGATTCTTATGAAGGTGAGTTTGACTTAGTTGGTGGTGATGGAACAGGTCTTAGAGTAAAAGCAAGATTTGAGGCACTCTTTGATGAAAATAACGAACCTAAGAATACCAGATATACAATTCTCAAAATTATTAACTCTGGTGAAAACTACACGGTTGGGAACACATTATCATTCCCAGACCAGGGTGGATATTCTTTCAGTGGAATGGGAGAACTTGTAAAACTTCTTACTGTTGATTTTGGTGTTGCTCCTGATTCTGGGTTATGTGATATTATTGAACCTACTGATACCAAAGATATTCCAGAAGATGTTCCTGATGATGATCCTGATGATGATTGCGTGATCGTAAGAAGAATGTTGCTTGAAGATCCAAATTCTCTTACATATATGAAGAAGAAAGAAGGATATTGGAAGGATAAAACTGACAAAGAATATTATTGTCCAGATAAGGATATTATTCCTACTACCGGATGTTTAGTAGATTCTGATTGTCCTGAAGGTCAAATATGTATCAATGGTGAATGTGTACCTGATCCTGGTCCAGAATGTACAGTAGATGCTGACTGCCCTAAAGGACAGGTATGTATTGATGGTGTTTGTGTACCTGAAGATGATGTAATTGAACCGCCGCCTGATGATGATCCTGATGATGACGATGATGATGATGACGATGATGATGAATGTAAAATAGATGACGACTGTCCTGAAGGACAGGTATGCGTCAAAGGTAAGTGTGTTGTGCCATGTTCACTAGATAAAGACTGTCCTGAAGGATATGTGTGTGTTGATGGTATATGCAAGCTTGCATGTAAAATAGATGAAGACTGCCCTGATGGTCAGATATGTGTTGATGGTGTTTGTGTACCTGATGACGATGATCCTGATGACGATGATGATGATGACGATCCAGACGATCCACCTCCTAGTACACCAGTTATTGTTGATGATGATGGTGGTGTAGTTTCTGTGCCTATTCCTCCTGAATTGAAAGACTGTAGTGTGCGATATAAACAACCTCCTTTAATTGCTATCAGCGGTCTTGGGACTGGTGCTATTGCTAAAGCAGATCTAGACGAGCATGGATGTTTAATTAGTATTATAGTAAAATCTAAAGGTATTGGATATACTCCAAACGTTGATGCAGCAGGTGAATGTGGAATTCTTAGTGAGATTGCTCTTACGAATGTCGGTGGTTATTATGAATCATCGCCTACTGTTTATGTTAATGGTGACCCAACTATAGCATTTGCTGCTATTGAGGATGGAAAACTTGTTGAGATTAGAATCACCAATCCACAAAATATAGTTTATGATAGACTTCCTGATATTAGAATCAGAGGTGCTAATGGATTTGGTGGATCTGCTAAACCAATTATCCAATTTGTTCCTTGTGATGAAGTTGCTGAACGCTATCTCAGGGTCGTCAATAAATATAATGATAGTACAATTGGAACCGTGTTCATCGTAGATTGCCCATAAAATGTTAGATACCAAACAGTCCCTTGTACAAGAATCTTCCAAAATTACGGAGGAACTAAATGAGGTAAGGGAGACTATCACTGATAGCTCCTTTACCATTAGAGAAACATGTGGTGTTGACGATAGAAATTATGAGATGCGACATTATCGCGGATCATTTGTTCGTTGGCAGGAAAATGGCGCAGTTTTAATTAACGCCAGAAGTTCAGATATGACCCCTAATGAGGGATACCTTGATGTTAAATCAGTGGGGTATATGCACTTTAAGTCTGGGCATAACATTAAGTTAATTGCTGAAGGTCATAGAGTTACTGGCGGTGGTGAGGCTGGTGAAGATGAGGAAAAAAGTGTTGAAATCTTTGGTCCTGGTGACATATGTATTCAATCTAATGGCAAGGGAGGAATTTATATTTCTGCCGCTAAGGATATTGAATTGAATGCAGGCGGTAGTATTAAATTAAAAGCAGCAGAACAAATTAGTCTTAACACTGGGAGTCAAGATCCTGTACCATTTGGGTTAACAAAGAGTGTTGGTAGTGGCAAATTAAGTATTTCTACAGGTCAGTATGAACTTTCTACAACCAGTTTCAAAGAAACTGTTACTGGTAGTAAGATGGAAGAAAATTATGGTGAGGTAATCCAAGAACAGAAAATGAATATTCTGGAACCTCCTATTTTGGGACCTGGAGCACATATTACCACACATGAAACTCAAGGCACACTTGTGCATAAAGTTGGTCATGACTATATTCTTGATGTTGATGGTAAGATGTTGGTCAAAGTTAATAACAATCCACTTAAAAAAATTGGACCACTTACTACGGGCACTAGTGGTTATGCCCCGATGCCTACGGAAGCATTGAAATATGAAATCAAGGGAACCAGAACATCAACTTTATTCATGGATCCTATTCTACAATATTCTCAAGATTTTGTTAATATCCCTGTGGGTAATTCTTACTGTCAGGTTGGCACTGCTGCGCCAGGACTAACAGCATGGTCTGCTGGATCTCTTACAAAAGGTGATTGTGTTCTGCAGGCAACAGCAGTTGGTAGTATTGGTATTCAAACTGGTCCCACGCCACTGAATACAATCCTTCTGCAAAATTTAGGTGGTTCTGTTGCAGTACAAGCAACTGGTGCCATGGGTATGATTTCAATGGTAGCAACAAAGGAAATTGCAGGTACTGCTCTTATTATTAGATTGAACTAATGACACTTGGTAAGCATTGCTTCACAGAGGCATATGAATGCCCTCGCGAACTTCTTGATGATGAAAATTATTTAAAAGAGCAAATTATTCAGTCTCTAAATAAAACTAGTTTAACCTTATTGGATATCTCATCCCATAAGTTTGAACCACAAGGTGTTACTATCGTAGCATTACTCTCAGAGAGTCACATCAGCATCCACACTTGGCCCGAACGAGGGTCTGCCGCCTTAGATGTTTTTACATGTGGGGAAACGAATCCAGAAGTAGCGATGATGTATATGATTGAGGCACTCAAAGCGAGAGAATATAACCTCAAATGCATAAAACGCTAATATGTATAAAGTAACCACTAAGCATATCCTCACCGATGAGGAAGGAATAGTAAAAGCATACTTATTAAATGGCACTCCATTTACATTTGATTCTTTAGATGATGAGGCAAAAGAAACAGAAGCAGTGTTGGCAGAAGCAATAGATTCTCCTTGTATTTCAATTGAACTGATTCATCAGAAATCAGCATATTTGTTAGAGGAAGGTTTACATCCCATGTTAAGTGGCATAGAATTAGATCCTGAAAGTATTTTACCAGAATGAAAATAAACCTGTGGTATTCTAAGGGTATGCAGCAATGGCGTTGGACTCTTGCTGAAGAATTGAAAAATGGCGAACCTAAAACAGAACAATATTCTGGACAACAACCAGTTTTACGTGATGCTATGGATGATGTTGCCAACACTGTAGAATACATACTTGACACAATAGAATATGAGTGATAGAATTTAACTTCCGTGTGAAGGAAGTCTTAAAGATCAGGTATTAATATCTGATCTTTTTTAATGATAAATACCCCAGAAGAACCATTTTGTATAATAACTCCAGATGGCATTAACCAGACTAACTAATTTGATTGCTTCCAGAACTGGAAGGATGTTGTATGTCAACCCTGACGATTTTAATGCGTCGGACTTGATTTCAAATAACGGAAACTCTCCCACTAGACCGTTCAAAACTATTCAGCGTGCGCTGCTGGAAGTAGCAAGATTTTCATATATTCAAGGTCAGAATAATGACAAGTATGATCAGTTTACGATCAACCTGTCACCCGGTGAGTATATCATTGATAACCGTCCTGGTAAGGCAAACACTGCTGAAGTTGCTGAACTATCGGATCAATCTAACTTTGATATTTTAGATCCTAATAATGATCTTCATAAGTTTAACTCCGTAATTGGTGGTTTAGTTGTACCTAGAGGTACATCATTGGTTGGTATGGACCTTAGAAAAACGAGAGTTCGTCCTCGTTATGTTCCTAATCCTGCTGATGATTCTATTGATAGAACATCAATCTTTAAGGTAACTGGTGCATGTTATTTCTGGCAGTTCTCACTGTTTGATGCTCTTCCCACATCTGATGTCTCTGGTAACGGTGGTGTTTATTCTGATCCTACTAGCACTGCTATTGTAAACTCTAACTATTCTCACCATAAAGTTACTTGTTTTACATATGCTGACCAAACTGATCTAGATCTTTTCTATTCAAAAGCATCTAAAGCATTTGCATCAATCCCCACAACTCCAGGTGAATTAGAATCTAGAACACAAGAAAATAGAATTGTTGGTCCTCTGCAACAGGCAGGACAAAAAGAAATTTCAACAGCAAGTGTTTCTGGCGCATTGATTACTATCGTAACTGATGGTCCTCATGAAGTATTTGAAGGTCAGCAAATCACCATTGAGAATGTTGCAGGTTCTTATACTGATTTGAATGGAACTTACTATGTTACTAGAGTTAATAATGATACTGAATTAGTAATCACTCTAAATGGTCTGGCTCCAGGTAATATTCCTGTTAGTGATATTGATCAGGCTATTGTTAAAGCTGAGATTGATACGGTTGACTCATCTTCACCATACATTTTCAACTGTTCATTAAGATCCACTTATGGTCTTTGTGGTCTATGGGCAGATGGTAGTAGAGTCAGTGGATTTAAATCCATGGTTGTTGCACAGTTTACTGGAGTTTCACTTCAGAAGGATGATCGTGCATTTGTTAAGTTTACTGAAACTACAGTTCCTAATCCTAGTTTTGTACTAGAGAATGGTGCTTCTGATGCTGTTGCACTTCACCAAGATTCTACTAGAGGTGTGTATTATCGTGGTGATGCTAGCACTGGTTGGAGACATTATCACATCCGTGTGTCTAATAATGCATTCATTCAGTCAGTCTCGGTGTTCGCCGTTGGTTACGCTGAGCAGCACCTGATTGAGTCTGGTGGTGATTATTCTATCACCAACTCTAACTCTAACTTTGGTACTCAGGCTCTAATTGCTGATGGTTTCCGTCCAGATTCGTTTACACTTGATAAGAAAGGTAAGTTCACTCATATTGTTCCACCTCAGTCATTATCAACAATTGAAAGTGACGTTCAGTATTATCCATTAGACGTTCAGAAGAGTAGAGCAAACTTAGCTGCCAACACTACGGGCACTAAACTATTCTTGTTTGGACAGATAGATGCCTCTGAGGCACCAGTATTTGACATCAACAATTATAAAATTGGTGGTAAAATTAATGATAGAATTTACTGTAAACTCAGTAATCCTACTACTAATAGTATTGACGCATATGAAGCAGAGATTGATCCTAGTGGTATTGAAGAACATATTATTACTGATGTAGATGTTGCTACTGATACATTTACTACAGCATCTACAAATGAATTTGAGACTGCTACCCCAATCAGAATTTATAGTAGCACAGGTTATTTACCATTGGGCATGGAGTCTAATAGACTTTACTATGCTATTAAGGTAAATAATACATCATTTAAAATTGCACCTTCAGAAGAAGATGCAAGAGCTGGTGCAGATTCTAGTAATCCTCTTTCTTCAAATAGTATCGTAAACCTCAGATCTATTATAGCTTTAGGATCTACTTTGGTCGTAAAGGCATTTGTTTCTGATACTAATCCAGAACTTCCAAGATTTGATGTTGAAGCAAATTCAAGCACTGAGACATTTTCAACAGGCACCTTCCCTCACGGTTTCTCTACTGGAGATAAAGTATTCTTCCGCCGTAGGATAATTGCTGATGTTAAAAGTACTGGACAACTTCCTCAGATTCAGCAGAGTGGAACAACGCAGTCTCTCAGTCTCACAACTGAGTATTTTGTATTTGTTGTAGATGCTTATACATTCAAGATTTCTGATACCCAATCAAATGCAAACAATGGTATTGAGATTAACATTGATGCACCAGGAGATGTTAATCAGATCAAAGTTTACAGAAATATCCAGAAATCTCCACTGAGATATGATCCAGTGCAAGAAAACTGGTATCTTGCTGTAAAATCAAATGCAAATAATGGTATTCATCCAGTTCTTACTAACCCAAATAGTATTTACGATAACATTACTATCACAAATACTGAAAATATTTTCTTCAGGAGAATTTCTGATAACAGACAGTTAGCTGACAGAACATATCGTATGCGTTATGTTATTCCTAAGACTGAACTTAATGCAAGACCACCTCTGATTGGTTATGTTGTTTCAAGAAGAACTGATGCAAGCAATGTAATCGTACCTTATGATACTAATTCTCAGACAGATCAAACTACTCCATATGACAGAATCTATTTTATCTATAGATCTGATACTATTCTCAGACATATTCCTGATGAGCAGGATGGTATCTATTATCTGACTATTCTTCTTGCTGATATTGCTCCTACAGGAGATCAGTTTAATTCTCTGGATGATACATTTAATTTCTTGAAGTATTCTCAAGATGTTTCTAAGATTTATCCTGACCTTGATAAAGATAACCCTGCTGCTGACCCTGCCGCTGCTGTTTCAGTTGCTGATAACTTAGTTCATGGTCTAGTTTATCAGAATGATAATAGATCCTCCATCACTAAAGAAGCAGTTGCCACCTTGGTTGCTGATTCTGGTTATAGTCCTGCATTAAATTCTTTGAGTGGAAAGGCAACTTCTGGTCAAGAAAATAGATTGATTGCATTTAATGCAAATATTCCTGAAATTGATGTTGAACTCAGAAGAACATCACAGGTTCGTGCTGGTAACCAGACGTTTGAATACACTGGTTTCGGTTCGGGTAACTACTCAACTGGTTTCCCATCTAAACAAGAAATTGTTCTTACTGATAAAGAAGTTCTTTATTCTCAGTCACAACGCCGTCGCGCTGGTGTTGTATTTTACTCTGGTCTTAATGCATATGGTGATCTATATGTTGGTAATCAGAAGATTAACGCTATTACTGGTGAAGTTGAGATTCTTGATAAACCAATTCTTAGAGTTGCAGGAACTGCTGTTGCTGTCAATGAAGAATATGTCCCATATGCTCCAGGTACTAAGAACGTTTATATTGAAGGTAACCTCGCTACTGATGGTGGTGCAGGTAACTCCATATTTAACCGCTTCAATAACTATACTGAGTTAAATGACGGTGTTCAAGTTTCCAATAGGGAAAAAAATAATAGAGCGTTAATCAGTCATGACCTTTGTCTCAGACAGAAAATTTCTGATGTAGGAGCAACATTTAGTAATTATACTAATAAACAAATTGCATTAAGTATCAATAATACTAAACCTACTCCTGGTATTGAAGATGAGTTCCCTGGCGATAAAAGATATAAATCTAAGATTAATCGTCAAAGTAGACACGAAGGTTACATCTATGTCGGTAAAGATGCAACAGAAACTGATGCACCATTAAGTATTGTCGGTGATTATAGAGCGATTGGATTGATTGGTACTGGACACCTCACATCTATTGAAGAATCGCATGTTCAGGCACCTAATTTCTCTAGTCTATTACCAGAACCTTATGAAGTTACTGGTAAGTTTGGTATTAACCAGACAGCACCTACCGCATCACTTCATGTTGGTACGGGTGATGTTCTGTTTGATAACAACTTGACTGTGACCGAAGATGTAGCAATCAATGGTGGTGATCTTACCTCTACTGCTACTACATTTAACTATACTACTACTTCTACTGAAGTTAATTTCTCTACTAGTGCAACACTAATGAATGTTGCTGCCTCTAATGCATCTTTAGGTGCAGGAACTCAAGGTGGTAATTCTGTTGCAGTCATTGCTAGTGATACTACTCGTATCATGGGTGATGTTGAGATGCATGGTAAGTATGACACTGGTACTACCGGTTCTAAAACTGCCACAATCACTACGATTGCAGATGTAACTAACTTCTTGACAATTCCTTCTACAGTCAACTTTAGTTCTGCAACAATGAATGCGTTTACTGGCGCTACTCTCATCAACATTGGTAACAGCACAGGCACAACAACTGTCAATCATAACCTTACAGTTACTGGTGATCTGAGAATTAATGGTACTACAACCTATGTAAATAGCACGATTGTTGATCTTGACGATCCTATTATTTCTCTCGGTGGTACTACCGATGCTGGTGCCGCTGCTGCTTCTGCTGCCAATAAAGATAGAGGTTTAGAACTTAAGTATTATTCAGGTTCTGCAAAATCTGGATTTATGGGTCTAGATGTCAGTGAAATGAAGTATAAACTTTATACTGATGCTAGTGGATTTGATACTAATCAGGTAACAGGAACTCTTGCAACATTGAATCTGGAGAAGATAGAAGCTGAGGGTACAGTTGAAGCAAGTACGTTTGAGCTGGATGCAACAATAAGTTATACCTCTCAGGGCAATGAGTTTAACTCTACCATGAGAAGTGCAATCATGAAACATGCTCTTCCTAGTGGTGCAGTTATTATGTGGCACGATTCTAGTGGAAATGCTGGAAGTAGTCTTCCTTCTGGTTATAAATTATGTAATGGTGGCACATATACCAACAGAGATGGAACATCATGCACAGCACCAGACTTTAGAGGAAGATTTATTGTAGGACAGGGTAATAATGCTGGAGGTGATTATACTTCTAGTACAACAGGTGGTTCGCATTCTAAGACTACTGGTGATGCAAGTAACGCATCGGGACCTAATCAAGTTGCAGTTAATACGAGTGCGTTTGAGATTGAGGGTCATAGATTAGACATTGGTGAACTTCCGCAACATAAACATGGTATGAATCATGGTCATAGTGCAGTAAACATTAATTCATTTACTGGAGTCGTTGCTCCCGATGGAGAGTACAGCGGAGTTTTTGCTAGCACAGATGCCGGTCTGGCAACTGATGGCTTCCACACGCACACACTTGGTAGTATGGAGCATGATCACTACTTTGGCGGTGATGATCACCTCAGAGAAGCCAATTCAGAAGGCGGTTTCGCCGCCCAAGCTCAGAATCATTGGGATGCTACGCCAGTCCTTGAAGACGACTCAGCCAAATCATATGATTGGGAATCTGAAAGAGACAATCGCTCTGAGGGCATCTACGCAATTTACCGAACATCGGGGGCGTACAGGGCGGGAGTGAAACGTGGTGCCTGGTCACCGACTGTCAATGGCGATGGAGGGCATAGTCATCAAGTCGTCATCAGTAGCTATGATATTGCTAATTCCTTAGCAAGTGGTAGTGGAAATGTCCCCGAAAGTGTTGTAACAAACCCTTGGAATGAACCTAATGCTACTGGAGAAGGTAGTGATCATGGACTGAAAAGTCCAGCAGATGAACACGATCATGATACATCTGGTCAGATTACACTTGATAATTATAGTCACACTCATAGTATCACTGATATTACACCACCATGGAGAAACACTACATTTATTATCAAGCAGTAAGGCACCCTGTGCCAATTCAATAACTGTCACAGGGGGTGGTCCGTTCGTTGGGTCATCCCCTATACTTGTATCAGTTGAGAGGAACGCATGATTAATCAGGAGATCAAAGGCAATCTTGCCAAACTGCTTGCTACCGAGAATCTTATCGTTGAGCATCGCACGGTGCCTACAGCGTCATTTGATACTCTTCGCCGTGTTCTGACCTTACCTGTCTGGGATAAGGCATCTGCGACCGTATACGATATGCTGGTGGGTCATGAGGTGGGTCATGCATTATACACTCCTGATATTGATTGGCGTGAGTCTGTTCGTAACAATGTTCCTAAAGACTTTGTGAATGTTGTTGAAGATGCTCGTATTGAGAAACTTATGAAGCGTAAGTTTCCTGGTCTTTCTCGTAGTTTCTATCAGGGTTATGAAGAACTGAATGATCAGGACTTCTTTGAGATTCAAGAAATCAACGCTGAGAATTTGTCGTTCATTGATCGTATCAACCTTCACTTCAAGGTTGGTGCTTTCGCTATGATTCCTTTCGCCAATGACATTGAGCAGCAATTTGTTGCTCGTGTAGGTGATGCTGAGACATTTGAAGAAGTTCTTGCTATCTGTGAAGATATTGTTGACTACCTGAAAGAACAGGAGAAGCAACAGACACCCGCTCCTATGCCCCCACAACAGCAGGGACAGCAAGGTGAGACTGAAGAACAGGGAGAGGAAGAAAATCAACAGGGAGAGGTTCAGGGTGAAGAGACTAATCAGGATGCTGAGCGTGCTGATTTAGACACACCTTCTTATAGCGATGGTGCTGCTGATACTTGCGATGAGAATGAGTCTATGACTCAACGTGCTTTTGATGAGAATGCTGAAGATCTTGCTAATCAGTCTGAATATGCTAATCAGACTGAGTATGTAGAACTGCCTGAGTTGTATATGGATAATATCATTGTTGATTCTAAAGTTCTTACTCCTTATATTACTAAAAAATTTACTGCTGCACAGCAAGAACGTATGCAGCACTGGGGTGATGTTTTTGAGCAGGTTGACAATGCATATAAAACATACAAGAAATCTTCTTTGAAAGAAGTCAACTATCTTGTAAAGGAGTTTGAGTGTAAGAAATCTGCTGATGCTTATGCTCGTCAAGCAACATCTCGTACTGGTGTGCTTAATACTAAAATGTTGCACACATACAAGTACAATGAAGATCTGTTCAAAAAAGTAACTGTTCTTCCTGACGGTAAGAATCATGGCATGATTTTCGTGCTGGATTGGTCTGGTTCTATGGGAGATGTTATTCTTGATACTGTCAAGCAACTGTTAAATCTAACATGGTTCTGTAAGAAAGTGCAGATCCCCTTTGAGGTTTATGCTTTCACTAATGAGTGGCATCCTGTTTTTACTGACAGTGATTATGACAGCACAGATGGTCTTCCAGACAAATCAGTAAAGAAAGCAGGTACGATTGATGTTAATAAGCACTTTACTCTGCTGAATGTGCTTAGTTCCCGTACTAATGCTAAGCAGTTTGAGGAACAGTGCATTAATCTGTTTCGTTGTACCTACACTTTCAAGTATTCTTGCTGGTATAGAGTTCCTGCTGGTCTGGGACTGTCTGGCACACCTCTGAATGAGAGTATCATCGCACTTAACACTATCATCCCTAAGTTCAAGAGCGACAATAAACTTCAAAAGGTGAACTGTGTCATTCTGACTGATGGAGAAGGTTGTGATCTTGCCTATCATTACGAATATCCTTATGGTGCAAATGGTCTTGGTCGCCGTCGTTGCACTGGATCTGCTACTTTACGTGATCGTCAACTTGGTCGTACATACAAGGAATTTTCTACATGGGGTGGTGATTATGAACAATCTTTGACCGCTGTTCTGCTTCAAAATCTGAAGGATCGTAACCCTGATGTTAACATCTTAGGATTTCGTATTTGTTCTGGTTCTGATTTCTCCCGCTTCTATCGTTACGTTAGCAATGGTCGTTCTTACATGGATCTTCCTGAGAATATCATGAAGAACTGGCGCAAATTCAAATCCATTGAGATGAGTTTTGTTGCTGGTTATGATTCGTTCTATGCTATTTCTGCCTCTGGTATGAATGTTGAGACTGAGTTCAATGTTGCTGATGATGCCAGTGTTGCTGAGGTTCGTAAAGCATTTCGTGACAATTTGAAGAAGAAGACCACTAACAAGAAACTTCTCTCCTCTTTTGCCTCATTGGTCTCTTGACAGACGAAGCATTACCCTTTATAATTACTATACACATGAACTCAGAAAAATGCACCAACGAGAACTTCTAGAAGCTGGAAACTATTGTGAACTTTATAACTGCTATGCATTATGGATTACAGACAACCGTCAATTCTTTACCACGGGATCTTCTGCGGTAAGGAAATCTGATAATCAGGTCAAAAAACCATATGGTTTCCGTTCCTACTTAAAGACATTCTTGAAAACTGAGCATGAAATTCATAGTGCAGAGCAACATGCTTCTGAGTATCTTAGTGATCATCCTGATGAGTTTATTAAGAACGCAGACATTTTTGCTAGGCAGTTTCCTAACATCATTAAGAATCGTCAAGAGAAACTGAAACAGAAGGAAACTATGTCTAGTGCTACACTGAATGAGCATTTTGAACAGTTGTCTGTGGACTTTGTGCCTAGATCTGATGAGGCTGAGACTGAGACTGAACGTCTACTCGCCATGGCACAGAGACATGGTGCAAAGATGTTCAAGAAAGGAGATCTGGAAATCCACTTCTGAAACTGGCACAGGGTCTCACCCATGACCCTTCAAATACTGTATATTAACATTGTTCGCAACCGAGACACACCACATGCCACGCAAGATCAACATTGATATGAACGCTCTAACCGCATTCATCTCAACTCACTATGGTGATGAGTTTGGTGGTGATGCAGTTCGTGCCGCCGCTACTGAGTTTGGTGTTACCTATCCTACCATCATGAAGCGCGTTGAGCAGTATAAGGTTGGTTATGGCAAGTGGAATCTCTCTGTTCAAGAGAAACTAGAGCAAACTTACGCTGCTCCTGCTGCTGTTTCTGAATCTGTTGTTCAAAATCTTGTTCCTACTAAGGACGATACTTTTGTTCCATTCGGTAACTTTACCGATATGAAGAAGATCATCAGCTCTAAGATCTTCTACCCTGTGTTCGTTACTGGTATGTCTGGTAATGGTAAGACCCTCAGTGTTGAACAGGCATGTGCTACACTTGGTCGCGAACTTATCCGTGTCAATCTCACTATTGAGACTGATGAGGATGATCTGATCGGTGGATTCCGTTTGGTCAATGGTAACACCGTATGGCATAATGGTCCTGTGATTGAAGCATTAGAGCGTGGTGCTATTTTGTTGTTGGATGAGATTGATCTTGCCAGCAACAAAGTTATGTGCTTACAATCTATTCTTGAGGGTAAAGGTGTGTTCCTCAAGAAGACTGGTCAATATGTAAAACCCGCTGCTGGTTTCAATGTCATCGCCACTGCCAATACTAAAGGTAAGGGTTCTGATGACGGTCGTTTCATCGGTACTAATGTACTGAATGAGGCATTCCTTGAGCGTTTCGCTCTCACCTTTGAGCAGGAGTATCCTACTCCTAAAGTTGAGCAACGTATTCTTGAGGGTATATCTCATGAACTTGGTCTAGAAGATCGTGAGTTCTGTGAGAAACTTGCTCAGTGGGCAGATATTATTCGTAAGACCTTCAATGACGGAGGCATTGATGAAGTGATCTCAACACGTCGCCTGGTCCACATCATCCGTGCCTACGCTATTTTCAACAAACGCATGAAGTCTATTGAGGTTTGTGTGAATCGTTTTGATGAAGAAACTAAAACTTCTTTCATTGAACTGTATGACAAACTTGACGCTAGCGTTGGTGAGGAAACCGAAAAGGTTGACACACCACAAACTTTCTGATACAATAAATACAACGTCTTGACCTAACGTTAAGACTTATTACAAACAACTCATCTCACTAAGGAGAATTATTTAAATGTTCAAATCTGTATTCGCAGCAACCGCTGCTCTGTTCGCATCCGCTGGTGCCGCTTTCGCTGGCCCATACGTCAACGTGGAAACAAATGCTGGCTGGACTGGATCCGAGTATAACGGCGCTGGAACAGACCTTCACGTAGGGTACGAAGGTGCTCTGGGTGAAACTGGTTCTTACTACGTTCAGGGCGGTGCTACCGTGCTGACGCCCGATGGTGGTGACGCTGATACCGTCCCCTCAGGCAAAGCAGGTTTGGGTCTTGGTTTGACCGAAAACCTTGGTGCTTATGGTGAAGTCTCCTTCGTTGGATCTGGCGACGAAGATCTTGACCGTGGATATGGTGCTAAATTGGGTGTGAAGTATAACTTCTGATCTGTGCTATAATTTAGGGGTCTTCGGACCCTTTTTTGCTGGAAGGTTGGCAGAGCGGTTTATTGCACCAGTCTTGAAAACTG
>CESO01083994.1_pt1 | contig 20262 bp, 15 predicted proteins | sample 356341 | NCBI WGS metagenome assembly CESO01 (sample SAMEA2621812, study PRJEB7988) | marine metagenome | biome: marine biome (ENVO:00000447); feature: deep chlorophyll maximum layer (ENVO:xxxxxxxx); material: "saline water (ENVO:00002010), including plankton (ENVO:xxxxxxxx)" | depth 35 m | reverse complement strand
TGGAAGTTTTGATTACTTATTAAAGGTCAGAACTAGAAATATAAAAGAATACAGGGTACTTTTATCGGAAAAAATTTCATCCCTTCCAAATGTGTCATCAACATCTACATTTGTGTCGATGGAATCTGTTAAAGATTAAATTTATAGTGGCTGATATTCTATATCGTATTTAAAATATTTTGGTCCAACTAAATCAATTGCTTCTTTTGATTTCCAAATAGGATCACAAGGGAGGCCTAATACATTTACTGAAAGTCCATATTTCATCGCTTCAGTTGTTACTGGTTCACCAGTATTAGCATCAAATAAACAAATTAAATCTGGTGTGGTTGCCAATACTTTATCACCTTCCATTGCAATCAAGAATTCATTTTGAAAATCAAGTTTAGCATTTCTACCTACAAAATCACCTATACCCTCTAATTTTACAATTCCTCTTGTGAAACCTTCATTTGTAGCTCTTTCAACATCTCTAACTCTAGCCTGAAATAAATGTTTACCGTTTAGTTCTTTAGCAAGTACTTTGTAAGCATTAAAGGAGTGCTCTTTCACAACACAACCAATATAATGAATTAAAGATAAGCTGTTTTTAATCAAATATTTCTTACACTCTCCAGCTGTTACTGGATATAAACTGACCATAGCTGAACCACCCATTTGAATAGTAAGAGCTCTTGCTAATTTTTCTGTCCACTGATTACTTATAGTATCAAAAGTAGCACCATTTCCTTTATCATCTATCATTGCCATTGGTGTGGCTGTGATTCCGCCTAACGTAAATGATACCATTTGTAATTCAGGAAATGCTCTACCCATTGCATCTCCATCAACTATCGGTAATCCTAATTTTGCTGCAGCAACAAATGGAATAGTAGAATTTAGTCCGCCAGCTTCAATGCATAATATTGCGGAAACTTTCTTTTGCATTAATTTTTCCATCATCGAAACAAGTTGCGTAAACTCATTTCCAGATGGAAATTTTTCCATCATAACAGTAGGCGCTCCCATCATAGCTATAGGAAGTATTAAAGCATCATTATCCAGTGTTTCAACGTCTATGACTTTTACAGGATCAGTGGTTTCTAGACATTGATTTGTCATTAATCTTCCAACATAAGGGTCTCCCCCTCCCCCTGAACCAAGAACAGCTCCTCCAATAGCGATTGCTTCTAATTTATCTTTATCAACTAAAGTAATTTTTTTCATTTAATTATTTGTTCTCCATTTTAGATCACCAACGACAGTAACATTAATTAATAAATTATTACCTGGCAAATAAGATAATGGCATATCAGAAACCGCCAATACATTTATAGAGTCTGGATTAGCATTTCTTTTAATAGCAAGTCTTGTTGCTTCATCTGTAACTTCTTTTATAGCACTCTCCCTGTCAACTTTATCATCAATCAATACAACTTTAGATACTTGACCGCTAACCTGCGCTATTGCGGCACCAACTGCATTAGCTAAATCATTATGTGGTGGCTTTATTACTTTCAATCCATCAATTTCATTATTAAGCATAACACTTCCACCTCCAACTGCTATGATGGGTATTTTTTGGCTGGAAGTTCTTGCTCTAACAACTTTATCTTCAACCATTTGATCCATTAAATTAATTATCTCATTTTTATTAGTAATTTCTGGAGCCTCACTGGTTCCCATTTTACATCTACCAAAAGAAACCGCTACATCACTAGCTGTAAGGATATCACCTCCAAATATTTTTGCCTTATCTATTAATTCATGTCCGACTGATTGAGGACCTATAGAGAGCTTGTCACTATTAATGATTGAACCCCCTCCCAGACCAAAACTTATTACATCTGGCATAGAAAAATTTGTTCTCACGTCTGCTACAGTAACATAAGTACCTGCTTGTCTAGGAAACCCATCCTTTACTTCACCTACATCAGTAGTTGTACCACCTACATCTACGACAAGTGCATTTTTTTCTTTGGATAAAAAAGCTGCACCTCTCATTGAGTTAGTAGGTCCGCAAGCAAAAGTAAGAACAGGTAAATCAATCACCTCAGAGGATTGAATTAAAGTACCATCATTTCTAGTAAAGAACATCGGGCATTTTAAGTTCATCTTATTACCAAGCTCTTCAAATGACTCTACCACTTCTTTTGCAAGTGGTTTTAAGGTAGCATTGATTAAAGCAGCATTTTCTCTCTCTAATAGTCCCATTCCTCCAATATTTTTACTAAGAGAAATATTTATATTTGGTGAATTTTTTTTTATAATATCAAATGCTTCTTGCTCCATATCACCTCTAACTGTTGCAAAGACTGAGCTGATAGCTATTTGATCACAGCCTAATTTTTTTAATTCACTCAAAGCATTTATAATTTCTTTTTCATCTAGTTTTGCTATCTCACTTCCATCCATTTCAAAGCCACCTTTAACTAGTTGAAATTTTCCATTCATGGAATCAACTAATTCTTTTGGCCAATCTGCAAAAGGTAAAATCGACCCTCCTGAAGGCAAACAAATTCTAATTAATCCAGTTTTAGCTAATTTTTTTCTTTGAACAATTGCATTTACAAAATGTGTTGTGCCTATAATTAAGGCTTCAACATCTTTTGATTCTATTTTAGCTTGATTTAGAGCAGCTTTAATTGCATTTTCAACACCTGATAAAATATCTTTAGTTGTAGAGCTTTTTGCACCACCTAAAAATTCATCTGATTGCATTACTACAGCATCAGTATTTGTGCCTCCAACATCTACTCCAATTCGTATCATGTATAATTTATTTTTTATAACCGTAATATTTTTTTGCTTGGCCCTTAGTGATGTATTCGTTAAGCAAATCACTTTTAATCATTTCTTTATTTCTTGTTTTAGGGTCTCCAAAACCTCCTCCATTACCTGTATAAATCCTTACAATATCACCAGGTTCTAAACCCAAGCCAGTAACTACAGAATATTTTTCTATTTTTTTGTTTTTTCTAATTACTTCAATATAATTTGCACTTCCTTCTCTTCCTTTATTTAAAGACCATGGAAGAGTTTTTGATCTAGTATAGGCAACTGAAACCCAAGCATTTTTTGACCTTACTCGATAATCCATAATAATACCTTTGCCGCCATTAAATTTTCCTTCACCACCGTCTTGATTGTTAAGTCGCATTTGATCAACATATAAACCATGCCTTGCTTCATGTATTTCTGCAGGAGTATTAAAGGTATCACCATGAAATGCTGAAAAATTTGCACTCATTCCGTCACCTGCTGCAGAAGCACCCCAACCTCCAATTTGTGGCTCAATTATAATAAATGGCTCGTTGGTATCGGGATGTGTACCACCCATAAATGTTCCACAAATAGAAGCGAAACTGCCAGCGGTAGATTTATCTGGGTTTAAATGAGAGATAGTTTTCCAAATCAAGTCATAAGACCTTATATCTGTTTCATAATAAATGCCTTGGGCTGCAGGTCTTGTTGGATTAAACATAGAACCTTCATCACAAATTACTCTTAGAGGTCTAAATGTTCCTGCATTACAAATAAAATCACTTGATGTTACACCTTTAAAAGCCATTTGTGCGGATACAACCGTGCCATCATAAGATGCATTATTTGGACCAGTATCTTGTTTTGGATTATTTCTTAAATCTACAATAAATTCTTTATTTGTAATAGTTACCTTTACTTGTATTTTTTCTCCATTATCTAAAAAATCTTCCCCATAATAAGTTCCATTTTTTAATTTTTTTAAAGAATCTAATGATGACTTTTCACCGTACTCCATAAAGAGATCGACTGATTTCTCAAAAGTATCTCTTCCATATTTATTGGCTATATCATTAATTCTTTTTTCACCAACTCTTATAGATGCAATAGCTGCCCACATATCACCTTTAGTGTATTGAGGGACTCTACTGTTTGAGATAATTATATCTATTACTGATTGGATTGGTTTTCCTTTATGAAAAACTTTTATAACCGGAAGTTGTAAACCTTCTTGGAAAATCTCTGTAGCGTCTGCAGAAATACCTCCTGGTGCCATACCGCCCAGATCCGGCCAGTGTGCAATATTTGCAGTCCAGGCAATTCTTTTTTTTCCTGAAAATACAGGCATAACAACAATTACATCGTTTAAATGCGTAACACCGCCATTATACGGATCATTGGTAGCAAATATATCACCAGGATTTATATCTTTATCATCAAATTTATTTAGTACTGCTTGAACTGCCTTATCACACATTGCTATAAAAGCTGGAATACCTGCACCTGATGCAGCTATGTTTCCATTTGTATCAGTTACTGCAGTTCCAAAATCTAATACCTCATATATTATTGAACTCATTGCTGTTTTTCTCATTGCGATAAACATTTCATCACAAGCAGCTTGTAAAGAGCTCTGAATTATTTCAACAGTAATTGGATCAATTTTTTTTGCCATTATTTTTTCTTTTGAGTGTTTATATGAAGATTAGCGAAATCATCAACTTTGCATCTTTGCCCAGGAAATATAACAACAGTTGTGCTAGAATCTTCAACTATTGCTGGTCCATTAAAAACCATATTAGGTTCCAGTTTATCAAAATCGTATATATCTGAAATACGCTCTCCAAGTTGATCAAAATCAACCTTCCTTTTTGATTTAATTGCTTCTCTAACTTTTCTTCCTGTTTTTTTTCTTTTCTCTAACTTAGGTTTATCGATTTTAGCTATAGCAACTAAATGAAATTGTATAAGTTCGACGGGATTATCTAGACTATAAGTAAATTCTTTTTCATACTGCTTATGAAAAGAAGTAAGTATTTTATTTAGTTCTTTTTTGTCATACTTTCCACTTGGAAGTAATACTTCTACAGAATGATCTTGTCCCAAATATCTCAAACTAGCATAGCGCTGAAACTGAATAGAGTTTTTTTGTAATTTTTCTTTTTTAAAATTAGAAATTGCTTTTGTTTCCATAGTTTTAAATGTTTCATTTATTGAACTAAGTGAATCAATATCCATTTTATTAAGTTTAGTTAAAATAAAATCTCTTCTCAAATCACTCATTAACATACCCCATGCTGAAAATACTGCAGAATTTATAGGTATAATGACTTTGGGTATATTCAGTTCCATTGCTAGAGAGGTAGCATGCATTCCTCCCCCTCCTCCAAATGCTACTAAAGTAAAATCTCTTGGATCATGGCCTTTGTTAACAGATATTAATTTTAAAGCATTCGTCATATTATTATTTGCTATTCTGATAATACCTCTTGCAGTTTCAATTTTAGTTAATTTTAATTTTTTAGACAAAGTGCTGATGTGTTTATCTACAGATTTAATATCAGCATTAACTTCTCCACCACAAAAATATGATGGATTTATTCTTTTAGTATATAAATTTGCATCAGTTGTAGTAATACTATTTCCACCTTTTCCATATGATACAGGCCCTGGACTTGCCCCTGCACTTTGTGGACCAACATGTAATTTTTTGTAATCATCTACCCAAGCTATGCTTCCTCCCCCATTACCAATTTCAACAATATCTACAACTGGAAGCATCACGGGATATCCAGCTGAAGTGCGGTTTTTCTCAATCCAATAATTTGTGTTAATTTTTACATTGCCATTTTCTATTAATGAACATTTTGCTGTGGTACCGCCAATATCAAGTGCTATAATATCTTTTACTCCAATTAATTTTCCAATTTCAGCAGCTCCTAAAACACCACTTGTTGGTCCAGATTCAATGATAGTTAAGGGTGTTTTTTTTGTACTTTCAAAAGTATCTATACCTCCATTTGATTGCATGACATATGGATTGCCTTTAAATTTGAATTTTTTAAGCTCAGTAAATAGATTATCTAAATAATTCTTAGCTATAGGTTTCACATAAGCGCAAAGAGCAGTAGTATTTGTTCTTTCATATTCTCTCCACTCCCTTGTAAGTTCACTAGAGGTAACTATTTCAAATTCAGGCCATTGTTGTTTTATTTTTTTTGCTAATGCCTGTTCATGTTTTGGATTTGCATATGAATGCAAAAGACAAATTGCAATTGATTTTACATTATGAAACTTAAATGATTTAATGATTTTATTAAGATCACTTAACTGTAATTTTTCAATCTCCTTACCTAAAAAATCCATTCTGCCAGGAACTTCAGCTCTTAGATATCTTGGAATAAATGGTTTGGGTTTTTTATAACGAAGATTAAAAAAATCAGGCCTATCTCCTCTTGCAATTTCTAAAGAATCTCTAAAACCTTTTGTGGTAATTAACCCTGTAATCGATCCTTTTCTTTCTGTTATAGAATTGATTATGACTGTTGTTCCATGGGCAAAAAAAATAGCTTCAGAAATTGATATTCCAGATTTTTCAATTGCTTTAAATACTCCTTTTTCATAATTTGGAGGCGTGGTATCAGATTTTGCATTAGAAATTTTTTTAGCTTTTTTGGTTTTTTCATCAATTTCAAAGTAAACTAAATCTGTAAATGTTCCTCCTACATCAGTGGCTACTCTAATCATTTAAAACTACCTCAGGATAAAATTTACTAATATACTCTCTTGAAATATACTCTTGTTTATAATCATTTAATATTTTTTCTTTTTTTCTTTCACTAGGATCTCCATAACCGCCGCCGCCGCCGTTTTGAATCAAAACTTTATTTCCTTTTTTTATTAACACTCTTGTAGTTTTCGGAATAGATTTTTTTGTACCACCTTCATCAATCAAGAAACAATTATTTGGCATACCCTCTTTTCCTTCTTTAAGTCCCCAAGGTGCTAACTCAGTTCTTTCACACACTGTAGTTGCAAACGTATCCTCAAGCATTTCTATTTCAATATTTACACCTAAACCACCTCTATTTTTTCCAGCACCACAACTATCTTGAATTAATTCTACTCGTTTAACGAGCCATGGGTTTCGATTTTCCCAAACTTCTGTTGGAGCAAACCTTGTAGCTGACTCTGCATGGTGTAAACAAGTAGCCCCATCTCCATGTATACTTCCACCTTGTCCAATTGGATGAGGAGATCCATCAGCCCAAGGTTCACCAGTTGCTTTTTTTTGCCCCCAATAAACAACGGCGTTTATACAACCACCACTGCTTGCAGGGACTTTTTCTGGGTGCTTTGATCCAAGAGCTTTATAAAAAACTTCCATAGCCTGAAGAGCAGGCCATCCATATAAAAAACATGGGGCTGGAGACAGTGGATGAAAGAGTGTTCCTTTTTTTGTAATTACCTCAATAGGTCTAAAAAAACCTTCATTGGGAGCCTCGTTACTTCCTGCCAACATACTTAAAGCGACTCTTGCAGTTGACACTGTTGATGGAAGTGGGCAATTAATTGGTCCATTTTGTTGAGGAGGAGCCTCTGACATATCTAGAATAACTGAGTCATCTTTTATAATAACCTTTACATCAAATGGCACAGCACCTTCTTCAACACCATTATTATCCATTTGACCTGATCCAAAATATTCACCATTAGGAATGTCATTTAAATATTTTCTTACTATTTTTTCTCCAGCATCAAAAATTTCTTCAACTGCTTCTCTAAATTTTTTTAAACCATATTTTGACACAACTCTCTTAAGAGCCCTTTCTCCTGTTCTTACACCTATTGCTTGTGCATTAATATCTCCTGCTACAGAGTTTGGAACTCTTGTGTTAGCAATACACATTTTAAAAATATCATTAACTAAATTTCCTTTACTATATAATTTTACTCCAGGATAAACTGTGCCTTCTTGAAATACATCAACTGTATCTGTTGAATAAGGTTCTTTACCCGCTATGTCTAACCAATGTGCTTTAATTGCAGTGTATGCAATAAGCTCACCTTCAAAAAACACTGGCATTACTAATGCTGCATCTTGTGGGTGCGAACCAGTACCATATGGAGAATTGTAAATTATAATATCACCCTCATATAAATTCTCTTCTCCACCAACACCTTTCACAGCTTCCTCTATACAAAAATTAAGTGTTCCCATAAAAAGAGGGAGACTAGGAGCTTGGGATAGCATTCTTAAATCTCTGTCATAAATTGCTGCAGCAAAATCTAATACTTCATAAATTATAGGAGACATTGCCGTACGACACAGCGCTCTTTTCATTTGTTCAGCTGCTGAATTTAAACTATTTCTTACAATTTGTGTTGTGATAGGATCCACGTTAGTTTTTTGAACTTTTCTTTCAATACCGCACTTGTAATGATGTAAATCTTTATTCATGTTTCATTTTTGTATCTGTAATAATTAGATGATCCATTTTATCTTTTTTTACTTTATAATTTTTATCAACATATGTAACTGCAGTACTTTCTAAAATTATTGCTGGTCCTGAAAACTCATTATCAATTTGTGATCTTTCAATAATTTGAAAATCTTCAATTTTATCTGAATCAAAAGAATAACATTTAATTTTATCATTTGTTGAGACTGATAACTCTTCGTTAATTTTTCCACTTCCTGTTTTTCTTGGAAGGGGCACTCTCAAGGAAGCTCTAATTGATACAATTTCTATAATCGTATCTAACTTACTACCAAATGTCTTCTCATAATCATTTACAAACATTTCTTTAATTGTATCTACATTACATGAGATTCTGCCATTATCCTCATCAACAAGTTTAAGGGTTATTGTATGCTCTTGGCCCATCCAACGCATATCTAAAGATATTTCTTTTATTTTTTCTAAAATTTGAAAATTTATTTTTTGCCTATCCTCTAACTCTTGAAATAAACGATCTAAAATAATATTGCATTCATCAAGGGATTCTTGACTAAGTCTTAATATTTTAGTCTGAGCCGTCATCTGTAAAAGGTCAGCACCAAGTAATCCCCAGGCTGAAAAATTTCCTGAAAAAGGAGGTATAATTATTTCTTTAATATCTAATTCTTTTGCAATTAAATTTGACATTAGTGGTCCCGCCCCCCCAAATGCTAAAAGTTTTAATTCACGAGGATCAATACCTTGCTCAATTGTAATTTCTCGAATTGCATCAGCCATGTTTGCACTGCTTATTTTTAAAATTCCTTTAGCAACTTCAAATGGGGAAAGGTTGATTTTTAAACCAACAGATTTTAAGGCATTTTCTGCTAAATCTTTTTTTAATTTTAATCCTGAGGCTAAATTTCCCTCACCTAACATTCCTAAATAAAAAGCAGCGTCTGTAGTGGTTGGTTCAATGCCCCCTCTACCGTAACAGGCAGGTCCTGGTTGAGCCCCCGAACTTCTTGGCCCCGATCTTAATAAGTTCCCTTCATCAAGATAAGCTATAGAACCTCCTCCTGCCCCAATAGATCTTACATCAACCCATGGAGATTGAACAGGCAATCCAACTATCTTTCCTTCAAATTGTATTTGGGGTCTTCCATCTAAAATTAAACACGTGTCAAAACTAGTTCCGCCCACATCAGCAGTAACCATGTTTATATTTTGATAATTTCTTGATAATTCTCCAGCGCCTTCTGCGCCAGCCACTGGTCCTGACATAATAGTTTCAAAAGGTCTCTCTTCTGCCTCATCAAATGTCATTGACCCACTTCCTGATCTTGTAACTAAAAAATTACCTTTAAAACCTAAATTCTTTAATTCATTTTTAAGATTATTTAGATAATTAGACATTCTTGCTTTAACAAAAGAGTCTATTACGGTTGTTGTTGTCCTCTCATATTCTCGGTACTCACCAGATACTACAGAAGATAAAGATATATATCCCTCAAATCCAAACTTTCTTAAAAGTTTTTCAATTTTTTTTTCATGTGCATTATTTGCGTAAGAATTAATCAAACATACAGCAATACTAGTTACCCCATCTTTAATAAAATGTTCACAAGCTTCTTTTATTTCATCCTCTTTTAAGGGAGTGTGTACATTACCATCCGCAAACATTCTTTCATTTAACTCTAAACGCAAATATCTTGGAACAAGTGGTTCACTTGGCTGCCAAAATAAATTATACATTTCATCTCTATCACCTCTTCTTATCTCTATTACGTCTCTAAACCCTTTTGTGCATAACATTCCTACTTTTGATCCCTTTCTTTCTAATAAAGCGTTGAGACCAACTGTTGTTCCATGTAAAAAAAAATCAATTTCTTTTATTTTTTGTTCATTTAAATTTCTTTTAACAACTTCAACTACTGCTTTTTGAGGTTCTTGAGGTGTGGTAGGAATTTTATCAATAGTAATAGAATTATCATTTTCATTATACATAATGAAATCTGTAAATGTTCCTCCGATATCTACACCTATTCTTGACGCCAAAATTTTTATCCCCCAAAATATAATATTTAAGTTTACTGTGGTAACGCTACCATGATAGAATTATTATTTCAACAAGAATAATTTTATGATCAGAACTTTTCAATCCAAAATTAATTATGAAAATATTAATAAAAATGTGGATCCAATATTAGTTGAGATAATTAGAAATAGTCTTAACTCAGCTGCAGAACAAATGAAAAGAGTTTTAGTTAGAACGGCATTTTCTCCAATAATTTATGAGGTATTAGATTTTGCAAGTGCCATTTATGATAAGAACTTTTGTATGCTATCTCAATCACCAAGTTTACCAGGATTTATGGGAACTCTAAGTTTTTGTGTGCAGGCAGCCGTTGATGAAGTTGGTGGAGAAGAGAATTTATATGAGGGAGACATAATTTTATATAACAACCCATATGGTTCAGGATCTCATTCACAAGATGCGGCTATTGTTATGCCTGTTTTTCTCAACAAAAAAATATTAATTGGATACACAGCTATTAAAGCACATTGGCTTGATACTGGTGGAAAAGAACCTTACTCTACTGATACGGTCGATGTGTTTCAAGAAGGAACAATTTATCCAGGTTTAAAACTTTACGACAAAGGTCAGCGTGTAGAAGATATTTACAAATTAATTGTAGCTAATTCAAGAGTTCCCAAAGCAATTATTGGTGATCTTAATGCTCAATTAAACGGTGTTAGAGCAGGTTCATTAGCTTTACAAAGAATTGTTAATAAGTTTGGTATAGAAACTTTTTATTCATGTATCTCTAAAATATATGAACATGGAGAAAAGCTAGTAAGAAAAACTATATCAAAAATACCTGATGGCAAGTATTCAGGATGGGGTCAGATGGATAGTAATGGAGTAGATACAGATCCTGTTAAGTTTAAAATTAATATAGAAGTAAAAGGATCTGATCTAGAATTAGACTTTTCAGAAACTCCTGTCCAACAAAATGGACCTATTAACTGCCCACTACCATCAACAGTCTCAAAGGCAAGAGTTGCATTCAGTATGATGGCTGGAAATGGTCAGCAGCCAAATGAAGGTTTTTTTAAACCTTTAATTATCAAAACAAAACAGGGCACTATGTTTGATCCCGTATCTCCTGCTCCATGCTTCTTAAATGGGTGGGCAGGACTTCAAGTGATAGAAATAATATATAAAATATTGTCTGAAAAAATTCCCCATGCATTTCCTGCATCAAGTGGCGGTTGTTTGGGAGCTGCTGTTTGGTGGGGTAAAAGAAAAAAAAATGACGAACCGTGGGCTGACGGTTCTCCACACCCAATTGGGCAAGGCGGTTTTAGTGGTGGTGATGGTATCACTTCGATGCATCATAACTCAGCTGGTACAAGAATTTCACCAACAGAAATTTGGGAAAGTAGAAATCCTTGGCTAGTCAAAAAAATTGAATTGGCTCAAAATTCTTGTGGACCCGGAGAGTATAGAGGTGGCTTGGGTCTAAATTTAGAATTTGAAATGTTAGAAGAAACATACGTGACTACAGTTGTAGAAAGAACTAAATTTCCTCCATGGGGCATAAATGAAGGAGGACCAGGTAGAGCTAATAATGTAATTTTGAAAAGTAAGAATAAATCATCAAACGTTCCAAAAAAAACTGGTTTAAAATTATATAAAGGAGATAGTTTAGTTTTTAAAACAGGAGGTGGTGGTGGATACGGCAAAGCATCATCAAGAGCAAATACAAAAATTTTAAATGACTTAAAACAAGGTTATATATCTGTTGAATATGCAAAAAAACATTATCCACAATTAAAACTTAAAAATAATGGGTTATAAAACCTCAAATTAACTTTTTGCTACCTAAAAACAACATTGTTTAATATTTATATTCATGGTAGCGTTACCATACAGAAATATTTAGGAGGCAAAATGAAAATATTTAAGATTAATATACTAACTTTTCTAGTTACCTCATTATTTAGTTTAAGCATTTTTGCTGGGGGAACTCTAAGGTTAGATGAAGTTGCGGTTGGGGAAGCGGACCCTGCTAAAGCAACTGACTTTGCTGATGGTATCATTATGGAAAACATATATGATGCTCTTGTTACAGAACCTCAGGGTGGTGGACCAGTAATTGGTAAGTTAGCTAAAGAATGGGAAGTAAGTAACAACGGCACTACAATAACCTTTCACTTAAATGAAAATGTAAAATTTTCGAGTGGAAATGAAATGACTGCTGATGATGTTGTTTACTCTTACGAGAGATTAATGGGATTAAAACTTGGATGGTCATATCTTTTTGATGGTTGGGTTAAAGGAATTAAAAAAATAGATAGTCATAAAATTCAATTTGAACTTAGTGAGCCTTATGCTCCCTTTATGTCATCATTAGTTCGTTTTTACATTGTTGATTCAGAAACACTAAAAGCAAATGAAAATGATGGGGACTGGGGTCAAGAGTACCTTCTTTCAAATTCTGCAGGAACAGGTGCCTACTCAATTACAGCGCATGATCCAAATGTCGAAACTAGAATGGCTAAAAATAACAACTATTTTTTAGGTATTTCTGAAATGGCTCCGGATGAAGCTATATTAAGGTATAACCTAGACGCTCCTACTGTAAGGACTTTAATTTCTAATGATGAGCATGATATAAGCAGCAACTGGTTACCAACTGATGTTAAAGCAGCAATTGGAAATTCAGGAGACAAACTAGCAAAAGTTGTAAGTGCTGGTGGATGGTATTTTAAAATTAATACCACAAGAGCTCCATTAGATGATGTAAATTGCAGAAAATCTCTTGCTTACGCGCTTGATTATGATTCCCTTGTTGGTACTTTTCAAGTTACCGATGATATTGCTGCAGGCCAAAAAGCTAGAGGACCTATTCCTCAAGGAATGATTGGTTATTCAGAAAATGTCCCATTAGTGGAGTATAATTTAGACAAAGCTAGGGATTACTTATCTAAGTGTAAGTACAGTGGTGATGATCTTAAGGTTACAATTAATTGGATAGCAGAAGTTCCTTTTGAGGAATCATGGGCGCTAATTCTCCAACAAGGCGCTATGGCCATTGGTTATGATGCTACAGTTGAAACTTTACCATGGGCTGTTTTCACAGAGCAAGTTACTAAGCCAGAAACAACTCCAAACTTAAGTATTGTTGCTGTTCAAGCTCAAACGCCTGATCCAGATGGATTAATTTATAATATGTATCATTCAGCTGCAGCTGGTACTTGGCAATCTACTGAGTGGTTACAAGATGATAAAATTGATGCAATGCTAAATTCAGGAAGAACAACAATTGATGGCAATGAAAGAGTTGCAATCTATGAGGGATTTCAACAAGCGATTGTTGATATGCAACCTGACTTGTTCATTAGTGATCTAGTTACAGTCTATGCTATGAGAGATGAAATCAAAGCTCCTACGCTTGAAAATTCATCTAAATATGGATTCTCAACTATGGCGCAAAACTTCTCTTTTAGATTAATGGAAGTTCCTAACTAATATTATTTTTAAACCACCCTTTTCGTAAGGGTGGTTTAAGTTATTTATATTTTACCTTGAACATTAAACATTATTTTTTACAAAGATTATATAGCGCAGCAATTGTTCTAATTGGTGTCTCAATTCTAATATTTATAATTGCCAGAATGATACCTGGTGATCCTGCAAGAATGGCATTGGGGCCAACTGCTACTCAAGAAATGGTTGAGCAGTATAGAGACAAATTACATTTAAATGATCCTATTCATGTTCAGTACTGGTTTTTTATTAAAGGAATAAGTCAAGGAGATTTGGGAGAATCTGTTTATACAAAAAGAAAAGTAACAACTGATGTATCTACTTATTTTCCAGCAACTTTAGAATTAATTATTTTCGCTTCTATGATTATGATTTTTGTAGGAGTCCCCTTAGGAATATTAGCTGGGAGATTTAAAGACAAACCCATAGATAATATTTCAAGATTTATCTCCTTACTTGGTGTTGTCACGCCAAGTTTTGTTTGGGCAGTTTTTCTAATGATTATTTTTGCTTTTTATTTAGACATTTTACCTGTTGCTGGTAGATTATCTCAAGATACTGTAGCTCCAGAAAAAATAACAGGACTTATAATTCTTGATAGCATTATCAGGGGTCAATTTCATGTTACGATTGATGCATTGAAACACATCTTATTGCCTGCTCTGGCTCTATCACTTGGAGCACTTGGGCAGGCCTCAAGATTAACAAGATCAAATATTACTGAAGTCTACGATAAGCAATATATAGAAATGGCAAGAGCATATGGCTACAATGAACTTAAAATAGCAACTAAATATGCTCTAAAACCTGCAATGATTCCAACATTAACAATATTAGGGTTAGATTTCGCTGCTATGTTAGGAAATGCATTTCTTGTAGAATTTGTTTTTGCATGGCCTGGTATTGCTAAGTATGGAGTTCAAGCAATCTTGTATAAAGACCTTAATGCAATCACCGCCACAACAATGATAATAGCTACCTTCTTTGTTTTCACAAATTTAATTGTTGATTTAATAGTTGCATACTTAAACCCAAAAATAAGATTGAGTGGAAAACAATGAATTTTTTTAAATCAAGAAATTGGTATAAATTTTCAAAAAACCCGCTTTCTGTTTTAGGGTTATTAATAGTTACATTAATAATTGTAATGGCAATATTTGCAAATTATCTAACCCCATACCCTGAACATGCAGGACCATTTGTAGATATTCCAAATAAAATTAAACCACCTTCATCGACTTATTTTTTTGGGACTGATAAAATTGGAAGGGATACTTTTTCAAGAATAATCTTTGGTTATAGAACATCACTCATTCTAGGTATTATAGTTTTATGTATTGCAGTTCCAATTGGAACAAGCCTTGGTTTGGTTGCTGGATATTTTGGAGGCAAAATAGATGCTATCATAATGAGAATAACAGATATTTTTTTATCAATTCCTCCACTCGTATTAGCTTTATCAATTATGGCCTTTTTAAAACCTACGTTAACTAATGCGATGATCGCAGTATCAATGATGTGGTGGCCTTGGTACACTAGATTAATATATAATTTAACGAGATCAATTAAAAATGAAGGTTTTGTTATTTCTTCTAGAATAGTTGGGGCATCACACTTTCATATAATTTTTAGAGAAATATTACCTAATTGCAGTGCTTCACTAATTACAAAAATAACCTTAGATATGGGTTTTGTTATCTTAATAGGTTCATCCTTGAGTTTTCTCGGGCTAGGAGTTCAACCACCAACACCTGATTTAGGAACTATGGTGTCTCAAGGCTCAAAATACTTACCCGATATATGGTGGCTATCTGTATTCCCTGGTTTGGCAATTTTAGTAATTGTGCTTGGTTTTAATTTACTTGGAGACGGTCTAAAGGATTTGTTTGATGTAGAGTTATGACATTATTATCAATAAGAAATTTAGAAGTTAAATTTAAACATTTTGAAGGTATTACAACTGCCTTAAAGAAAATATCGTTAAATATAGGTCGTGGTGAAAAAGTTGCATTAGTTGGCGAGTCAGGATCTGGAAAATCTGTTACAGCCAGAATGATATTAGGCTTATTGTCTAACTCAAACATTAGAAAGAGTGGGGAAATATTTTTTGAAAACACAGACCTCTTAAAAAAAAATAATTCACAAATAAAAAATATACGAGGGAATGAAATTTCAATGATTTTTCAAGATCCTGTCTCGTCAATGAATCCTTTTTTTACAGTGCGAAAACAAATGCAACAAGTGTTAGAAAATCATAGTCAAAGCTATGATAAAAATACCTCTGATAATTATTTTACAGATCTGCTTCGTGATGTTAAAATTGCAGATCCTAAAAGAGTTCTTGATTCATATGCTTTTCAGTTAAGTGGTGGTATGGCTCAACGAGTTATGATTAGTATGGCCATGATTAATAAACCAAAACTAATACTAGCTGATGAGCCCACAACTGCATTAGATGTTACTGTTCAAAAAACAGTTTTATCAATAATGAAAGAAGTAGTCAGTCAAAAAAACATGTCAATGTTATTGATTAGTCATAATTTGGGAGTTGTTAGAGAGTTTGCTGATAGAATATACGTGATATATCAAGGAACAATTTTAGAAGAAGGCTCTACTGAACAAATCTTTAACGCTCCAGGTCATATTTACACTCAAACTCTTTTGAAAGCTATTCCAAAAATCAACAGCTCAACACTTCCAAATCTTAACACAGCAAATATTGATTATTTGAAACAACCAAAATTTACTCATTAATTATGTCAGACACTTTATTAGAAATCAAAAATCTGAAAAAAATTTTTAAGGTAGGCACGTCTAATGTTGTGGCTGTAGATAATATTAGTTTTGATATTGAAAAATATGATTCTCTAGCAATAGTGGGTGAATCTGGATCTGGAAAAACAACATTAGCAAACTTAATTCTTGGAGTCGAAAAGCAGACAGCTGGTAGTATTCGGTATAATGGAGAAGAAATTAATTTTAAACAAAAAGGTCTAAGAAAAAAAATTCAATTTGTTCAACAAAACCCTTTATCATCTCTTAATCCTAAAAAAACTATCTATCAAACTTTAGAATTACCTCTAAAAATTCACAATATATGCCATCGCAAAGAAATGAAAAACAAGATTATAGAATTATTAAATTATGTAGATTTAGATGAAAGTTTTTTAGAGAGGCACCCTTATTCTTTATCAGGAGGACAAAGACAGCGAATATCGGTTGCAAGAGCTTTAGCTTGTGAGCCCGAAATTATAATTTTCGATGAACCTACTTCAGCTTTAGATGTATTAATTCAATTAAAAATTCTTAACCTATTATCAGAATTAAAAGAAAAACTAAATCTTACATACATATTTATCACACATGATTTAGCAGTTGTAAGAAATATTTCAAATAAGACAATTGTGATGAACAAAGGACAGATCGAGGAATTAAATGACACAAAAAAAATATTTGAGTTACCGCAAAGAGAATATACCAAGGAATTAATAAGATCAATACCAACAATTACTGAAGAGGAAGAGAAAATAAAACCATGAATAAACTAGAAAAAGATATTTATGAAATTTATTTAAAAAATGAAACACATGAAACTTTCATAAGAAAAGTAGTGACCTTAATTCGTAAAGAAATTGGATTTAAATTATTAACATTTATGATTTTTGATAAAAATCAAAAAAGTGCCAAAAGAATTTTCTCTTCAAATGAAAAAAAGTACCCAGTTGGGAAGTATAAAAAATTACCTGATAATTACTGGGCAGTTATGACTGTCAAAAAAAGACGCTCTTTTGTAGGTAATAATAAAAAAGTTATAGAAAAATATTTTTATGATCATAAAATTATCACTTCACTTGGATGTGAGGCAATACTGAATCAGGTTGTAACTTATAATAAAAAAACAATTGGATGTATCAATATCTTACATAAAAAAAATTATTTTACCAAAACTCATGAAAAGAAAATGACAATTATTTCAAAATTTATAGTGGCTCTTTTCTTGGATAAACAAAAGGATATAAAATAATGAAAGATAGAATTGAAAAAGTTTATAAAATTCTTAATAATTCAAACTTAGATGCAATTGCTTTAGTCCCTGGTTCAAATTTTAGGTACATCACTGGTGGAAATTTTCATCTAATGGAAAGACCTACAATTTTAATTATAACTAAAAAAAAAGAATTGGTAGCAATTCTACCTTCCTTAGAAGTAGACAGTTTTAGTAAACTAGACTTTTCTGCAAAGGTATTTAGTTGGCATGATAAAGATGGTTATGAAAATGCTTTTAAAGAAGCAAGTAACGCAATTGGAGATATTAGTAAATTAGGCGTGGAAGGACAAAGAATCAGATTTTTTGAAACACAGGCTTTAGCTGAGAATTTTTCCGGTATTACCTTGGTAAACTTACATAAAGAGATCTCATCAATAAGACTAAATAAAGATCAGGAAGAGGTAAATTATTTAAAAAAAGCAATTAGTATTTCAGAAATTTCTCTAGAAAATACTCTAAAATTTATCAAAATTGGGATGAGTGAACTTGAAGTTAAGCAGTTCTTAATTCAACAATTATATATAAATGGAGCTGAGGGATTGTCATTTGACCCTATTGTTTTAGGAGCTGAAAACTCTGCTTTACCTCATGGACACTCAAGTGAAAATAATAAATTACAAAAGGGTGATACTATTTTATTTGATTTTGGTGGAACTTATAAGGGCTTTAATGCTGATATAACCAGAACATTTTTTTTAGGAGAAATAAATGAGTTACAAAAAAATGTATACGATAATGTACTAAAAGCCAATCTTGTTGGTATTGAAAATTCAATTACTTCTAAATCAATGCACGAGGTAGATGATTTAACTACAAGAGTATTAGAAAATGGAAATTATAGAAATTTCATAGTTCATAAAACTGGTCATGGATTAGGTTTAGATGTTCATGAAGATCCATATGTGGTTAGAGGGAATTATTCTAAATTAGAAAAAGGAATGATAATTACTGTAGAACCAGGATTATACATTCCAAACAAATTTGGAATTAGAATTGAAGATAATGTTTTAATAACAGATAATTTACCAAATGTTCTTACAAGCTTTTCTAAAGAAATAAGAATAATTAAAAATGATTAAAAAAAACTCAACAATAGTTGATGTAGCTAAGCTTGCTAAAGTAGGAACAATGAGTGTATCGAGGTTTTTTAAAAAACCCTCTCTAGTATCTCCCGCATTACAGATAAGAATTAGTAGGGCAGCAAAAAATTTACAATACACACCAAACCCAATTGCATCTTCTCTTGCTTCTAGAAATTCTAAAATAATTCCAATTTATATTCCTTATCTTCGTTTTGCAGCTATTCATTATATGAGAAGTATAAATAAAATCTTACAAAAACAAGGTTATCAAAATTTTTTATTAAGTAATGACGGTATAACAAGTGAAGAAAAAATTTTTGATAATATACTAAAATGGAACCCTCTTGGATTAATTATAGTTGGAAATATAACATCAAATAAAGTTAAAAAAAAACTTAGAGAAATAAATATTCCAATAGTTGAAACAGCCACTAATAATCCCGTAGACTCTTTTCTTGGTTTTGACTATGAAAATGCTGGTGCACTAATGGCTGAATATTTAATAAAAGAAAAATATAAAAAAATTGCTTTTGTTGGAACAAGTTTAGATTCAAAAGCTTTACATACTTCTCTCATTTACAAAGGGTTTTGTAAAATTATTAAAAATAAAAGATTGAAGATTGATATTTTATTAAATTATAAGGAAAATGAAAAAGATAATCTGATCTCAAAAAGTCAAAATCCTGGTGCAGATTCTATGACTAAAATTTTATCTTCCAAAAAAAAAATAGATGTGGTTGTTTATGCTGATGATCTATTTGCATTAGATGCTCACATTTTTTGCAAGAAAAATAATATTAAAATAAAAAAAGATATATCTATTGTAACTTTCAGCGGGACTATTCCTGAAACATTTGATGTTAATCCATCAATAACATCTATAGACATGGATCACAAAAAAGTAGGATTACTTGCAGCTGAACTGTTAGTGAAAAAAATAAATAATAAAGATCATAAAAAACTAAATTATATTGAACCTAATTTTATTATAGGTGGAAGCGCCTAAATATTAAGGATTTTTTTATATTTTTTCTTAGAAGTTTAAATTTTAACACAATAAGAGTTTAAAACTTCATTTGACACAAACTTACAAATTATCTAATCTTAAATAATGAAGATTAAAAATATCAAAGTTTATAAAGTCAATATTCCTCTTAAAGAAGGTTCATACAAATGGGCTCATAATAATAAAGTTGAAGAATTTGATACATCAATTGTTGTAATAGAAACTGATCAAAATATTATGGGTGTTGGCGAAGTCTGCACTCTTGGTTCATCATATTTACCTGCCTACTCAAAAGGAGTTAGGTCTGGTATATTGGAGATTGGACAATCATTAATTGGCAAAGATCCCTCTGACATTTCCAATATTAATTTAGAAATGGAAAAAAA
>CESO01075211.1_pt1 | contig 20279 bp, 16 predicted proteins | sample 356341 | NCBI WGS metagenome assembly CESO01 (sample SAMEA2621812, study PRJEB7988) | marine metagenome | biome: marine biome (ENVO:00000447); feature: deep chlorophyll maximum layer (ENVO:xxxxxxxx); material: "saline water (ENVO:00002010), including plankton (ENVO:xxxxxxxx)" | depth 35 m | reverse complement strand
TTTATTAAAATATTTAAATTATATATATTGATATAATTATAATTATCATTAAATGGCAATCGAAAAAATTAATGGATTAATAGCTGCTCCATACACTCCAATGAATAATAATGGAAAAATAAATCCAATGATTATTCCGAATTACTCGGAATTTTTAAAAAAAACAGGAGTAAAAGGTGTCTTCATATGTGGTACAACTGGAGAAGGGTTATCACTTTCAATAAAAGAAAGGTTTATAATCGCTAAAGAATGGATAAAACAAAAATCTCCTGAATTTAAAGTGATTATACATGTAGGTACAACTTCACTTGAACAATCAAAATCTTTAGCAAATCATGCTCAGGAAATTGGAGCTGATGCTATAAGCACTATGGCTCCTATGTTCTTAAAGCCAAATAATATAAATAATTTAGTTAAATTTTGTAGAGAAATTGCGAAAGAAGCTAACGATACCCCTTTTTACTATTACAATATTCCGTCAATTTCTGGTGTAGAATTATCAATGGTTGATTATATAAATTTAGCTTCTAAGGAAATACCGAGTTTTTATGGAATGAAATTTACTCATAACAATTTTATGGAAATGCAAAGTTGTATTAATCTTAATAATAATAAATGGAATATTTTGCATGGCCTTGACGAAGTCTTATTAGCTGGACTAAGTTTTGGAATTACTGGAGCTGTAGGAAGCACATACAATTTCCTTGGAAACCTTTATAACTCTATCATTCAAGAATTTAAAAATGGTAAAATTAAAAATGCAAGAAAAAAACAATTAATATCTGTTCGAATTATTGAAACAATGATTAAATATGGTGGATCTATAGTTGCCGGGAAATCCATGATGAAATTAATTGGAATTGATTGTGGTCCAACTAGATCTCCATTACCTAAATTATCGGAAAATGAATTTTCAAAATTAAAAGAGGAACTAAAAAAAGTTGATTTTTATAAATATTTATAAATATTAAATGTTAAATTTTTTTGATTACTTAATCATCTTAATTTACTTTTTAATATTATCATTTATTGGTTTTTATTTTTCAAAAAGACAAAAATCAATCGACGATTATTTTAAAGGGGGTGGGAGAATTCCCTCTTGGGCTGCAGGAATTAGCATCTTTGGAACTGCCCTTAGTCCAATAACATTTCTTGCTATTCCTGCAAAAACATATTCAACAGATTGGCTTTACTTTATATTTAATATCACAATTTTTTTAGTTGCCCCAATTATAATTTACTTATTTATTCCATTTTATAGAAATCTTAATATAACAACTGCATATGAATATCTTGAAAAACGTTTTAATGTTCAAATAAGGTTAATTGGTAGCATCTGTTTTATTATTTATCAGATTGGAAGGATTGGCATTGTACTTTTTTTACCCTCACTGGCATTAAATCTCATAATTGGTATTGATATATATTTTTGTATTTCAATTATTGGAATAATTAGCCTGGTTTATACTTTAATTGGAGGAATTGAAGCCGTTATTTGGACAGATGTAATGCAAGTAATAATTCTGTTGGGAGGTGTTATAATTTCTATTTTTGTAATAATAACTTCTATAGATGGAGGAATTACAAAAATTATTGAAATTGCAAACCTTAATGGAAAATTTAAAACTTTTGACTTTTCTTTTTCTTTAAATCAACCAACTATATGGGTGATGTTGATCGGAGGGATATTTACAAACATTACAACTTATGGAACAGATCAAACGATTGTCCAAAGATATTTAGTAACAAAAACTAAAGATGATGCAAAAAAAAGTATTTGGATTAATGCAATAACTTCGATACCTGCTTCATTTATTTTCTTTTTTGTTGGAACGGCACTTTATGTTTTTTTCAAACTAAATCCAAAAGAATTAAATGAAAACTTTATTTCAAATGATGCTATTTTTCCTTGGTATATTATTACTCAACTTCCAGAAGGAATCTCAGGTGTTTTAATTGCTGCTATTCTTGCAGCTGCAATGAGTAGTCTAAGTTCTAGTATGAATTCAGCATCCTCATCTTATATTAATGATATTCATAAAAGATTTTTTCAAAAAAAAATAATTAAATCTTTAAGAACTTCAAGACAATCCACATTTATAATTGGTCTTATGGGTATTTCTTTTGCATTTTTTTTAATGTCAAATGATTTGAAATCATTATGGGATGAATTCAATAAAATATTAGGTTTAATTATTGGTGGTTTAGGAGGTGTTTTTCTTCTTGGTGTTTTGACAAAAAAAGCAAATAGTTTTGGAGTCTTATTGGGATTAATATTTAGTTTTGTAATTCAATTTTTTGTTGTTAAATATGAAGTAACACATTTACTTATGTATACTGCTACAGGAGTTCTATCAAGCTTTATATTAGGATATTTTTTTAGCTTATTTAGATTTTCAAAAAGTAAATAAATATGTTGATTTATATTTTTTTTATTTCCCATCCAGGCGCATATTCTCTTGACCACAATTTCATAGCCTGATCATCTTTTATTTTCCCTGTTTTATTATCAATATCGAAAGATTTATTGATTCTATAAGAAATATTAGCATAATGTGTAAGCTTTTGACTGATAACTCCTTGGTTTATAGGTGAGGTTAATTCTTCTTTACCCCTTATAGCATTAAAAAAGTTAATCGAATGTAGTGTTGACATATCTCCCCCTCCACCTAAAGCAATTCCTTGTTCTTTTGACTTTGAGGATATTTCTTTTATTAATTTTCCACCTAATGAAAATAATTTATATCCATTTCTGTCAATAAAGACAGATCCTTTAGATCCATAAATAAAGGTTCCCCTTCCCACTCCATACTTTTGATGACCATTTCTACTCTTTCCATCCCATAAAATTATTTTATTATTTGAAAAGTTAAATCTTGCATCCATTGAATCGTACATTTCCCAACCATCAGACTTATATTGGAACTTACCAGCGTATACACTAACTTTTTCAGGGTATTTCACTTTTAAAGCCCACCTAGCAATATCAAGCTCATGTGTGGCATTATTTCCCATTTCAGCAGTTCCAAAGTCCCATCCATACCAATGCCAGTTATAGTCCCATGTATTATATGTATATTTTCGTCTTGGCGATGGTCCTTGAAATAAGTCCCAATCTAATCCATCAGGAGGACTTTGCACTTTCTGATTAGGTACTTTTCCACGGCCATTATGATAAAAAGCAATGGCCTGATAAGTATCACCTATTATTCCATCATGGATATCATTAATGATTTTATTTGTTTCAATTGAAGATCTTTGTTGATTTCCCATTTGAACAATTTTATTATAGTGCTTTTGGTAGGAAACTAAGAGTTCTCCTTCATTTAAATTATGACTACATGGCTTTTCTAAATAAACATGTTTTCCTGATGTCATTGCCATACAAGCGCCTGGAGCATGCCAATGATCTGGGGTAGCCATATAAACCGCATCTACCCTTTTATCATCAAATATTTTTCTAATATCGTTTTCTAATACTGGATTATGTGATGAAATTTTAGAAAAAATACCAGCAGCTTTTATTCTTTGACTTTTCATTACATCACACAAATAGGATAATTCTACATTATTACTCCTGTCGGATATAGCTTTTGTGAAACCCGGTAACCTTCTACCTAAACCCTGAATAGCGATATTAATTCTGTCATTTGATCCTATAATTTTATTGTAACTTTTAGCTGAAGAGTTTGTAAAACTAGTTGAAACAAATGCACCTAAAATTCCAATTGAAGACTTTTTAATAAAACTCCTTCTATTTGATTTCATAATTAATTTTTTAAATTAAAACTCTCTTACTTTAATATTTTTGAAAGATACTTTATCACCATGATCTTGTAAAAGAATATGACCTTCAGAAATTGTTCCAAAACCAGGCCATTTCGAATATTTACTGTATTCAACTAAAGCTTTAAATGTCTGTGATAACCTATTGAATTCTAACATTTTAATGTTATCTAGCCAATGCTCAACATGCCCTCCTTTAACAATTATTCTTGCACGATGCCAGGTATTTGGCCTAACCTCTCTTTTACCTCTTTGCTCATTTAAATTTTCAGCCTCAATTAAGTCATATAAGGAGGCTACTTTCCTGTTTTTCTTAGTTCCTTTTTTAAAATCCTCCCACTTTTTTGAATTTGGGTTATATTCTAATGTTTTAAATTTTTTATTTGAATCCATGTGAGTCCTGTCATCAAGAATTTGATATTCTAATCCAATAGAAGAACCTAAACCCTTATATAGCTGTGTATCAACAAAATATTTTATTCCGCTATTAGCCCCTTTAGAAATCATAAAATCTAATTCTAATTCAAAATCACTAAACTTTTTTACAGTAACAATATCTCCTCCATTTTGTGATTCTTTACCATCAGAGGAGAGTACTGTTAAAATACTATCTTTTATTTCCCATCCATTTTCTGGGAAATCTTCTATTTTAGCTCCTCTCCATCCATTAGTTGATATTCCGTCCCATAAAAACCTCCAACCTTTAGATATTTCGTTTGGAGATAAATAGTTGTCTATATTGTTTATCACTATAGCGTTAGGACTGTCCTTTAGCCTATTATCATTCAAATTCTTTTCAAGAATTTTAATATTTCTCCACTTAATAACTTTATCTTCATCTTTTTTAGATTGAATAGAATGAATCTGTAAACCAATAAACCCATTTTTTGAAGTCTTGTCAATAAGGTTTGAACAATGAACACCATTTACCCAAGTTTTAATATTATCTCCGATAGCCTCTACTCTTATTCTATTCCAAAATCCATTTTTAAAAGCATTTCTTCCCTTTTCATTTCTGGTAAGTGGATACAAAAATAAATCTCTTCTTGATTGATCATAGATGCCTCCAGACCATGATCTAAACTCACTAGTATCAAGTTCGCATTGATAACCATAAACTTGACCAGCCCTTGGATGATTATCTCCATAAACCAAACTTCTAAATTGGACTCCAGAATTTAATCCAGGCGACACATAAACTTCAAACTCAAGGATAAAATCATTAAATTTTTCATTAGTAACAAGATAAGTACTTAAAGAATTAAGTTTGGATATACCGATAATTTCCCCATTATTTACCATAAAATTTGCTGTTCCTTGCAAGGAGGTCCATCCATTGAGATCTTTACCATTGAATAAATACTCCCACTCAGAGTCTTTAAAATTCATAGACGATAAAAGAAAAAAAACTAACAAAGGTATTGTGACAGTGTAGAATATTTTTTTCATTTTCAAAAATTATTTTTGATTCTATTAATAATTAATAGAGTTTCGTTTATAGTCTTAGATAATTTATCATAATTTTTACTTTCAATTATATCTTTCGTAATAAGATTTGATCCAATTCCAACACAGATTGCACCTGAATTAAACCATTCTTTTAAATTTTCTTCCTCAACTTTAACTCCTCCAGTTGGCATAATTGAAGTCCATGGTTGTGGCCCTTTAATAGCTTTTATAAATTTTGGACCGTATATTCCCCCAGGAAATAGTTTAATTATTTCACAACCTAATTCCTCGGCTTTACAAATTTCAGAAAGAGAACCGCAACCTGCAGACCATAAAATTTTTCTTCTATTACAAATCAGAGCAATATCTTTCCTTAATACAGGAGTAACTATAAAATCAGCCCCCATTTGAATATAATATGAAGCAGAGCCTGCATCGGTAATTGAACCCACACCTAAAATCATTCCAGGCAATTCATCCAAGGAGTACTTTTTTAATTCATTAAATACCTCAAAAGCAAAATCACCTCGATTTGTGAACTCTAAGATTCTTGCACCTCCATCATAACAAGCTTTTAGAACATTTTTAGCAACATTAATATCGCTGTTATAAAATAAAGGCATTAATCCCGTCTTGTCAATTATTGAAGCAACTTGTATTCTTGTATATTTTGACATAATTATATTTTTTATCTCGAAACTCTTCCGCTAGAATCTCCATCCATTAATTTTTCAACTTCTTCGATTGAAACTAAATTTGAATCACCTTTAATTGTATGTTTAAGACAGGATGCAGCAACTGCAAAATCTAGAGCTTTTTGATTATTTTCATTATAATTTAATAATCCATATATCAATCCCCCCATAAAAGAGTCACCTCCTCCTACTCTATCAACAATATCTGTAATCTGATAAACATGACTTTTATACATTTTTTCACCATCATACATTATACCTGCCCATGTATTATGTGAAGCTGATATTGAACCTCTTAGTGTTGTAATAACTTTTTTAGCTTTGGGGAACTTAGTCATCATTTGTTCACATACTGAATGAAAACTCTCAGCATTAACTTTAGATACATCTTTATTAATATTAATTTTTAGAGGCTTGATACCAAAATGTTTTTCAGCATCTTCTTCGTTTCCTAAAATAACATCACAATATGAAGTTAGTTTGGTCATTATCTTTTTAGACGAAACACCATAATTCCATAATTTAGAGCGGTAATTAAGGTCAGTTGATATTGTTAATCCCTTTTTTTCTGCAAATTTTATAGCTTCAAGACATACATCAGCAGCATTTTGTGAAATAGCAGGAGTTATTCCAGTCCAATGTAACCAATTTGCATCCTTAAAAACTTTTTCCCAATCTATCATTCCTTTTTTGATCTGAGAAATTGAAGAGTTTTCTCTATCATATATCACCTTACTTGCCCTACTTACTGCACCAGTTTCAAGAAAATATATACCCAAACGATCACCCCCATAAATAATTTGATCAACCCCAACATTCCTTTTACGCATTTCCATCAAAGCACACATACCAATGTCATTATCGGGTAATCTAGTAACAAAATCAACAGGAATACCAAAATTAGCTAACGAAACTGCCACATTAGACTCACCTCCTCCATAAACAACATCAAAATTATTAGTTTGAGAAAACCTTAAATTACCAGGAGGACTCAATCTTAACATTATTTCACCAAAAGTTATTACTTTTTTCATTAAATTATTTTAATTTAAACACCACTATATGAACTAAAACCTCCGTCAATAGGTAAAACGATTCCAGTTATAAAACTCGAATCGTCACTACACAAAAAATGTATAGCACCGTTTAACTCATCAGGGGTTCCGAATCTCTTCATAGGAGTATTTCTTATTATATCATTTCCTCTGTTTGTCAAAGAACCGTCATTACTTAACAATAAAGATCTGTTTTGATTACCAATAAAAAACCCTGGAGCGATTGCATTTACCCTGACTTTACCCTTAAATTTTAATGCCATTTCAACTGACATCCATTTCGTGAAATTTTCAATAGCAGATTTTGAAGCAGAGTAACCAACAACTCTTGTTATAACTCTATCAACAGCCATAGAAGAATAATTTATTATAACTCCTGATTTATTTTTTGACATAATCTCACCAAAAACAAGAGAGGGAATAACTGAACCCTGCAAATTAAGTTCATTTACTTTAGTAAAATCAGTGATAGACAAATCAAAAATATTTTGGTCCTCACCAATTGTGGCTCCTTTTAAATTACCTCCAGCTGTATTCAGTAAAATATCAATTTTTTTATATTTTTTTATAATTTCTTTACTAACTTCAATTAATGATTTTTTTGAAAGTATATCGCAAGAAAAGCCAGTAGCAGCGCCACCACTTGAATTAATTTCATCAGCAACATTCTTAGCTTTATTTAAATCTCTACTTAAAATTATAATTTTAACTCCTGAACTTGACAAACTCAAAGCGGCACTTTTACCTAAAACACCAGAACCTCCAGTTATAACTGCAACTTTGTTGTTTAAATCAAATTTTGGACTCATAGATTAAGTTGGTTTTTTAAATTAATAAACATTTTAAAATTAATCATTTTTTATAAATCAAATAAACTCGGTAAAAAAAGACTTATAGATGGAAAAAATGTAACTAATAATAATGAAATAATCATTATAAAAAAAAAGGGCAATAGTGGTTTAATAACTTTAGTAATTGTTGTTCCAGCTACTCCAACTCCAACAAAAAGAACTGAACCAACTGGTGGAGTGCACAGTCCAATACATAAGTTTAACACTAATACAATTCCAAAATGAATTGGATCCATACCTAAAGAGGTTACTACTGGTAAAAAAATTGGAGTAAATATTAAAACTGCTGGAGTTATATCCATAAAAATTCCAACAAAAAGTAAAGTTAAATTTATCAAAAGCAGAATAATAATTTTATTATCACTAAGATTAATTAAAAAAGAACTTATGTCTTGTGGAATGTTTTCAAATGACAAAACCCACGACATACACATTGATGCTCCTATCAAAAGCATGACAACAGAGGTTGTTTTTATTGATTTTAAAATAACTTTCGGTAAACTTTCAATAGATATCTCTTTATATATAAAACTCAATATAAGGCTGTATAGTACTGCAATAGCAGATGCCTCTGTAGGTGTAAAGACTCCAATAATAATACCTCCCACTACTATAAAAAGTAACATCAAGCTAGGTAAAGCTCTTAAAAATTCTATTGAAACTTGATATATACTATTTCTTTTCCCAACTTTATAATTGTATTTTTTTGACCAAATTACAGCAACAATTAACAAGAATAAACCAGTAAGTATTCCTGGAATATATCCTGCTAAAAAAAGAGCAGTTACAGATACTCCACCACTAGCTAAAGAATAAACTATTAAAATATTACTTGGGGGTATAATTAGACCTGTTGTAGCTGAAGTTATATTAACAGCCGCACTAAATTCCTTTGAATAGCCCTCTTTTTCCATTTCAGAACCTAATATCCCTCCGACTGCTGAGGCAGATGCTAGAGCAGAACCAGCAATTGATCCCATTAACATTGCGGAAATTATATTAATCAAAGCAAGTCCTCCTGGAAAAGATCCAATAAATGATTTAGCAAAGGAAATAAGTTTTTTTGCAATTCCACCTGAACTCATTATTTGCCCAGATAAAATAAAAAAGGGAATTGCTAATAAAGTAAAACTATCAAATGCAGTTGCAATTCTTTGAGCTATTGTTGAAAAAGATGGTAGTAATGGAATACTAAACATTATCGTTAATAGTGACGAAATTGCAATAGACCAAGCTACAGGAACAGATATAAATAATAATGTAATAAAACTGAAAATTAATATTAAAGCAGGTAAGAACTCCATTAAATTTTATTTAAAATATTTAAAACTTTGTAAAAAACAATCAAAAGACCTGTTAATGGTAAGATAAAATAAACATACGCTAGAGGAATTTGTAGAGCAGGTGATAATTGACCTAGCTTTAGCGTAATATATACTAACCTTGATCCACCAATTAAAAAACAAAAAAATGAAAAAAGTATGATTAATACATCTGAGAAAAGATTAATTCCATTTTGTTTTTTTTTAGAAAACTTTTCTTTAAATAAATCAATTGAAATATGAGCATTTTTACCCGAAATATAAGCTGCTCCAAGTAAACCGATCCAAATCATAAGATATCTTGTTAATTCTTCAGTATATGGGCTTGGAGCATTTAAAACATATCTTGAAAAAACTTGCCAAGTAACATTAATGACCATAATAGACATGATACTGATAAGTATAAATTCAATTAAACGATCAACTTTTTCTTTAATTTTCATTTAGTCTGTTTTTCTAATCCTATTAATTAAATTGTAAACCAAAGTATCTCCCTTAAATGCTTCAATAATTTGATTTGTTTTTTTTTGAAATAATTCTTTACTAGGTTTTATAATCTTAACCCCAAAGTCAGTTATAGCTTTTAAGGATTCTTTCTCAGATTCTGACCATAATCTCCTTTGTTCAATTACAGAAAGTGAAACTGATTCATTAAACCATTTTTTTTCCAATTCAGAAAAAGTATTCCAACTATGAGTACTAATTAGAAGTACATCAGGTAAGATTGTATGCTCATCCATTGTGTAAAATTTACAAACTTCATAATGCCTTGATAAGTAAAAACTCGGTAAATTATTTTCTGCACCATCTACTACACCTTGTTGTAATGAAGTATATAGCTCACCAAAAGATATTGGAGTTGGAGATCCACCTAGTGACTTTACCATATCAAAAGCGATCTTACTCTCCATAACTCTTATCTTTAAACCGTTAAGGTCACTTGGATTATGAATTGGATTATCCTTAGTGTAAAAACTCCTTGATCCAGCATCATAAAAAGCTAAACCCCTAAGCCAGTATTTTTCAGTTCTTGATAAAATTTCTTTACCAATAGGACCATCCAATACTGAATAAGAATGTTGTGAATCCCTAAATAAAAAAGGGAGTCCTAAAACTTTTGTTATTGGTGAAAAATTTTCAAGAGCCCCACTAGACACTTTAGTTATATCTAAACTTCCAATTTGCAAAAGCTCTAAACATTGTCTTTCTGTTCCTAATTGTTCATTAGGATAAATTTTTAATTTCATTTTCCCGTTTGATTTTTCATTTAAAATAGAGTCCAAGAAAACAAAAGCTTTGTGAACAGAATGATTAGTACTCAGTCCATGACCTAATCTTATTATTCTTGTTTTATTGTTTTTTTGACAATTGATTGTCAGAAAAAATATTAGAAAAAATATTATGAATCTCATGCTAAAGTTTTAAAGACTTATCGGCATTATTAAAACAGATATCTTGGATAATTTTACCATAAAAATCTAAATCACTAGGAATTAATCCTTTTTTAATATCATTGCCGAAAATATTTGAAATAATTCTTCTAAAATACTCATGTCTTGGAAATGATAAAAAACTTCTACTATCTGTTACCATACCAATAAATTTAGATATAACTCCAATACTAGAAAGGGAATTTATTTGCTTTTCAATACCATCTTTTTGATCCAAATACCACCATGCAGACCCATGGTGCATAGAAATATTTGAACTAGAAAAATTTCCTATCATAGATGCAAAAACCTCATTCATAGAAGGATTTAAATTATATACGATTGTATTTGTTAGCAATCCATAAGAATTAAGCTTATTAAAAAAGCTTGACATTTTTTGTGCCTGAGAAAAATCACCGATTGAGTCACAACCTACATCAGGACCAATAGTATTAAATAGATTGGAATTATTATTCCTTATAGCACCTAAGTGAAATTGCTGAGTCCAACCTTTTTTAGCATATAAACAACAAAGATCATAAAGAATTGAAGACTTATACATTAAAGCCTCTTTTCTAGTTGGACTTATGCCACTAAGTTTATTAATAAATATTTTTTCAATATTTTCTTTTTTATAATCTTGGGCATATATATGTTCAAATCCATGATCAGAGAGTCTGCAGCCATTATCATGAAAAAAATCTATTCTTTTTGACAATGAAAAAATTAATGATTCGTATGAATTAATATTAAAATCTGTCTTATTTGAAAGACTACTTATGTAAGACAAAAATTTATCAGAAGTTATATTAAATACTAAATCAGGCCTAAAAGTTGGCAACATTTTCAATTTATTTACATTTTTGGAGAACTTAATATGGTTTTTAAGATCATCGATAGGATCATCTGTAGTACAAAGAATTTTCACGTTTGATTCAACAATCAAATCTACAGGAGATTTTTTTTTAATAATTCTATTTGTTTCTAAATATATTTCATTTGCTGTTGAGGGTTGAAGTATTTTATCAATATTAAAATATCTTTTTAACTCTAAATGAGTCCAATGAAAAATTGGATTTCTCGAGGATAAAGGAACTGCTTCTGACCATTTATTAAACTTAGTTTCATTTGATGCGTCTCCAGTTATAAAAGATTCATCAAAACCAAGAGATCTCATAACACGCCACTTGTAATGATCTCCATCAAGCCAAACTGAATTTATATTTGAGAATTTTTTGTTTTCCGATATTGCTTTTGGGGATAGATGATTATGATAATCAATTATAGGCATCTTTGATGCAAAATCAAAATATAAGATTTTAGAAAATTTATTTTCAAGAAGAAAATCTTCATTTATGAAAGAATTAGTTGATTTAAGTTTCATTTTTAATTGAATTTACAATTCCAAGTTCCAGGCCCCTGATTTCAGCCAGTGCTTTTAATCTTCCAATAGCAGAATAACCAGGATTAATATTTAATTTACCAATATCATCCAATATTTTATTTCCATGATCAGGTCTCATTGGAATGCATTTATTACTTTTATTTTGACTTACTCGAGAAATTTGCTCATTGATTATTTTTTTTATAATTTCAAACATATTAACATCTCCCTCAAGATGATTTGATTCTCGAAAATTCCCTTCAAAATCACTTATAATATTCCGTAAGTGAATAAAATGAATTCTTTTTGCAAATTTGTTAAAAATCAGATTGAGATCATTTTTTTTTGATACTCCCAAAGAGCCAGTACAAAAAGTTAATCCATTGTTAATATCAGGGATTTCCTCGAAGATACAATTTAGATCTTTTTCGTCACTTACAACTCTTGGAAGAGAGAATATAGAAAATGGTGGGTCATCCGGATGTATACACATCATTATGTCATTTAATTTTGCATGAGGAATAATTAAATTTAAAAAATTTATCAAATTATATTTAAATTTATTAGAGTCTATATTTTTATATTTTTTTATTTTTTTCTTAAATAAATCAATTGAATAGGTCTCTTCACTTCCAGGAAGTCCACAAAGTATATTTTCAGTTAATTCAGATATCTGTAACTGACTTAATTGATCGAAATATTTTTTGGCTTTTTGAATTTGATTTTTAGAATATTCTAAAAAAGCCTCTTTACGTTCTAAAATATAAAGATCAAAAGCCCTTATTGCATCAAAATTATATTCTAAAGAGAAGGAATTATCATTATTTTTTAAATTTAAATTTGTCCTTGTCCAATCAAGTACTGGCATGAAATTATAGCAAATTGTATTTATACCACATAATGACAAGTTTGTCATGCTCTGCTTATAATTTTCTATAAGTTTTGAATAATCACCTTCCATAGTTTTTATATCTTCATGAACAGGCAATGATTCAACAACATCCCATTTCAACTCATTATTTTCAATTTCATTTTTCCTTTTGTTTATTTCATTAACTGTCCAAACTTGACCATTGGGTATATGGTGAAGAGCCGTAACTATCCCCTCGGCTCCAGTTTGTTTGATATAGTCAAGTGGAATAGGATCCTCCGGGCCATACCATCTCCAAGTTTTTTTCATTTTCGGAATCATTGATAAATAAATTAATTTATTTTATTTCCCTAAAATAGTAATTACAAAATTAATTATTGCTTGATTTAAACATAAGACTTTTTTGAAACTATAAATAGTTAATGTATTTTAGAATGAGAAAAAAAAATAATGCATACCAATTTCAATTTTTTTTTAAAAAGTATTTGTCAAATTTTAATTATTCCATTACTTCTTAGTTGTACGAATAATAATAATAATAATAATAATAATAATAATCCGTTACTAGAAGACTGGAAAGGTAATTATGATGGAACTCCAAATTTTGATTTATTAAAAGTCGAGTATATTGAAGAGGCAATGCTTACAGGTATTAAATCTCACCTTGATGATATCAAGAAAATTACATCTAACCCTAATCCACCAACTTTTAAAAATACAATTGAGTCATACGAAGCTTCCGGAGAGTTATTAGATAGAATTTACCCTTATTATGGTATACTAAAATATAACTTATCAAGTAAAGAATTCAGAGAAATAGAAGGCAGACTGGCACCAATAATAACAGATTATTCAACTCAGATAAGACAAAATGAAATTTTATTCAAAAAAATTAAATCCGTTTATGAGCAATCGAAAATAAATCCACTAGATTCCATAAAACAAAGGCTAGTAGAATTAATTTATAAAAGTTTCAAAATGAATGGTGCTGACCTTAATAAAAAAGCAAAAAAACGTTATGCTGAAATTAATTTAAAACTTTCAACACTTTACACTGACTTTTCAAATAACTTATTAAGTGACGAACAGAACTTTACAACTTATCTTGACAAAGATCAGCTTTCTGGACTCTCAGAAGATTTTATTAAAGCCATTAAAGCTAAAGCTATAAGTGATGATATGCCTGATAGTTATGCTATCCCCAATACAAGATCATTTATGGATCCTTTCTTAACTTTTTCATTAAATAGAGACTTAAGAAAAATTGTATGGACAAATTATTATTCAAGAGGTAACAACGATAATGAATTTGATAATAAATTAATAATTAAAGAAATACTCAAACTGAGAAAAGAAAGAGTTAATCTTCTTGGATTTAATGACTTTGGTTCATGGAGATTACAAGACAGAATGGCAAAAACTCCTGAAAACGCTCTAAAGCTTCTAGAAAGTATTTGGCCTTATGCTATAAAAAGAGTAAAAGAAGAGGTGATTGATATGCAAAAGATTGCTGATAAAGATAAACTTATTATTGAGCCTTGGGACTACAGATATTATGCTGAAAAAGTAAGACAAAAAAAATACAACTTAGATTCTGATGAGGTAAAGCAATATTTACAATTAGATAAACTAAGAGAAGCAATGTTTTATGTGGCAGAAAGAGTCTTTAATTATAAATTTACTCCAACTGAACCTGGAGAAATATCTGTATTTCATAAAGATGTAAATGTTTGGAAAGTTGAAGACATAAATACTAAAAAACTGATAGGTCTATGGTACTTGGATCCATATGCAAGAGAAGGAAAAAGGTCTGGTGCTTGGGCAACTACTTACAGAAGCTTCACATCATTTAACGGAGAAAAAAGTATATTAGGTTCAAACAATTCAAATTTTATTAACCCTGCTGAAGGAGAATCCTCATTAGTATCATGGGATGATGCAACCACACTTTTTCATGAATTTGGACATGCTCTTAATTATTTTGCATCAAAATCAGTTTACCCAACGCTTAACGGTGGTGTTAGAGATTACATAGAATTCCAGTCCCAATTACTTGAAAGATGGCTTTCAACAGATGAAGTAATTAATAAGTTTTTAATTCACCATAAAACTCAAAAAAGCATACCTGAAGAACTTGTCCAAAAATTAAAAAATGCATCTAAATTTAATCAGGGTTTTTCTACAACTGAATACCTTGCATCTGCATTAATTGATTTAAAAATACATCAAGCAGATCCTGAAAGTATCGATATTGAAAAATTTGAAGCTGAGACTTTAAAGTCCTTAAACATGCCAGATGAGATAGTGATGAGACACAGAACTACACAATTTGCTCATGTATTTTCCGGTGAGGGATATGCAACAGCTTATTATGGATATATTTGGGCTGAAGTTTTGTCAGCTGACGCAACAGAGGTGTTTACTAGTTCACCTGGTGGTTTTTACGATAAAGAATTATCAAAAAAACTTGTGGATTATTTATTTACACCACAAAACTCTATTGACCCAGAGAAGGCATATATTCTTTTTCGAGGTAAGAAAGCAAATCCAAGAGCTTTAATGAGATCAAGAGGTTTTATTGACTAGAATAATTAAATTATTGAGACCAAGATGTAGGTTTTCTATCCCATCTATGGTTTTTTAATTTGTTGTATAGTTTTATCTCTATTCCCTTCCCATCACTGGTAGATATATTTGAAATTACATTTTTCTTCTTTCTCATCCCAGGAATAATAGTTGCAACTTCTTTATTCATTAAAATAAATCTAAGAGCTACCTCTGCCATTGATTTTTTTACAGGTATTAATGGCCTAATTTTATCGACTTTATTTACACTTGACTTTAAATTTTCTGGAACAAAATATGTTGATCTCCAATCATCTTTTGGAAAAACTGTATTTAAATTAATATTTCCAGTTAATGTACCTTCATCGAAAGGAACTCTTGCTATTACTCCTAAATCTAATTCTTTACATAAAGGAAATAACTTGTCCTCAGGGGCTTGATCAAATATGTTATAAATAACTTGTACAGAGTCAATTAATCCAGTTTTTAATACCTCTATACCATTTTCGGGTTCCCACCGATTCATACTAATACCTATAGCAGTTATTTTACCAGATTTTTTCAAATCCTCAACTGAACGTTTCCATTCATCAATACTAGACCAACTATCATCCCAAGTATGAAATTGTAAAAGATCTATTTTTTCAACATCTAAATTCTTCAATGTCCTTTCAGTGTAATCTAGAATATGTTTACTCGGGTAGGAATCAAAAAAAGAATACTCAGACTTTGCAGGCCATTTAAAGTTTTTGGGGGGTAATTTACTAGCGGAATAGAGTTTTTTGTTTTGATGTCTCTTTAATAGTTTACCCAAAAGCTTTTCACTGTGGCCTTCACCATAACCCCATGCTGTATCAAAAAAATTTACTCCATTTTCAACTGCAAGGTCAAGTGAATCTGATGATTGGATGTCATTAGAATTTGTCCAACCACCCATCCCCCACATTCCATAACCAATCTCTCCTAAATTCCAATTTGTTTTTCCAAATCTTCTGTAGATCATGAAATTATATTTTTATTTTAAATAATCTTGGAAATGATTTTTTGCCTTCGTCTTCTGAGGATACCCAAAACGTATTTTCATCAATTATTTTAATACCTTCCATTTGTGCCTTTGCTATTGGTATTAAATATTTTTTTGGTTCTAAAAGATCTATGTTATCAATACTGAAATTATTTAATTCTATTAAAAACTGATTGTAGGAAAAGTCGTAACCTATAAGCATCATTAAATTTAAATCTTTGTTGTAATCAGCGCCAGTAATTAATCCATCAACCATAAAACTTCCTGTTTTTTCAATGATATAATCACCTGGCATCTTTTCTAATAAATAAACCTCAGTACTTAGATCTTTTCTGTTTTTACTAAAAAGGATTAATTTATCATCAACACAAGTAATTCCCTCTGCATCGAATTCACCATATGGATTTGGTGTAAAACTATTTTGATCTTTGTAGCTGAAATTAATTTTACCGTCAACTTTATAATCACTCAATTTAATCTTTAAAATCGAAAGATTAGTTCTCATACTATAGTTGTTTCCGATATCAGCAACATAAATATATTTGTCATCAACAGCTAAAGATTCCCAATCATTATTATCAAAATCAAGGATTTTGATTCTATTAATAATTTCGCCCTTTTCATTAAACTCATATAAAACAGGTTTCCCACCTGAATCATTTACTGTCACAATATTTGATCCTATAAATTCAAGCCCTGAAGTTTCATCAATTTCTTTAGGAAGCCTAATTTCCTCAAATATTACTTGAGAAGTAAGTTTAAAACAAAGAAAAATAAACAAAATAAAAAACTGTTTCAATTGTATTGTTTTATCGCTAATATATTACAATTATATTATTGAATTATTAAATAATTTTTATATTTAATATTCATTAATTAAAACGGACAAAAATGACAAAATCATCTAGAAGATCTTTTATAAAATCTGCAAGCTTATTATCAACTGGATTAGTATTCATACCCTCACTCTTTGGAAACTCCCCAAATAACAGGTTAAATATTGCTGTTATTGGCGTTGGAGGAAGAGGAAGAGCTAATTGGAGTCAAGTACCACAGGAAAATATTGTAGCAATGTGTGATGTCGATCAAAAAAGGGCATCTCGAGGTTTCAGTAAATTTCCAAATGCGAAAAAATTTAAGGACTTTAGAGTAATGTTCGATAAAATGAGTAGTGAAATTGATGCTGTAATTATATCTACCCCAGACCATACTCACTTCGCTGCGACAATGATAGCAATGGAACTTGGAAAACATGTTTATGTTGAAAAGCCACTTGCTCATAATGTATGGGAGCTAAGAACAATGAAAAAAGCTGCAAAATACTATAAAATAGTGTCTCAAATGGGTAACCAAGGTCATACTACAGAAGGAATTAGATTAATAAAAGAGTGGTATGATGCAGGGGTTTTAGGTGATGTAAAAGAAGTTCATGCTTGGCACGGGAAATTTAATTTTAAACCTAATTTTTATTGGACAAAACCAGAAAGTTTTCCACCTCCTACTCATCCAATACCTGATCATTTAGATTGGGATTTATGGTTAGGCCCAGCAAAATATAGGAATTTCAATAGCGCTTATGCTCCACTTTCATGGCGAGGTTTTTATGATTTTGGTAATGGAATGCTTGGAGATTGGTCATGTCACACCCTTGATGGTCCATTTTGGTCACTAGATTTGGGAATGCCAAAAACAGTCGAAGCTAACGTTCCAAATCCAATGACAAAGCATAGCTTTATTGCTGATGAATCAGTAACAACTTTTGAATTTGGCAGAAGAGGTGAGAAACCACCTGTAACTCTAAAATGGTATGAAGGGGGTGAAAAACCTAAAATTCGCCCTGAATGGGGAATTGATGAATTAAAAAATGGAGGAATGCTTATGATTGGAGATAAAAACACTTTACTAACTGGAGGAAGACCTGACAATCCAGTATTATTAATGGAGGAAGAAAAATGGAAAGATTTTTTAAAAAATGCACCTGAAAAAACAATTCCAAGAGTTGGAAACAATAAGCCTGTTGACGAGTGGATTGATGCAATTAAAAATGATACTTTACCTGGGTCTAATTTTGAATATTCTGCAGACTTAACGGAAATGGCCATAGTAGGATCCCTTGCACAAAGATTTGCAACAAAAATTGAGTATGATAGCGAAAAGATGAAAATTACAAATAATCCAAATATTGATAAGTACATAAAAGAACCAACAAGGGAGGGATGGTCTTTTGGAGAAGGATTAATTTAAAGTTTAATTAATTATTTAAAAAATATTTATCTAAAAATAAGTATCTATTATCATTCTCTGTTTTTGACGAATAAGAGTTTACATCAATATTCATAATAATCGGTTTTTTTGCATTTTTACTTGATGGCTCCCAGAGCTTTAAATTATCTCCATTAGGATTACCATTTTTTACAAAATTCAAAAAATAAGATTGCATCGTTTTTGAAACTTTATAATCTTCTTCAGTCCAAGAATATATATTTTTGGTTAGTTCAAGATTTCCAAGAGCGTATTCAATTTCACAAGAGTGGCAAGCTCCAGAGGGGGTTTTACGTTTACTGTTTTTAGAATCTCTTTTTTTAGTTCCACCAGCTAATCCGGCTTCCATAGTTTGATCGACTAATGGCGGTCTAATTTTATGATACAAATATCTGTAAACATTATTATTAGAATTCTTTCTATGTAGATCAAACCACTTCCAAGTTATATAGCCCATCCATAAATCAGAAGACAAATCTCTAGCGATGATTTTTACATCTTTATCTGAATTGGGTGAATAAAGTTTTAAAATCTCTTTATGATTATTAGGGAATCTTTTAATAATTTTATTTTCGAAATTTTCTATTGTGAATTCATCACTCCCCATTATCATGCTCGGAGGTGTCTCTGCAGAATTCCATCCAACCAGAAGAGGTATTTGAGATTGTTTATTATTTTCAAATATTTCCAAAGGTGAATCTGGCATGAAATAACCATCAATTACTAAAGGAAATCTAATATTTCTATTTCTATTAAATAGTTCATAAATTTCTCTAGTAGGTAAGTCTTTGAGTTCCTTTATTGAATTATATTTTGATTTCTTAACAACTCTTTCGCCAATCTTTTCAGCTTCTTCAAGACTTACTCCTCTTGTTAAAGAAGAACCACTTTCACCTATTGCACCAGATATTAAAGAGGATGATAATGGGGATGCCATTTGCAAGCTAACTGCAGAAGAACCTGCGGACTCACCAGCAATGGTTATTTTATTAGGATCACCTCCGAAAAAATGTATATTTTCACTAACCCATTTTATTGCCATACTTTGGTCCAAGAAGCCATAATTTCCAGATGCATTGTAAGGAGACTCTTTACTTAGTTCGGGATGAGCTAGAAATCCAAAAATATTTAATCTATAATTAGCAGTAACCATAATTATTCCATTTTTAGCCATGCTCTCACCATCATATCTGTATTCAGAAGCATCTCCAGCCATATTACCACCACCATAAAAATATAATAGAACAGGTAACCCCTTGGTATCAGATAAAGAAGGAGTCCATATATTTAAATAAAGACAATCTTCACTTAATCCATCAGATCTTGATTTCATATCACCAAAAATAAGAGGTTGCATTGGTCTTGGTCCGAATTTCTTAGTAATCTTTACACCATTCCAATTTTTCATAGGCATAGGTGCTTTCCATCTTAAATCACCTATTGGAGGAGAAGCAAAAGGAACTCCAAAATATGTTTGGATTCCACTGTGAGTGTCATAATTTCCCTCAATAATACCATTATTAATTTCAAGTTGAACTGGAAATGCATTTTTATTTTGAGCAAAGACTAATGAACTAAAAAAAAA
>CESO01030824.1_pt1 | contig 20285 bp, 20 predicted proteins | sample 356341 | NCBI WGS metagenome assembly CESO01 (sample SAMEA2621812, study PRJEB7988) | marine metagenome | biome: marine biome (ENVO:00000447); feature: deep chlorophyll maximum layer (ENVO:xxxxxxxx); material: "saline water (ENVO:00002010), including plankton (ENVO:xxxxxxxx)" | depth 35 m | reverse complement strand
TAATGCATTTGATTTAGAAATAAGTAGATTAAAGAGAACCAGATTCGGACCTATCTTTCTTCCATCTAGTTTAAAAATTGGCAAAACGATGGAATTATCTAATAAAGAAATAGATTCTATAAAGGGCTATGGAAGATAAAGAAGCGTTCGAATTTTTATATAAGAAAGCTATTCAAAATAATCAGAGGGAATTAGCTAATCATATTAAAAGAACTGGACCACTGAAGATCAAATTATCAAAAATGAGCTTTGTTAATCATCTTTCAAAAATAGTTGTTGGCCAACAACTTTCGGTTAAGTCTGCTGCTGCAATATGGACAAGAGCTGAGATTTTATTGAAAGCAAACAAATACAAGAAGCCCAATGAAAAATTAAATATAAAATTTAAAAAAGCAGGACTATCTAGGCAAAAAATTGAGTATCTTAACGGGATTATTTTTAATAAAGAGATAATCAATGTCACAAAAAAGGAATTAAAAAATATGACACCTTCCGGTTTTTTTGATTTCTTAATAAAAATAAAAGGAATCGGCCCATGGTCTATTGAGATGTCTAGAATTTTTTATGTTGGCGATTCAGATGTCTTTTCTATTTTAGATCTTGGTCTAAAGAATGCTCATTTAAAAATGTTTGATATAAGCAGTTATAACGAAGATTTCTATATGAAATTTAGTCCATATAGAAGCTATATGTGTTTGTATATGTGGAGAGTTCTTGAGGATGAAAATGTAACGATATGATTTATATTTTGTCACCAAATTCAATATATATTTTTGAAGATGAGATGCTTTTGTCGGACAACATCCATAGGTAATAATCAATTAACTGATCAGGTTCTTTAATTGAATTAGGATCTTCAGCAGGAAACGCTGAAGCCCTCATTTCTGTTCTTGTTGCTTTAGGATTAAAGTTGAAAACCTTAAATTTTTGAATGGGTTCAAGTTCTTCTTTTAAAATCTCGGATAATGCTTTTACTCCAGCTTTTGAAACTGAGTAAGCTCCCCAATATGCTTTGCCCTCAATAGCTACACTGGTAGAAGTAAAAATTAGTCTAGGTAGTTGAGAATTCCTAAGCAGAGGAATCATGTATTTAGATAAAAGGAATGAACTTGTTAAATTTGTGCTTAAAGTTTTTTCCCATACATTTAGGTCATAATCTAATATCGAAGACATTTTACCTAAAATTGCTGCATTATTTATCAATGCATCCAGACAGTCATAATTTTGAGATATTGCATTTGCAATTTCTTGAGCCTTATTTTCGTCTAGTTTTTCTAGGTCACATTTTAATATACAAGGTTCTGTTTTGTATTTTTCTTTAATTTCGTCATATATAAAATCTAATTTTTCTTCATTCCTTGAAAGCATGATCACATTTGCACCAAAACTACTAAGTTTGTATGTAAGGAATTTTCCGATACCTTTTGAAGCGCCTGTAATGAGTATATTTTTGTTTTTTAAATTATTAAATTTGTTATTCATAGTCATACTTTTATCTTAGAGATAATTTCGTTTACTTCATTTACATATTCACAGTCATACATTTTTTTAGATGCTTCTGAAAGAGAATATCCATACAAACAACCAATAACAGAAACTCCTGCTGAAATGCCAGCTTTTAGATCATTATGGTGATCACCAAGAAATATCACTTCACTTGGACTAACATTAAGTTTTTTACATGCTAAAAATATACCCTCTGGATCTGGTTTAGAAATACTGACATCATCAGGACAAACTACTATTTTTATATTTTTTAGTTGTGTAAATGAATCTATTATAGGATCAGCATATTCGCGATATTTATTAGTAACAATACCATAGATGATTTCTTTATCATCTAGATAGTTGAGTAATTCTTCTATACCGTTAAAGAGACGCGAACTTCTTGTAAGATTGTTTTTATATTCGAGCAAGAATTCATTTTTATATTTATTAAACTCTTCATCACTTTCATTAATCTTAAATGAGTATCTGATTAATTTAGATGAGCCTTCTGAAATATATGTCCTTATTTCATTAGCTGTTATATTTTTTTTGTTATGCCGAGTAAGCACATTATTCAATGAAGTAATAAAGTCTGGAGCAGTATCAATAAGAGTTCCATCTAAATCAAATAATACAAGTTTAGTTTTAGCTTTTTCTTGCATACATTAAATAATTAACACCAAGATCATTATTCAAATGAGCTTTATGATTAATAGGATTATAAAACATACCCCTTGTTTCAATTAATTCAGCATTAGCAAGCCTTATAAAAGACGCCAGTTCAGAGGGCTTAATGAATTTACTGAACTCATGAGTTCCTTTTGGAAGAAGTTTAAAAATGTATTCTGCACCTACTATTGCTGTAATCCACGACCTAGGATTTCTGTTTATTGTCGATAAAAAAAGTGTACCACCTGGTTTAAGCAGGCTTACACATGTCTTTACAAGATTTTTTGGATCAGGAACATGCTCTAAAACCTCTAAACATGTCACAATATCAAAAGATTCTGAACATTCTTCATTTAATGCCTCAGCTGTTTTTTCAAAGTATGAAATATTTTTATTATTTTCTTTAGCATGAACCTTTGCAACTTCTATGCCAGGTCCGGCTGCATCAATACCGGTCACTATACCTCCAAAGTCATGGAGAGCTTCAGATAAAATACCACCACCACAACCAACATCTAGAATGTTTTTATCAGTTAGATCAGTTTTGGTTTTAATATAATTAGCTCTTAATGGATTAATAACATGAAGAGGTTTAAAGTCACCATCTTCGTTCCACCAATCTGCAGCAAGATCAGAAAATTTTTTTACTTCTTGTTTATCTATATTTTCCATGTGTTTATTTTAACCTTTTAAATTTAATAAAAAATAAATAAAAATATAAATTCTGTAGCACAACTACAAGCCATGACCAGAATAATTACCAGCCTAACTGATATTTTAATTATGTTGACTTGAATTCATTGTTAATATTAAATTCACTACATAATTACATAAATTTATAAAGTGATAATTGCAGCAATAAAATCAAACAACTCAAGTGATAAAAGATCACCAATTCACAAGGATACTGTAAAAACATTATTAGATCTTGGTATTGAGTTATGGTTTGAAGAAAGTATTGGAGATGGCATAAATACAAGCGATAGTGTTTTTGAAGCGATTGGTTTGCATAGGCGTAGTAGAGAAGAATGTTTGAAGAATTCAGATTTAATTATTACTAATCAAGCTCTAACTAAAGAAGAACTAGAACTGATGAAAAACAATTCAACAATTCTTGGAATGGTTAATCCTTTTAATAATAAAGATTTAATAGATGCATGTTCTAGATTGAGTATTAATTTAGTTAGTATGGAATTCATACCAAGAATTACAAGGGCGCAAAAGATGGATGTATTAAGTTCTCAAGCAAACCTTGCTGGGTATGTTGCTGTCATCGAATCTGCTAAAAATCTTTCAACTGCTTTACCAATGATGATGACTGCAGCCGGAACTCTTAAGCCTGCAAAAGTTTTTGTAATTGGAGTTGGTGTCGCTGGTTTGCAAGCGATTGCAACAGCTAAAAGACTTGGCGCAAGAGTTGAAGCTTTTGATACAAGAGATGTTGTTGAAGAACAAGTAAATTCATTGGGAGCAAAATTTATTAAGATTGATTTAGGTGAAACTGGTGAGACTGATCAAGGGTATGCTAAAGAATTAACCAAAGAACAAATTAACAAACAAAAAGAGTTACAAGCAAAAGTTTGTGAGAGGTCGGATATTGTAATTACTACTGCTCAACTTTTTGGAAGACCAGCTCCTCTTTTAATTGATAATCAAACGATAGATAGAATGAATCCAGGTAGTGTTATTTTTGATATGGCTGTTGAAACTGGGGGTAATGTAGAAGGATCAGAAGTTGATAAAATAATTGAGCGAAATGGAGTAAAAATTATAGGAATATCTAATCTTGCATCTAAAGTTTCAAGTCACGCCTCATTAGCTTTATCAAATAATTATATTAACTGGATTACTGATTTCTTTGATAAAGAACAACTTAATATAAAATTTGATTTTGAGGACGAAATCATTAAGAGTAGTGTTTTAGTTTACAGTGGACAAATTAAAAATGAGAGGTTTCAATAATGGAAGAATATATGTTACTTGGATTCGTACTCATTCTTTCAATTTATTTGGGCCTTGAATTAATTTCCAAAGTACCAAGCACTTTACATACTCCATTAATGTCCGGAGCAAATGCCATTTCAGGAGTTGCTCTAGTAGGTGCGCTAGTCTTGGGTGGAGAAGGCCAGATACAAAATATATTAGCCTTTCTGGCCGTTACATTTGCATCAATAAATGTTTTTGGCGGATACCTAGTTACAAATAGAATGCTAAAAATGTTTAAGAAGAAATAGTTATGAATTTTCTTGAAAACATTTCTACATTTCAAAATCTTATTTATATAGCCGCATCAATTCTATTTATTACTGGAATTAAGATGCTTGGTAAAGAAGATACCGCTGTAAAAGGTAACTTTTTATCAGCACTTGCCATGTTTGTTGCTGTAGTTATTACATTTCTAGATCCAGAAATAGAAATTAATCCATATCTTATTTTAGGAGGTATAGGAATCGGAGCATTAATTGGATCATTAATTGCATTAAAGGTGAAGATGACTTCAATACCTGAGATGGTTGCTCTTTTTAATGGTTTTGGAGGCTTGGCAACTTTTTTTATTGCTTGGTCTGAATATAACTCTATTCCTGATAATACTTTTCAGTATGTATTAGTAATGATAACAACATATATTGGCGGTGTTACGTTTTCAGGCAGTATAGCTGCTTATGGGAAATTGTCTGAAAAACTAAAGATTCAAAAGAGTTCGATCATTACAAAATTATTCATAACTCTATTTTATGCATCTTTAGTATATTTAATATATGCATTAATCTTTGCCAAAATATTTATACCGCCATTTGATTTTTTCATTATCTTATTAGCTTTAACACTATTAGGCGGAATAGGTTTTGTCCTTCCTATTGGCGGAGGCGATATGCCAGTGGTAATATCATTACTTAACTCTTTCTCAGGAATAGCTGCAGCTTTCGCTGGTTTATTGCTATTAAATAATGTCTTAATTGTTGCAGGTTCTTTAGTCGGAGCAAGCGGTTTAATACTGACGATAATCATGGCTAAAGCTATGAATAGATCAATTGGGAATATTTTATTTGTAGGGTACGCATCATCATCTGCTAAATCTGTTTCTGAAGAAAAGGGTGAAGTGAAGCCTATCAATGTTTCAGATGCTTTTCTTATTCTCGAAAATGCAAGCTCTGTTTTAGTAATTCCCGGTTATGGAATGGCAGTTGCTCAAGCACAACATGTAGTCAGAGAATTGGGCGAGCTTTTGGAGGCCAATGGCACTGAAGTTAGATATGGCATTCATCCAGTTGCAGGAAGAATGCCTGGTCATATGAATGTTTTGTTAGCGGAAGCAAATGTTTCATATGACGTGTTGGTTGAACCGGATGATGTAAACCCCATGATGGACACAATTGATGTTGCAGTTGTGATAGGAGCAAATGATGTAGTAAATCCATCGGCAACTGAAGAACCCGGTAGCCCAATTTATGGTATGCCGATTATTGAAGCACATAATGCAAGGACTGTTTTTGTTCTCAAAAGGTCAATGTCCTCAGGTTTTGCCGGTGTACAAAACCCTCTTTTCTTCAAAGAAAATACAAGAATGCTTTTCGGAGACGCAAAAGACTCTATAGGCGGCCTTGTATCAGAATTTAAAGAATAAAACACCTCATAAATATGTTAAAATAAATGCTTATTTTAGTAGAAATATTCACATATAAAACAAGGGTAAAAAAAGCAAAAAATGAGTGATTTTGCCAAAGAAATTATTTCAGTAAATATCGAGGATGAGCTTAAACAATCCTATTTAAGTTATGCACTTAGTGTTATTCATGGAAGAGCGCTTCCGGATATTAGAGACGGCCTTAAGCCGGTTCATAGAAGAATATTATATGCAATGTATGATTTAAAAAATTACTACAATAAACCATACAAAAAATCTGCAAGAGTAGTTGGAGATGTTATTGGAAAATATCATCCGCATGGTGATTCGGCTGTTTATGACGCAATGGTTCGAATGGCCCAAGATTTTTCAATGCGATATCCAATTGTAGAAGGCCAAGGTAATTTTGGTTCTATCGATGGTGATCCGCCAGCAGCAATGAGATATACAGAAGTAAGAATGGCAAAAATTACAGATCAAATGCTTGGCGATATTGAAAAAGAGACTGTAAGTTATTCACCGAATTATGATGGCAGCGAACACATACCTGATGTATTGCCAACAAAGATTCCAAATTTATTAGTAAACGGATCATCTGGTATTGCCGTAGGCATGGCTACAAATATTCCGCCTCATAATTTAAATGAAGTATTAAATGGATGCATTAATTTAATTAATAATCCAAAGATAACAATTGATGAACTAATTAAAGATATTTCAGGTCCAGATTTTCCTACTGGCGGAACCATCGATGGTAAGGCTGGTATATATGAGGCATATAAAACTGGTAGAGGAATTATTCACATTAGATCCAATACCTCCATTGAAGAGGATAAGTCTGGCAAGCAATCCCTAATAATTAACGAAATTCCATTTATGGTTAATAAAGCTAAAATGCTTGAAAAAATAGCAGAATTAGTCAAAGAGAAGAAAATTGAGGGAATAACTGAAATACGAGACGAGTCTGATAAAGATGGCTTGAGGGTTGTTATTGAAGTAAGAAAAGGAGACTCTGTAGACGTTTTAGAAAATAATCTTTTTGCACAAACTCAACTAGAGCAATCTTTTGGTATAAACTTTACTGTTTTATCTGAAGGACAGCCTAAAGAAGTCAATCTTAAAGAAATGCTGCAAGCATTCATTAAGCATAGAAAAGATATCATCACAAAAAGAACTAAATATGACCTAAAGAAAGCAAAAGAAAGGGGTCATGTGGTTGAAGGCCTGATGGTTGCAATAGCAAATATTGATGAGATTATTTCAATCATTAAAAAATCAAAAGACCCAAAATTAGCTGCTGAAGCATTATGTAAGAAAGTTTGGAAGTCAGGACCTGTCGAAGCTATTCTAAAGAAAGTAGGAAGCGATGCATGCAAGCCAAAAGGTTTAAGTAAAGATCTGGGATTAAAAGGAAAAAAATATAAGCTTTCTTCAGATCAAGCAAAAGCAATTTTAGAATTAAGGCTAGGCAGATTAACAGGTCTTGAACAAGATAACTTGAGCAAGGAGTTTTCTGAGTTAGTTGAAAAAATTCTTGGCCTACAAAAAATTCTTGATGATAAAGAAACTCTAACTAATTTGATGATTAATGAGCTTGAAGAAATTAAAAATAATTTTGGTGATGAAAGAAAAACTTTGATTAATGATACTAGAAGAGGAATAACAAACGAAGATTTAATTCCAGAAGAAACCAGAGTACTGACTGTATCAAGAAGTGGATATGCTAAAACTCAACCACTTGATGAATACCGCGAACAAAGAAGAGGTGGACAAGGTAAGGCAGCTGCCTCAGTTAAAGAAGAAGATTTGATACAGAATTTATATGTGCTTAGCAGTCATGTTCAAATTCTTTGTTTTACCACTAAAGGGAAAGTATTTTGGCTTAAAGTATACGAAATTCCAGTTGCATCGAGAACATCTAAAGGTAGACCTTTGGTAAATATGTTAAATCTTGACGATGATGAAAGAGTAAGTGAAATATTACCTGTTGAAGAGTTTTCTGACAAACATTTTATTTTTATGGCCACAAGAAAGGGAATAACTAAGAAAACCAACTTAAGCTTATTTGCAAGAAAGTGGAAATCCGGTATTAAAGCAATAAATTTAGATGAAGATGATAAGTTAATTGGTACTGCCATCACAGATGGAACCAAAGAGATTTTGCTTGCGTCTTCTGCAGGAAAGTTAATTAGATTTAAAGAATCAAAGGTAAGAGCAATGGGCAGAACAGCTCGAGGTGTTAAAGGAATTAAATTAAAGAAAGATCAGAAATTAATTTCTTTAAATGTAGCGGACCCATCAAAAACGATTCTTTGCGTATCCGAAAATGGATATGGCAAAAAAACAAACTTAGATGACTTTCCAACTCATAATAGAGGTGGCCAAGGAGTTATTTCTATTAAAACTAGTGATAGAAATGGTCTAATGGTTGCAGCTACTCTCGTTGAAGATAATGATGGAATAATGTTAATAAGTGATAAAGGAACGATGATACGAACAAATGTTTCTCAGATTCCAACCTTAAGCAGAAATACACAAGGGGTAAAAATAATTACTCCAAAAGACGGTGAAAAACTTATGGAGTGCGTAACAATACCTCAAGAAGAAGACGAAGAGGAGTAATCATGAGGAAATGGAATTTCTGTGCTGGACCTGCAGTAATTTCAGAAGAGGTATTATCTGAAGTCCAATCGGAAATGCTTGAATATAAAGACATAGGCGCTTCTATTATGGAGATAAGTCACCGATCCAAAATTTATACAAAAGTTGCCTCTGAAGCTAAAGATGATTTAAGAGAAATTCTTAGCATTCCCAAAAACTATGAAATATTATTTCTTCAAGGTGGAGCAACATTTCAATTTTCGATGATACCAATGAATTTTAAGCACCTTACAGGAACTGCTGACTATGTAACCACTGGTTCTTGGACAAAAAAGGCCTTTGAAGAGGGCTCAAAAATAATGGATATTAAAAATATATCTTCTTCTGAAGATAGTAATTTTACAAATGCGCCAGATATTGAGGAATTAGATTTATCAGCAAATGCTTCTTATGTTCATTATTGCCCCAACGAAACAATCGAAGGAAATGCAATACATAAAACTCCTGAAATAGATAAACCATTAATTGCAGATATGTCATCTGTAATTTTAAGCGAACCTTTAGATGTAAGTAATTTTTCTTTAATTTACGCTGGTGCTCAAAAAAACATTGGACCTGCAGGACTAACAATAGTAATAATTGACAAAGAATTCATGCGCAACGGTGACCCAGACATTCCAAATCTTTTAAAATATTCTGAACATTCAAAATTTGATTCAATGCTTAATACCCCTCCAACTTTTTCTTGGTATGTTGCTGGTAAAGTATTTAAATGGATAAAAAAATGTGGAGGATTGGATTTTTTTAAGAAACAAAACAACTTAAAAGCCTCCAAGCTATATAATTTTATAGATAATTCTAATTTTTATACAAATTCAGTTGAAATAAAAAATCGATCAATCATGAATATCCCATTTATTTTGAGCAATGATAAGCTTGAATCATCTTTCCTGAAGGAGTCTGATCAAAATGGCCTCTTAAACTTAAAAGGACATCGTTCAGTTGGAGGAATGAGAGCTAGCATATATAATGCTATGCCCTTAGAGGGTGTAGAAGAATTAATAAAATTTATGGATTACTTCGAAAAAAAATATGGCTAAGAAAATATCTAAAAATAACCTTAAGACTTTAAGAAATAAGATTGATATTATTGATAGAAATATCTACAAACTTATTCAAAAGAGAGCATCTCATGCTATTGATATTGGTAAAATTAAATCAAAAGTTAGTCCAGGATCTTCATATTACAAGCCTGATAGGGAGACTAAAATCTTAAGAAATATTATAAAAGCAAATGAAAAAGGCCATTTACCAGATTCAAAAATAAGAACAATATATAAAGAGTTGATTTCTGGATGTCTATCACTTGAAGAGGTTTTAAAAGTTGCATATCTTGGTCCTGAAGGAACTCATTCAGAAGCCGCAGTTCATAATCAGTTTGGTTCTCAAGTAATTAGGATACCAGCCTTAACAATTGATGATGTCTTTTTTCAAGTCATGCATGATGAAGTAAATATTGGAGTTGTTCCTGTAGAAAACTCATCCGAAGGCGTTATAAATACCACTCTAAATTGTTTAGCAGATAGTGAAAATATAAATATTATTGGAGAAATTTCTTTAGATATAGATCATCAATTAGCCTCAGGCAACAAATTTGATGCTAATGATGCATTTGCGATTGCTTCACATCCACAAGCTCTTGGCCAATGCTCGAAGTGGATTGAAAAAAATCTGGGAAATATTAAAAGATTGGAAATGCCAAGCTCTGCAGTTGCGGCTAAGTATGCCAAAGATAATAAAAATATTCTTTGCATAGTAAATTCAATGGCTGTTGAAAAATATAAACTTAAATTAGTAAAAACAAATATTCAAGATTTCTCTGAGAATAAAACTAGATTCCTTGTAATCGGTAAACATGAAGTTAACAAAACAGGAAAAGATAAAACTTCATTTTTAATTCAGACTCCAAATAAACCGGGTTCTCTTTTATCTGTCTTAAAGCCCTTTGATAAAAAAAGAATTAACTTAACCAAAATTGAAACTCGCCCTTCAAGAGGTAATGTTAATTCGCATGATTTCTTTGTAGATTGTGAAGGCCATATAAAAGATCAAAAACTCAAGTTAGCAATAAAGGAGGTTATAGATACGGGAGCGATAGTAAGAAACTTTGGTTCTTACCCAGAATATATATGAGTAATGTTAATAGTATCTTAATTATTGGGCTAGGCATGATAGGTTCTTCAATTGCTTTATCCTCTAAATCCAAGGGTTTAAAAGTTTCTGGTTTTGATTTAGATTCATCAATCAATGATATTGCTCTAAAAGATAATATTATTGATAACAGTGCAGAAAGTTTAGAAGAAATAAATTCTCAGGATTATATTAAGGATATTGATTTAGTTGTGATTGCCGTCCCTCCAAAGCAAACGCTCGATGTTATATTAAATCTAGATCAAATATGGAACACCAAAACCACAATTACCGATACCTCTAGTGTAAAAAATCATATTAAGCTTGATGATAAAGTATCTAACATAGTTCTTTCACATCCAATAGCAGGCTCAGATAAATCAGGTCTTAATGCCGCAGACAAGAATCTTTTTACAAATAGAAAAAATGTTATCTGCAATCCGTTTGAAGCAGACAAAGAGCATATTGACAGAGTAGAAACTTTTTGGAGAGATGCCTTGCAAATGAGGACTTCTGTTATGTCTGTATCTGAACATGATTTAATATTTGCTATGACTAGTCATCTTCCTCATTTAATCTCATATGCATTAATTGACTCAATTAGATTATCACCCACTCAAGTTGGTGATAATGCTGGAGGAGGTCTTAAAGAATTTTTAAGATTAAGTGGTTCCAATCCTGAAATGTGGAGAGATGTTTTTATTCTTAACAGGGTCGATTTAATTAAGGCTTTGGCAGGCATGCAGGTATCTTTAAATAATTTATTAGAGTTAATTACAGAATCTAAAGAAATCCCAGATGTGTTTTCACATCTTGAAATGCTTAAAGATGAGCTTGATGAAATCAAATTATTTAAAGAAGATAAATTTTGAATTTAACATCCACTAATACAAATTCTCTCAACGGGGAAATTATTTGTCCTGGAGATAAATCTATTTCTCAAAGAATACTAATATTAGGTGCATTATTAAATTGCGATATGGAAATTAGTGGTTTTCTGGAAGCAAATGACCCGAACTCTACCCTTAATGCTCTTAATGAAATTGGAGCCTCAATAAAGAAAAGGGGAAGTAAAGTAATTCTGTGCAAAAGAGAATCACCTTTTACAGAGCCCTCTCAAAATCTAGATCTTGGAAATTCAGGAACTGGAATGAGATTGATGATAGGTTTAATTTCTGGTCTTGGCATTAATGCAACGCTTATTGGCGATTCATCTTTGTCAAAAAGACCAATGTCTAGAGTAATTAAGCCATTAAAAGAAATGGGAGCTAAAATTCAAAGCAATGAAGGCAAATCTCCTATTGAGATCATTGAATCAAATATATCAAGTAAATTTGAATATAAAATGCCAATTGCAAGCGCGCAAGTGAAATCTTCCTTGATACTGGCGTCTTTATCATCCAATAATTCTATAACTATCATTGAGCCAAAAATTACAAGAGATCATACCGAAAGAATGATTGAATATTTTGGTGGGTCAGTCACACATTCTAATAATGTAAGTGGGCTTATAAGGGTGGACAATAGCAAATTAACACCAAAAAATTCTTATGAAATTGTTGGTGATTTTTCTTCTGCTGCGTTTGTCATTGTTGCCACTCTCATATCTAAAGAATCAAAAGTCGTTATTAAAAATGTTGGTTTAAATCCCTCAAGGAGTGGCTTGTTAGAAATTCTTGTTCTTATGGGAGCAAATATTGAGATAAAAAATCAAAAAATTACATGCAATGAAGAATCAGGAGATATTTTTGTTAAATCCTCTTCTTTGAATGGTATTGACGTACCTGAAGATATTATTCCTAATATTATTGATGAGATACCTATATTAAGTATTGCCGCAGCCTTTGCTGAGGGAACTACTTCAATCAAAAACGCATCTGAATTGAGAGTAAAGGAATCAGATAGGTTAGAAGCGATTTCAGATGGATTAAAAAAATTAAATATAAAGCACGTAACATCTGAGGATGGAATATCAATCACAGGAACAAACGACTTGATTCTTGTCGATGAAGAAATTAATTCATTTGGTGATCATAGAATCGCAATGAGTTTTTTGGTTGCAGGCATAAGATCAGTCAACAATATTAAAGTAAGGGACTGTAAAAATATTGAAACCTCTTTTCCTGGATTCAAAGATATAATGAATTCAATAGGTATGAAAATAGATGAATAAAATCAGTGTCATTACAATCGATGGACCTTCAGCATCCGGTAAGGGCTCATTATCAAAAAATATTGCAAATCACTTCGATTACGCTCTTCTTGATAGCGGAGTACTTTATAGGTTATTTGCGATGCTTGAGAGCAAGCAAAAAGATTATATTGAAATTATTAATATAATTAAACATCAAGTTGAATTTGAATTAACAAACGAAGACCTAAGAATAATACTAGATCAAAAAATAGATATTACATATGATCTTAGATCTGAAGAAATTGCTAAATCTGCATCTCAATTAAGCTCTAAAAAAGAAGTGAGAGAGCTTTTGTTTGGATTGCAGAGGGATTTTTATGATGGTGGTGGATTGGTTGCTGATGGAAGAGATATGGGGACGGTTGTTTTCAAAGATGCCAAATTAAAAATTTTTCTTACAGCATCCCCAGAAGTTAGAGCAAAAAGAAGATATTTAGAGTTGCAGAATCGTGGCCAAGAAGTTAATATGCCCGCTCTGATAGCAGATATTGAAGCTAGAGACTTAAAAGATAGTTCTAGAGAATTATCACCTCTCTTGCCAGCTGATGATGCAATAATAATTGATTCATCAGATATGACGCTTGAAGAAGTATTCAGCTTTGCTGAAAATTTAATTAAAAAGGAATTTATATAAATGTCAGAATCTTTTTCAACTTTACTTGATAAAAGTTTAGAAACTCTTGATATGAAGCAGGGTTCTATTGTTTCTGGAGTGGTGCTAGACGTAGATAAAGATTGGGTTACAGTCCATGTTGGGTTGAAATCAGAAGGAATCATTTCTCTTGATGAGTTTAGGGATAATGAAGGAAGTGTTGATATTAAAGTCGGTGATGATGTTGAAGTTGCCTTGGAGGCAGTTGAAGATGGTTATGGAGAGACAAGAATTTCTAGGGAAAAAGCAAGAAAAATATCCACTTGGAAGATGTTAGAAGATGCCTTAGAATCTGGAGATTTTGTAACTGGAAAAATTCATAATAGAGTAAAAGGTGGTTTTGCTGTTGAGGTTGAGGTTGTAAAAGCATTTTTACCTGGGTCTCTTGTTGATGTTAGACCTTTGAAAGAGGCACCAGATATTGAAAATACTATTCAAGAATTCAAGGTTATTAAGTTAGATTACAAGAGAAATAATGTCGTATTATCAAGAAAAGCAGTTCTAGAGAAAAATAATTCAGCGGTAAAAGTTGAGTTGTTAAAAAATTTAGATGAAGGACAAGTTGTTAAGGGTATTGTAAAAAATATTACAGATTATGGTGCGTTTATTGACTTAGGAGGCTTGGATGGCCTACTTCATATCACAGATATTTCTTGGTCTAGAGTTACTGACCCATCTGAGCATTTAAATATTGGTGAAGAGATAGACGTAAAAGTACTAAGTTTTGATAAAGAAAAGCTTAGAGTTTCATTGGGCTTAAAACAAATTCAAAATGATCCATGGGAAAATGTTGAGTCTAATTATTCTGTTGGAGGTATATACGAAGCACAAGTATCAAATATTACTGATTATGGATGCTTTGCTCAACTTGAAGAAGGAATTGAGGGCCTGATTCATTTATCAGAATTAGACTGGACTAGCAAAAACATACATCCATCTAAAGTTGTTGAGATGGATGAGAAGATTAAAGTTATGATTTTAGAAATTGATCACGATAAGAGAAGAATATCATTAGGTTTAAAACAAACGAAGCCTAACCCTTGGACTGATTTTTCAAACAAATACGGAATTGGGGACAAAGTTGTTGGAAATATAAAATCAATAACTGACTTTGGAATTTTTGTCGGTCTTGAAGGTGACATTGATGGATTAATTCATCTATCTGATATTTCAGATGATGAGGATCCTAAAGAATCTCTAGACAAATATAAAAAAGATCAGAAATTAGATTGTATAGTTTTTGCTATTGATGCAGAACGAGAAAGAATTTCCCTAAAATTGAGTGAATAGTCAAAAAAAAGAAACCTTTACACGATCAGATATAGAAAAATCTCTAAAGAAAGAATTCTTAAACCTATCAAAAAATGAAATATCTGAAGCGGTTGATATTATTTTAGAGTCTATAATTGAAACTGTGGCTTTAGATGAAAAAGTAGAAATAAGAGGTTTTGGAACTTTTTCTAAGAAATTAATTAGGCCTAGAAAGTTCGTTAATCCAAAAACTAAAGAAGTGTCATATATAGGTGAAACCGCTGTTATGCACTTTAAACCTTCCAAATTATTGATAAAGAAATGATTATAGTTGCAATCGATGAATCAACTTTTGAAAGAGCATCAGGAATAATAGATAGTCTTGATCCAAAAAAATGTATGGTAAAGATTGGAAGTGTTGCTTTTAATTCTATTGGTCACGAAATCATTAGATTTGCTGCTGGGAAAGGATTTGACATATTTCTGGACCTTAAGCTCCACGACATACCAAATACTGTTAAAAAATCTATTCAAGGATTAGCTTCTCTACCTATTAGCATGTTAACAATACATACCTCCGGTGGTAAGGATATGATGATGGCTGCTATGGATGCTGTTTCAGGATCTCAAATAAAAGTCTTTGGCGTCACTGCTTTAACCAGTCTTAATAATGATGATACAAATCAGATATTTCAAAGAACAACTTCAGAGCAAGTGAATGCTATGTTAGATTTAGCAGAAGAAGCAGGCATAGATGGAGTAGTATGCTCTCCTCATGAGCTTCAACTAGTTAGCAAACGAAAAACTTTGTTATCGATAACTCCAGGTATAAGACTTCAAGAATCAAATGACGATCAAAAAAGAGTTATGACCCCAAAAGAAGCTATTGATCTTGGAGCAGATTATATTGTGATCGGAAGGCCTATAACAGGTGCTAAAAACATAAGTGAAATATTAGATAAAATTAATCGAAGTATATTGTGAGCAAAAAGATGTCTGACAATTATTTTTATGAAGATAATATTTTGCGATATGAATTCCTTAATGATGAATTTACAAATGATCTGTATCAAGAGTTCGACCTTAAAGGAAACAAACTAGGCCTAGATTCTAAAATAGAAGATCTATTAAGTGGAAAAATAGTTAACTTCACTGAGAACAAAGCTGCATTACATCCTAAATATAGAAAAAATAATGGTTATATCGAGGAACCTATTAAACATGGAGAATGCCCAGAAATGATGGGTGTTAATGATGATGCATTAAATAACTTTTTTGATATACATCATCAATCTGCAGAGGCTGTTGTTGTTATTGGAATTGGTGGATCATACGAGGGACCAAAGCTGCTAATTGAAAGTTTAGGTTGGGAAGAAACACAAGTAGAGTTTGTATTTATAACTGGCTCAGATAAAACAGAGTTCAATGAAAAATTAAGAAATTTAAATCCAAAAACAACTCAATTTATTGTTTCTTCAAAGTCATTTACAACAGATGAAACAATTAAGACACTAAAAGATGCAATTCATTGGTCTGGAGATACAAATAAATTTTTAGCTATCACCGCAAATAAAGCAGAGGCTCAGAAATTTAATATCAAAAATATTGCTGAGTTTGATGATGCCATTGGTGGAAGATATTCGATATGGTCTAAGATATCTTTTCCGGCTTATCTTTGCATGCCAGTAAATGATAAAAATTCTTTTATAAATTTTTGTCTAGGCGGATCTATCGCAGATCAATATTTATCTGAAGTTGAAGATTATAAAAAATTTGTAAAGATGTTAGCCTACTCGGATATTTGGTTTCATAACGTAAAAGAAAAAACTACAAGAGCAATTTTATCATATGATTGGAAGCTTAGATCTCTACCTAACTATTTTCAACAACTTGAGATGGAATCACTTGGAAAAAGGCCCAACAAAAATTCTGAATTTAAAAAAACTGGTCAAGTTATCTTTGGTGGATATGGGCCAACAGCACAACATTCTTATTTTCAATTATTACATCAAGGAACGCATAATGTCTGCGCGGATATAATTTTAAATAAAAACAAAAGTTTCGGTAATCTTGCATATTCTCAAGGTATAACACAAGCAGGGCTTCTCTCTAAAGGAGCTAGGAATTTACTTCGAGATGAAGAAAAAATTAATGGCAATGTTCCAGTTAACCTTTTTATTTTTGATGGCATTGATGCAAAAAAATTAGGTTTTTTAATTGCTACATGGGAGCATAGAGTTTTCATAACATCTGTGATGCTTCAAATTAATCCTTTTGATCAATTTGGTGTAAATGCTGGCAAGATTTATACTAATAAATATATAGCTGATAAAGATTAAAATCAAAACTATATTTCGCTATGTCTATTAATTTAAAGAAAGTACCTAATACGCCTGGAGTTTATAAATTTTTTAATAATCATGAGATCATTTATATTGGCAAGGCAAAAGATCTTAAAAAAAGAGTTTCCTCTTATTTTAGAAAATCTCATAAAGATAGAAAGACATCACAGATTAAATTTCTTACTAATAAAGTTGAAACTTTTACAACCAAAAACGAGGTCGAAGCTTTGTTGCTTGAGCAAATGCTCATTAAGGAAAATAAACCTAAATTTAATATACTTTTAAGAGACGACAAGACTTATCCATACATATATTTCTCTTCAGGCCATGATTATCCAGGTGTTTATTTAAAGAGAACAAAAAAAGCAGTTGATAGAAATTACTTTGGACCATTTGTCAGCTCAGAGGCTGTTAAAAAATCAATCAAAGAAATTCAAAAAATATATAAAGTAAGAAATTGCAGTGATACCACTTTTGCTAACAGAACTAGACCTTGTATTGAATATCAAATGAAAAGGTGTTCTGCTCCTTGTGTAAATCATATAAAAAAGGTTGATTACTTTGAGGATATAACTGGTGCAAAGTCATTTATTTCTTCTTCTGATACGAAAACTATCCAAAGATTGGCTAAAGATATTGATGCTGCTGTAAATAAATTAGACTTTGAAAAAGCTGCTGAAATAAGAGATCGTTTAAACAGATTAAATTTATTAAAGGAGGAGCAATCAGTTGTAACGTTTGCTACAGATGTAGACATTTTTTCTGTGCACTCAGAATTAACTTATCTTGGCGTATCAATTATTGTTGTGAGAAATGGAAAAATAAGAGGCACTAAGACTCACCTTATAAAGCAGGCTCATTTTGAAAATATAGAAGATGTTTATCAAAGCGCCATTGTTAATTTTTATGACTATCAAACAGATATCCCAAAAAAGATTTTATGTACTAACCCCTTAGATAATAATAAATTGTTAGAGGATATGTTTAATACTAAACATAAAAAGAAAGTAAGAATTATTCACTCGCCCAATAAATCAATAAGACCTATTTTTAATTTATGTAGGCTCAATGCAAAACAGGTTATAAAAAATCATATTAGCAAAGAGGATAAGTATACGTATGCAATTCAGGAGCTTAGCAATTACTTGGGTTTAGAAAATATTAGAAAAATTGAGGGTTATGATGTCAGTCATTTTTCAGGTGATAATGCTGTAGCATCCTGCGTAGTGTTTTCCAAGCAAGGACCTGAAAAAAAGAATTATAGATTATTTAATATTCCTACAAAATTATCTGGTAACGATATTGGCTCGCTTGAGCATGTTATTCAAAGAAGAATCAAATATTATGCTGATTCAAAGTTAAAACCTGATGTAATTTTAATTGATGGTGGTAAAAATCAACTTAATTTTGTTAATTCAATTATTGATAAATCAGATCATCATGACATCAAGGTTATTTCAATCGCAAAAGGTTCAAAAAGAATACGAGCTACTGAAACCATAATAAGTGAAGATGGTATTATTGAATTAGATAAATACTCTAAGGCTTTTTCGATACTTCAAGAGATTCGTGATGAGTCACATAGGTTTGCAATTCGAGCACAAAGAAATAAAAAAAGAAAGAAAATTTCTCAATCTGAATTAGACTCTATCAAAGGTGTTGGGACAATTTTAAAAAAACGTCTACTTATGAAATTTAAAAGCATTAAGAATATTAAATCCGCTGATATTAAAGAATTAATGACTGTTGAGGGTATAAATGAGAAAATAGCTGCGGAAATAAAAAAAATTATAAATGATGGTTAATATAATAAATTTAATGACACTCTCAAGGATTTTTCTTGCTTTAATTATATCTTCTTTAATTATCACAGGAGAAAGTTATGTCATAGCATTGGTGCTTTTCTTCTTCGCAGGCATTAGTGATTATTTGGATGGTTTTTTAGCAAGAAAATATAATGCAACATCTCAAATTGGAGAAATATTAGACCCGATTGCAGATAAGATATTAATAGTTTTTATATTGATTACCCTAAGCGTGAATCTATCTAGTTTTTTATTAGCTTTTTCGTCTTCATTGATCATCTCAAGAGAAATTTGGGTAAGTGCATTAAGAGATTATTGCTCTAGAAGAGCTATCACTAATGCCACGAAAGTTACGTATCTTGCTAAGGTCAAAACATCAGTGCAATTATTTACGATATTTCTGTATCTGCTCGGACTTGCAATAAATAATATGATGTTGATTGTTATTGGAGATGCTTTTTTAATCTTATCTGTTTTAGTAACAATATATACAGGGTATGAGTACACCATGAATGTGATTAAGAGCAAATAACATGAAAGTTTCAATTATTGGTCATGGTTTTGTTGGAAAGGCATTGGAGAATGGACTTAATGATGAAGTTAAAACTTTAATAATTGACCCTATTTATAAGAATAAAATATCAGATATATGCTCATTTAATTCAGATGTGGTCTTTATTTGTGTGCCTACTCCAATGAGAGATAACGGAGACCAAGATTTAAATATATTAAATGAAGTAATTGAAGATATTAATAAAATTAAGATTAATGCTGAAATTGTCATCAAGAGTACTGTTTTACCAAGCAATATTACAAATATAAAAAAACTAATTCCTAATGTTATTTACAATCCAGAATTCTTAACAGAAAGCAGTGCTAATGAAGATTTCATTAATGCAGAGTTAATTGTACTTGGTGGAAATAATAAGAATGTTAATAAAATTTCATCATTTTATAAAGACCATACTAAATGCGTATCTAATAACATTATTCATACGGATTTAATTACAGCTTCTTTAATTAAATATACTATAAATTCTTTTCTTGCATCTAAGGTAATATTTTTTAATGAATTAAATAGCTTATTTAAAAAATCAGGAACAAATGAAAGTTGGGAAAATTTCATTAAAGCAATATCTTCAGATTCGCGTATTGGAAAATCGCATATGCAGGTACCTGGACCAGATGGAAGATATGGTTTTGGAGGTGCTTGTTTTCCAAAAGATTCTCAAGCACTATATCAATATTCCACATCCCTAGAAAGTCCGCTTCATATCTTAAAAAAAGTAATTGATATCAATAACAATATTAGAAGTTCTTATGATTCTGCTACTAACAGAGAACACCAACAGAATATAAAATTTTTAACAAAGGAATAGATTTCTTTCACTTTAATCACTAAGACATATACAATAACTAATTTATGGCTGGATGGCAGAGTGGTTATGCAGCGGCCTGCAAAGCCGTT
>CESO01121287.1_pt1 | contig 20378 bp, 15 predicted proteins | sample 356341 | NCBI WGS metagenome assembly CESO01 (sample SAMEA2621812, study PRJEB7988) | marine metagenome | biome: marine biome (ENVO:00000447); feature: deep chlorophyll maximum layer (ENVO:xxxxxxxx); material: "saline water (ENVO:00002010), including plankton (ENVO:xxxxxxxx)" | depth 35 m | reverse complement strand
ATTAACTTTCTCTTGTTCTTGTGTAAATATATCATTGTTATTTTTTGGATTCTTCACAACAAAAGTATTCACATATTCGTGTAGAGATCTTATCCCCAATTCGTCGCTTCTTTCCGTTCTTTAGAGAGAAGGTTAAATCAGCCAGTAGCTTATTTCTTAGGTGATCAGGGGTCCTCTGGTATTCTAATACAAGACACGTGACTGTTGGATATCTCTCCACGATCTGCTCGGCGACCTTCTCCGTTATACCGGGAATAAGAGAGAGTTGACTGATAAGCCAAACTTCGGGTGTCATATTGGATTTCTTCTTTTTCTTCAGTGTGGCCGAGTACTTACTGGCAGACATACACTCGGCCTGTTTGAAGTACTTATCTCCGTCCTTGTTGAGTTTATCGAGGAGCTTCTGAACGTACACAGCCGTCTCTTGAAGAGAAGCGGTCTTATAGACCTTGAGACCATCTCTGAGCTGAGTATTGATCAGACTGCCCAGGAGGGTCGAGACTGGGATCCCACTGACCTTCTTAGTCAGTGGCATATTCATGTTACCCTCGATGAGATACATAATACGCTGTGTTGGGATCCCACAGTGAAGCAATCGAGCCTTTTGTTCTCTGGCACGTCCATCGCATATACTGGCCTTCAGATCGGCAATTGTCTTTCTCTCAATAATAAGGATGGTCTCGCCCCCTTCACGAAATAGTACGTCTCCAATATCCAAGGTCTCTATCGTAATTTTACACAGTCCTTCCAAAGCTGCAATGAGGTGATGCTCTCTGTTATCAATTACTAGTTCTATAGTCATACTTTATTTAGCTAGTCTCAGACTATAAATTGGTATATTAATTTAATTGAAAAATAATTGTTACTTTAGATAAATGAACCGACGAAATATTCTAATTATATTGGTTGGTATTTTAATTCTTATCGCCGTAATAGGACTCGTCTGTTGTCTAATTCGAAGAACAAAGAAAGTCAACAAGAACGGTGCCGAACCACTTACGGCGAAGGTCAACAAGAACGGTACCGAACTATCTGAGGCGAAGGTGGTGGATTGGGAGCCGGTTAGCAGATGCAAAGGCCGGTGTAAATGCAAGACCCCGATCGTTTGGCCATTTTCAGGTTGCGATATTAGTTGCGGTGCTAAATGCGAAGGACAAGGATGTTGTTATCAACACGGATCACCAAAGGACTATTGCGAGAACATCTTAACCCCGGCTATGGAGCAAGTAAAAGGCGAGTGGTCAAGTCAGGCATGCAATACGATACTGCTCCCAGCCTGGGAGGCTGCGTGTATAGCTATGTTTGGTGGTCCCGAAGATGTTCCCGGTGACGTATACTGTTCGGCCTCAGATGCTACAGCTGTAGCAGCTTGTAACTATGTTGTTGGAAAAGCAGCGGATCAAGAAGCACCGGCTAAAGATGTCGCCAAACAGATCTGTAAGTCTGTGTTCTCATAAAGCAACCGATATATATTTATAATTTTATAAAATTATAAAATAAATGGATCAAAAAATAATTTACTCTTTTTGTCTTGAAAAAGATCCGCGTATATTGCACAAGCTGACACCTACGGCCAAAGCTCTCTTGATCGATGGATGTTTCTCCGTCTTGTTTCAAAAATTTGGTGATCAAGAGTTGGCAACCATAGCTCTTGAGGAGTTGGGAGAGATCAGGAAGCTACGTTATAAGGCAAATGAGGCAGAGGGGAAGGCTAACTTCCTTCGGACGAAAAGGAGCATGGGCACGAAAGCGGCCCGGGTAGCATGGAAGAAACTAAGCCCGACGGATAAACTTGAATACACACCATGGATTAGTTCATTCGTGTACACGGGAAAAGAAATGAAAGGGTATCAATCTCTCAAGAGAACCGGCGCAACCATAGTCAAAGTACTCGATAAGAAAGATTTACCTAAAGCACGCGAAGGGTTCCTGGCTGCCACAAGATCCTTCCCTGAATACAAGAGGAACCCTGTATATCCCAACCAGACGGTAGGAGGTCATCCACTCGTATATAAACTTGGGGGATTCGCGGCATTTGGAAACCCTGCATCCTTCCATAATCCATATGTCCGTCAACAGCGTCTAACTACTCGTGAAGCTGTTCTGCCACTATTCGATACTGTTATAGGATTAATGCATAATGAAAAACAACGTGCAAAGACCAAGTTCCAAATGATAGCCGATCGTATGCTCTATAGACATCGTAGCCAGGCTCCTTCGAATGAAAGCTGGCATAGAGACGTAACCCCAGCCAAGTACTTGAACCAAGGAGATGAGGTGTACGGAGGTTGGCTTAACTTAGACCTTACTCAAAATCAATACTTCTCGTTCATCCCGGGATCACATCTTGGAGTAGACCTTCTAGAACTTCGAGAAGGTTTTGCGAGTCTCTCCCCGGAAGCTATCAAGATTGTGAAGCCTTACAAGGCTCGCATAGCTGTTCCGCCAGGTCATGCACTCATATTCCCGCAGTACATCTTACATGAGGTCGTCTCCAACAGAACCACGTACGATATGATGCGCATCTTTATGGGATGGCGTACAACCACAAGCGACGGTTTCCTGATACCGGTAACCCGCGAACGTATGGAGAAGCAAGGGATTATACCTCTGCCATCGGGACAAGAACCTCCAATGTACGCCGCTAATCATGCATCCTTCTTCAGACACAAGACCTTTCGACCCATCTCCAATATTGACTGGAAGGTAAGCACGGTTGACTGGTCGAACGAAACTTTCAAGAAGAGTGGTCCTACCGGAGTACCTATCACTCTCGATCACAAAGGGAAAGATGGTAAACCCGATTACAGATTGGTACCTCGTTACATGAGCTCTCTGAAACACTACGATCTACCAATGTACCCCCCTTACACAAAGGAGGAGCTAGATCTCTACCTTCCCATCTCTCTTAATAAGAAGAGAGTTCGTGTGGCGTTCTTCGACTTAGACGAGACCCTAATTTGTCAGTGCGTGAAGTTGGATCCTGACCAGAAGACCTCTTTGGTACCGGTGTACCAGGATAAAAAACAAGGTACAACGACCTATTCTACTTCTGCTATCATGGCTCTGTTGACAATTCTTACACAGGATGAAAATTACCTTTGGTACTTGGTATCTAAAGGGAAAAATATTGTGAAATTCCAAGCTTTACAAAGTACTTCGGAAGATAATCACATTGGGGTCATTACCCCGAATACCGTGCCTGGGATTAGTCAATACGGTAACGAAGATAAAGGACTCACTATTTCCAAAATAATGGAACACGTGAAGAAGTCTTATATAGTGGAAGATGCGGTCTTCGCCGATGATACTAGTGATTTCAGAGATCAGGTCAAGGCGGCATTAGGCGACGAGGTGAAGATACTTGACTTTGAAGCGTTCGCGGGTCCTATCTGTCAAATAGGTGACATCGACTTCCCTCTCACAATTTTAGATGATAAAGATGTTGCTAGACTGGTTAGAATATTGAAAATGAAAAATATGTAATAAAATATGATAGAACTTTTGACAATGAGCTTCAGAACACTAGGAACAGCCGCGCTGGCTACCGTACTTACCAATAACAAGAATATCTCCATATTGGAGCGAGCTGTCTATGAGAAAGTCGCTATCGAGGAAGAGTATAAATGGGTCATTTATCAAGTTCTTTCGGACATACAGTCCCATAAATCAATCAAAGAAATATATAGAAGTATCAAGGCCGGAAAAATGGGATGGGAACATCATTCTTTCAGCGCAATGGCCCAAAAAATTGCAGAACAAAATGAATTTATCGAGAACCCTTTCGAGGTGGAAGAAGGTGTCCATACATGCCGAAAATGCGGTAGCAAGAGAGTATTCTCGTATAATCGACAGGTAAGAGGAAGCGACGAAGGTACCGGAGTCTTCTGCGAATGTGTAGCTTGCCACTGTAAATGGCAAGAACGAGGATAAAAACGAGGATAAAACTTTTTTAGTACTGTTACATAAATGAAAGTAACAGTACGAGATATAATACTAGTACTCATACCCGCGATGGTCGGATACGGAGTACGACTTAAGTGCAATATTGGTGAAAAAGCCGGATCTACAGTGCTCTTTCGACCTCCTGCTTGGGTATTTGGAGTGATCTGGCCAATTCTCTTTCTCTTTTTTGGTCTTTCATGGGCTATCGCAGCCAGAAAAAGCTCCAATAAGAAACTTGCAATGTGTATGTATGCATTAACTACAATCCTTCTAGGAGCATGGATTGTAGTATACGGGTGTCTTAAAAATAAGAAGGTATCGTCCTGGGTTCTACTCTTAGTAGTAGCCGCTGGAATAGCTTCTTTTGGACAAGGTAATGAAGTCTCAAAGGCTCTTATTGCGCCTCTGATTGCATGGACTCTGTTTGCGTTATTGATGAACACCACCGAAGTGCAAAATAATAAGTGATACGGTTGGTTCTGAAGAATTCTTATATAAATTACTTACAGAAGAGTCTATATTCTATTGGAACCTCCTTGATGTAACCTCGGCTATTAAGGGTTATAATGCCTTGTTCCGACGCCTTCTGCTGAGCACTGCTCTTCGTTGTCCCGGAACCTTGCCCAATTAGGTTCCATCCTTTGTTAGGCCTACTTTGTTGTCCCGTGGGAGTATTAATTTTAATAGCTCTCCTGTTTCCACCAGGAGGGACTTGATAGAGATATGATAGAGCTATTCGATAGAGCTCTCCGTCGGGACTGGTCTTTTCCTCTCGGGTATCGATGAACTGATAGCTACCAATAGTATCTCCAAATGCATCAAAGATCTCTTTCATACGAGTTTTAGCGTCTATTAAGTCCTCAAACTTGAGAGATATGGGAATTTTATTAAAAATACTGGATAATATATCATATATTACACCGTATCCTACCCCGGGCCGGTATTCTTGGTCTAGGATTTGTTCCGTGCATCCAACAAACGCCTCAAATACATCCTCAAGGAGATCCTTCTTGTGACGAGATCGGTATTTGGCCGATCTATCTGTACCATCTTCGGCCGCCGAGATATAGGGCCAGAACCCCAGGTCATCAGCAATCTGAGCAAAAGAGTTTTTAGCCCCATAATTGATTCTAAGTCTTGCTACCACCTTCACCCCAGCAGGACAATTCAGCTGAGGAAATCTTTGGTATGCATACCAGACGATAAATTTATTTGCAGATACATCTCCAATTTGTTCGTAGATCTCATAATTTTCATTCTTGTTCGCCGATGCCGCAGTAAAGGCCTTACTAAACTTTTTCATATTCTCATCATTGGTGAGAATACCAATGTATTTATCTTTAAGATTTCCCCGCTCCATTAAGCCGGAAATGAGGGCCTTAAACATAGGACCGCGAGTACCTTTATATATAATTGATGACATAGCTGTTGCTTGTTTTTTGTATGACATGCTTCACTTTATTTATATCAAGACGGCTTTAATTTCAAATTTATTTGTGTGAGTATTGTCCCTGTGGTATAATTTCTACTTAGTTATATTTTTTATCTTTGGGATAATAAATGTCCTTCCCAGATTACATTGTTAAACAAACCGGGTATCAATACCCTTCCGGTGTTGTTATTCCTCCTGCCAGTGAGTGTTACTCGAATCTGGCAGCATATGGAGTACACGGAGCCGTATCGGGTATCAAGGCGCCAACACCTGTATCGGTTGTACCTTCAGTCTTGAATAAACTTGGTACCGGTCATAAGATCCCCAAGAATCCTCACCATTATCCGACCCAGTATAATTACCCCGGTCAGAGTCCTTTGACTAAAAATTGCGGGCCATACCTTCGTATGAACCAACAATGTAGTAAGTCAGAATTCAATCAGATGTATGCCGATCGTCGTCATCTAAGATGAAGTTTTGTTAAATTTTAATACTTACTTTTAGTATTAGAAAATTACTCTTTCGTCGGGGTGATGTATCGTACGTTTCCAAGAGATGTAACGAGGAAGTCTATGACGTTTTAGACTCTTCCAGGCACGAAGTATCCGTCGCAGTCTCAATATCTCAGATGCTCTAAGACCGACTCTATCTCTAATCATGCAATTAAATCTTTTATCTACTTGTAGAAGATCGATCATCTCTACCAAATTGAGGTATGGAATCATATGTTGTGCAAGTGAATCGTTCATATTTGCTATATCGTAATCCAGCTCTTTAAGGGGGTAATAAGGTTTTTCCCCAATCGATCATCTTCTTCCTGTTAAAAACATCTAGGTTACTTAAGAACCCGAGCATGTTCCCTTCCATTCTCAACCATTTACCCCAGAAATGTTCCGTGTCAGAGGAAAATATGCCACATGCGATATCATATGAGAAATTATACTGCATAGATAGAAATATATGGAAAATGTTTTCAATTTGGTACAAATTAGACATTTTTTGAAGTAGTTGCAACTCTTTAAATTTTTCCAAAGACCTACCAATGTTAAGTTATACCAAAAAGGTATAACTTCGTGTTGAACGAAATCCCGATCTTTAACCTTGTTTTAATATTTCCTATTTCTGATTCTTTGGTCTCTTGTGATAGTTGTTCCTCCATCGTGATTACGCGGATATCTACTAGAGGAAGCGGGTTATCCGTTGAGAGCGTTATTAGCATCTAACATGAAGTACGATAAGAGATATCTAGTTAATTCGATTAAAGATCCAATTGAGTAGTAATCACACGACAATCTGTAATATCTCCGTAGTAGGACTTGAAGAGTCTAGGCATATCACTTCTGTATTCGTAGAGAAAAGTCCGACCCCTAACATTTCTTCGAGACTCTCGGGGATCTACATCTTTCAGTGATTTGAAGTAACACTTACGGACAAGTTCAAACTCAACCATAGGCAATAACACGATACCTTCCCATTCCCGCCGCTTTCCAGCTAAATCTATCTTGAGTTCTGAAGGGCAATGATCCTTAAGGGGTGAGCTCTTGTCGGTGAGGTAGTCACACAAAGGCGAAGGTATCAAATTAGCACTTTGCGGCGGAAGTACCGACAATAATTGCTGAAAAGGCGTACTTGGGATAGTACGTCCATAGTGAGTAAATTTAAAACTAGAGATATACTTTGCCAATGTGGATGCTGGAGGAGCGTAGTGATGCGCGAAATGCCACTTCCAATTAGGGACGCCTCGAGTATAATACGAAAGAACCCATTGCATGCCCTCAAGATATTGATGACACACATCCTCGATCGAAATACCCTTCTCAAAATGTTTGATCAAGTACTCACGTTTATACTTGTCAATGTCTACAATCCATTCCCGCTTTCTTTGCGTAGCGCAACTATCAAGAAGGGTATCCTCAAAGTATGACTTGCGACTTTTAAGTTTATGCTGAAGATTCTCTTTCTCATGGTGACCAATCGTTCCCAGGAACACACCCATCGATGAAGGAACGAATTGCACTCGTCCACCGCCCACAACTCGGGTAATATGACCGTGCGAAGAACACACTTCTTTGTATACCTCTAGAAGGAGCTCAATACCGTTCTCGATGATCTCGAGTGACGGGATGTGAGGAAGAAAATCATTTCCTACCATGAAGCATAAAAAAATAAAGTCATCAACACCTGATCGTTCGCTATATTCATACGTCTTTGATTCCCATTTTAAATCCTTCGCTAAGGATTTACGAGTAGCCCCAATGTCGATACAGAAATACTCATTCGAGCGATCGTAAAGATCTTCTCTTAATATATAGAAATTTGGCATGTGTGTACCCAAGGCTAGCATAATGAGATCAGCATCTAAACCGTTGATGCAATAGATTTCGTCTTCCTTGCCGTAATATCTAATATAATTAATAATTTTATGCTCTCCCTCTCCGGGAGCTTTCTCGTTGGAGAATATTACCTGTACATTACGCCACTTGGGACTTTCACTGATTCTCTTGCGGATGTACCAGTCGATATACTTCGAGAGGTAATCCATGAACTTAGTTCCTGGTGTGATACTGTTGCTGTCGAAGGGAGCTCCCTTCGATGCTTCCATGGCGCTGCGAAAACGACGCTGTCTTTGTTGATTCTGCTTACTTATGGGGGCTGGACCATCAACGCACAGTATAAGTCTTTTTCTGGGGTTGCTGATATTGAAGAGGTGTTCTACTGTCTTGCAGACATCTTCAAAAACCGCTATCTGGGCTTTCAGACCTCTGAGTCTGGGTTTCCTACGCTTTCGCAGCAACCGTGGTGGGGGTTTGAAGTTACCGTATTGATAAATTTTTTGCGCAGAATTGTGGAATACACCGTTCATATCAATCATCAGATTGTCTATCTTGACACCCACTTTCGATAAAGTATCTCCTCTTCGCATAGGTCGCATATATTCTGAGTAGTGGTTTTTGAACCACATAAAAAAATGTTTAATTCCCATGGTCGTTATTAATTTTTACAGATCTTATCCTTAGAATCAAATTTCTATTTTTCGTATTAAATATGACCAGGAGTTAGCTTAAATAACGGCGGTTATATATACAAAATGATAACTATATCTCGACTAAAGACTCTTATTAACATTGCAATGTGTTTGACCATGTTATCGGTTGGTTATTTATACCCTGACGATCTGGAGATATTGAAAATATCTACGCATCCGTTACTCCTATATTGTGTGTTGGATATTGCTGGTAATTCCTGGGATATGGTTACCCATCATGTTAGTACAATAATGGTAGGTCTCGCCATGAACTATTCTTACCCAACTCAAAATAATGAGGTGACTGTTATGGTGGCTAGAAGTCTTATTCTCACAGAAATATCAACAATATTCTTGGATCTTATCTACCTAGGATATCGTCATTTTTTAGTAAAATTGGGTTTTATTCTCACATTCACCTATTTTCGAGTAATAGGGCTACCGTGGTTGTTCGTGTTCAACTCGGAGACTTGCTACTTTTGTACTGGTAGAGAAAATTACGTGTGTGATTCTAGAACTCTATGTCACATGATGTGGTCCGTAGGTATATCAACACTTATGTTACTGAATTGTATGTGGTTTTCTAAACTAATTACGAAGATACTTAAGAAAAATAATCCCAATTCTACAATAAAAGGATGAACAAGCAGTATTGTTTTGATATAGAAAATCCTGATAATAAAAAGTTTGACCCTCTGGCTCTAAAGATGTACATAGAGGGTTTGTACAAGGGCAGAGCCAAAGATAAATTTAACAAGGATGATCCACCACCGTTCGTCATACTCTTTATATCCACATTCGATGGTACGAATGTGTGTCTAAGATTAACCACTCGGAGTCGAAAGAAAATTGAGCGTATAGAGAGGATTAATAAAGCTATTAAAAGTTCTAAACTAAACTGGCGTGGGTTGAAATTAGGTAGACCCAAAGAATGGGGTATTACGCAACAGAGCTGGTGGGATACGGAAAAAACTAAAAAACCAGAAGAAAAATGGGTAAGCATTGTACAAAGAGGACCATACTTTTCCCACTTAGAAGAACCCTATCATCCTGTAGGGGGTAAACTAATGTATAATGGCAGAATGTACGATCTTACGCCAACGGAAGAGAAAGTAGCTATGTTATACGCTAAACGTATTGTCAGTGAAGAAGGGGGAGGAGTCGTCGATCATCTAACTAAGGACTCGGTGTTCAATAAAAATTTCTGGACAGATTTCAAGACCTATCTTACTCCTAAACACAAAAGCGTGTTCAAAAGTTTTAATAAAATAGGATGGAGAGATCTCGTCAAGAAAGTTAAGATCTTAAAAGCGTACAAACCAACTAGGGAAGAGAAAAGAGCGAAGCTGATACGTAATGAAGAGAGGAAACGTCAGTATGGTTGGGCAAAATTGGATAATAACTTGGAACAGGTAGGCAACTTCACTGTAGAACCTGTAGGATTATTTATGGGTCGTGGAAAGAATCCATTAAGAGGCAAAATCAAGAAGGAGGTGAACCCTGAGAATGTTACTATTAATATCGGAGTGGACGATCCTATACCAGCCGCTCCAGATGGTCATACTTGGGGGATGGTAATACATGACAACACAGTTAGTTGGTTAGCCAGGTGGAAAGACAGTATTACCGGGGATGTTAAGTATGTTCAATTCGCAGCTACAGGAAAATTCAAAGGCAAATCAGATCTTATGAAATATGAGAAAGCTAGGAAACTACAGAGACATATTGATACCGTGCGTAAGACTTATATGACCGACGCTTCTTCTACCAATGACGAAAAAATGCAACTTGGGACAGTTCTTTGGCTTATTGATAATCATGGTATTCGTCCGGGAGACGAAAGAACCGAGGACCAAGCGGATACTGTAGGAGCATCTACATTGAGAGTTGGTCATGTTAAATTACTCTCTGAAAATAAGATAAAGTTCGAGTTTTTGGGGAAGGACAGCATCAAGTTTGATAAGTCCATGGTTGTACCTCCGTTGATTTACGATAACTTTAAGAAGCTAGTTAGTGGCAGATCTAACGGTTCTCAGGTCTTCAACATGATCTCTGCTGGAAGTATGAATGCTTACCTCAAGCAATTTGACACTAAATTCAGCAACAAGGTATTCAGGACTCGTCTAGCGTCGCATATAATGTTCGATGCTCTGAAGAAAGTTTCGATCCCTAAAGATGCTACCAAGAAAAAGACTAAAATTCTGTTCAACAAAGCTAATGTGAAGGTTGCTGACGTACTTAATCACACACGTAGTATATCCATGAAAGCACAGCAGGCTTCTAAAAAGCTTAAGGGCCAACTCAAAGAACTCAAAGCTAAGCTTAAATCTGCTAAGAAGATTGGTAAAAGCGAGAAGTCAATAGCTGCCCTAAAGAAAAGAATCGCTGCAAAAAAAGACAGTATTGAGGCTAAAGAGGACACTAAATCTGTAGCGATCAATACCTCTCTAACTAACTATATCGATCCTCGAATTGTGGTAGCGTGGGCAAAAACACAGGCTGCAAAGGGAAAGAAGAGTGAGTTCACCAAGCGTACTAACAAAATTCTTGAAGACGTATATAGCACAGCTATGATGAAAAAATTTCAATGGGCCATTAATTCTTCTTATGTGACAAAGGAATGGGATTGGTTTTCTAGTCCTTTACAAGGTCCTGAAAATCTTCAACCAGGAGAACCTCGTCCCAAACCTCGTGTAGACAAAATAAATAAACCTTGGAGAAAATCTTTAGATGAAAAAGTTCCATCTCTACCTGCTTCGGATGAAGATTACAGACTTATTTTGAAAGCTTGTAAGAGCGGGTTCAGAGATATTTCGGGTCTACTAAAGCTCCGTCATCGAAGAACACAAAAAGGTGCTTATATCTATCCAGCCATGGAATGGTTACATCCTTTTACACTCTACTCTACGGAAAAGAATAAAGGTGATGTCGAAATAAGTAAGAAATTTAATAAACTCTACAAATCACTTGTCAGACCAAAAGTTGGTAAGTTATAATTATACCTTAGCGGTATAATTATTTTCTATTATTTGGAATCAGAGACGGTTGCGTCAAAAACATCAAGGATTCTACCAGAAGGATCTCCGCCACAGTCAACCCATTTAGGTAACCAATAGTTATATTCAGGGTGATAGCGACGAAATAACCGTTTGTATATATTTTTATAATAATAGGCTTCCTTGCTTGGTAATCCACCCCCTTCACGGTTAAACTCTTCATCTGTAATCTCGGTGTTAACAAAATCCTGAATCTGTTCAAACCATTTTTTACCAGAATCTCCGCTCACTGCATCACTCATTCCATCTTTTCTACGCCATAATACTTTTTCTGGCAGGTATCCATCGCTAAAAGATCTACGCAATAAATGTTTTTCTATTTTTATATTTGGTTCTTTCAAGTCCCCGGAAAGAGAAAGACATAAATTAACCATCTCCTTGTCAAGGAACGGTACCCTTAGTTCTAACCCATGAGACGATATACATCGGTCCGCCCTGAGGACATCGTACAGATAGAGATTCTGTACAAGGCGTATACTTTCCTTCGCTAATAGAGCAGAAGTTGGTGCGTAATGGAAGTACAGGTATCCACAAAATAACTCGTCGGCCCCTTCTCCAGACATTAACACGACATCCTTAGTATTTTCAGAGATATACTTTCCAAGCAACCACATTGGTACACTAGCTCTGATAGTTGTGATATCATAACTCTCCAAATCCCTTATTACGTCTTCTATGGCGTCTATTCCCTCCTCCGGTGTGAAGATAACCTCCGTATGGTCTGTTCCAAGGTATTTCGCTACCATTTGAGCATGCTCAAGATCTTGAGATCCTTTCATACCGATAGAATAGGTACGTACATTGCTTGGTCCCAATAATTTACATAATATCGACGCAATAAGAGAACTATCTAGTCCACCGGAAAGAAGACAGCCTATAGGACGATCTGACATCAAACGTGATTCTACTGACTTCACTAATGTCTCACGAACCTTATCTTCCAACTTAGGTACAATTGTTCTAACTAGTTGTGGAGTATGATCATAAGAATATAGGTCCAGTTCTCCTGATACTATATCGTATTTCCCCCACCCAGGCTTAACCTGTGTAACTACGTCACAAAATTCTGTTAAAATTCGTGCGTAGGAAGCTAATGCAAAATCCCCATCCCTGGTGTAGCCATAAAATAAAGGCCTTACCCCGATGGGATCACGAGCGAAGAATACAGTATTGTTGGTTTTTAAAATGATAGCATAGTCGCCGCTTAGTTGTGGTAAAATATTCTCGAATCCATATTGGTCACTGAGATGAATAATACATTCACAGTCACTATTGGATTCACATTGAATACTATATTCTTTCTCTAATTTTTTATGATTATATATTTCTCCATTGCAGAGCAAACTACTTCTTTCAGAATAAAAAGGCTGTTCTGCCTTAGTTGATTGATCAAGTATAGCCAAACGTCTAAACCCTAAAATAAACCTATCTCGGATAGTCAATGACCCAGAATCCGGACCTCTGTTGGACAGTAACTCAAAAGCTTTAATAATTTTTCTTGTCGGATAAGAACATATTGGTTGATCATATTCTAGAAAAAACGCTAATATACCACACATCTTTTAGATGTAATCTCTAACTTCTTAGACTCAGTTAAGAAAATGTCAACTATAATAAAGATGTCCTGTCTACGATATAAAGTTTTGTCACCTATTAGGTTACTACTTCCTATTTCTGGAACGCTTTTCGCGCTTCCCTTTATCTTTCAGAAGGACTTGTTGTTGATTACAACACTACCTCTATTTTATTTTCTAGGTCTTTATTTTTTCTTACTCAACTTTCCTGGAATAGCTGAATCTACACACAAAAGACCTTTGTATATAGAGGATTTGGAGATAGCTCGACTAGACGCGTCTACCCCAGACCGTACTTTCCAGCATATATATAGCATCATCATGAATTTCTTGTTAGCGGCTCTTTTTGCCGGGTTGACAGAGTACGTCGTATTAAATGATATACGTGAAAAACCCCTTGTCGAAGCTCTTGGTATTATAGGAGGAAATTTGGGCCTCTACTATAAAATACAAAATAATTTGGGCAATATGATGATATGGATCTGTCATAAGTATAAACTTAGAAGATTAAGGCAACTAGAGTCAAGCAAAGACGAAACTATAGAGTTACCAGAAAACGTGCCTTAATTAATTTTTATTGTCCTAGAATAAATGATTGTATCAGGGACAATACTTAAGTCCTCCTTAGAACGTTACCGCCGGGCTAAGAAAGATAAGGAAAACTTTTCTATCTCTGTTAGAGACAGTGCTGGAGCGGGGATGAGCGCTGCATTCGCTTCTTTTACCTTAGTAGTTGCTGTAATTTTTTTCATCTTGGAACTGGTGCTTCTCTTTTACGCCATTAATATGGCCTTGGTATGTACCAAGGGAGGTCCAGAACGCATTGTAAACATTGTGTTGGCGGTGACATTTACAATACCATATGTTATGCTAAATATCCTATTCAACCAATGTGCCAAAAATTCCTTAAGGGTGGCGTCTCTGTTACCAAGAAGAAGTCAACCATAAACACCATTTATAGCAAAACTTAGACCATAACAAGAATGAAAAAAGTTGATCTTACAATGTATAGCTATGGTGAACTCAAAGATATGGCTAATGAAATGGGTATAAAAATCCGCCGTAGTAAGGTTGAATTAATGAAAGACATTTCTCGTGGTTTCAAAGAATACGAAAATTACAAGAAGGAGAAAATTGATCGTTACAAACGCATTATGCAGCTAGGTGAGAAAGGAAAAGAAGGTACTACTTACTTAGTAGAAACCAAAGGTAAACACTATGCTATGAAGACGTTCAGAAAACAAAAGTCTTCCGCAATGCTGAGAAAAGAAGCTGAGCTCCAGTCTATGGCTGCAGAAGTCGGAGCAAGCCCTAAAGTTATTGATATTGACACGGTATCCAAGTACATTGTTATGGAAAAGCTGGATCAACATCTATATGAAATACTTAAGAAAAATGGGGGAAATATGTCTCGGGCCATACAGAAGCAAATCATTACCATATACAAGAAACTGGATCATGCCGGAGTATTTCACGGAGATGCTAACCTTCTCAATTATATGTTCAAAGGTCGACAGTTGTACATCATAGACTTTGGAATGGCGAAAGAAATAACTAACCGTCTAGTATATAAATTAGGTACCAGAACTCCTAACTTGAATATCATGACATTGGGTCTAGTGCTCAAGCTCAAGGAGGTAGGGGCTTCTCCATCTTCTTATAGTTACCTCGTTAAGCATCTAAGTGAAGAACAAAGAAGCCAGTTTGGGTTATAAAGACTGATAGACTTTACAATATAAATGGAAAAGAGTTGGTGGAATAAAAAATGGGGCACCGGACATATTTGTGGTATCACTAGAACTCGATTACGGCAAGGAAAAAATAGAGCTGGTGCTCGTTATGTTACTAGATTAAAATGTAAGCATGCTTTCTACACTAAAGCTTTAGATGAATGGATTAAACGCTGCCCTACAGTTCCAGCTACGTGTCCATGTTGTAGAAAAGTGATAGTTCAAGAACTTTAAACTAAACGGTGGATTATACTACATTAGTATAATCACTCTGGCTACATTCTTGTTGGTCGACTTTCTATGGAATGGAACAATTTATATTAAACGTCTGAAGGAAGTGTTATAACTTCTCTTCCCGGTGGAGGTTAAAGGTAATTTACAATAAACACTTTGTTGTTTAGCGTAGGTTGACTCACGTAGTGGAACCCGCTATTGAAGCACGACCTTGAGCCCTTTCGAGATGTCCCAGCTGATGTGGTCCGCTAACTTCCTCCTCAGGTTGCCTACGTAAGCGTAAGACGGACTCCTGCTCAGAGGCGGTCCCGGTGTCGTCTTTTTCCAGACGGGCGACCGTCCTTCCATGTACCGAAAGAGCCCTTCCCCGATGACCTGGTTCACCATCAAAACCATCTTCCGCCCGGCTACATACTCCTCCATCATAGCGATGAAGCTCTTGAACGTGCCTTTCCGCTGCGGAGTGATCTTGATATTGCGCAAGCGCACTACCGGTACGCTCCCCGGCATGTGTCTACCGAGGAAGTCGTTCATCTCCGGATTCTCGACGTCGATCAGCTCGTTCGCCAGAGAAAGGTTTAGATAGTACGATTCGGTTTGCGTGTCGCCGTCCACAAGAACCGGTCGTTCGAAGCGCAAGTTCGCATTCGTCTCCTTACCTTCTTCTACGAACGCTTTCACCCGGTCGAAGAGCCGTTCGGCCAGCGCGTCGGCGCTGAAATCCGCGACGGGGTCCGTTTTGGCCGCGGCTAGAATAATACCTTCCGCGAAGACGAAGTCGTCTGGATGGACGACCATGCCGTTTTTGTAATGAAAGTCGATTATATCCATCAACCGGAACCGGTCATCCATGGTGAACCGTCCATGTGCGTTTTGAAGGAATTGGGTGTATAGCCTGACATTTTTTTCATTCAAGACTGCGTACTCCAGTACCTGATCTCTGCTAAATATGTAATCTATCAACTCGATGGGCGCTTGGTTGAGAATTTCAAAGACAAAATTGGCGTCCATTCTCAAATGCTTCGAAACAAATCGCCAAACACTATAATCCTCCGGGATTATTTCTCTGTTACTTGGATCTTCGGCAATCCACCGCTCATTTTCTCGAATGACGTTCGCAATCGCAAGCCTGACGACCCCCACGTCTCCGCGCAGACTTTCTTCAACGAATTGAAAGAGTGCGGGCTTCGGTTCGAGCCCCAAACACGTAATGACGAAGTCGCGGTCGGCTCGTAGCCTATCGGAAGCGTGTTCGAACGACAAACCGGACGCCTCCACAGCGAGGGCCACGACGTCCTCGTCGTCTCTGAGTTCGGGCGCGATTAACTGCAGAGATTCGCCTCTGAGGTCGTTCCTCACCGCAAGGATGGCCAAATCTTTGTCGGCCCGCAACCTCGGGGACGCGTACGTTATGGCGGCGCCGTTGATCGTAACGGCCGCCATCACGACTTCCTTATCGTCCCGTAACCTTTCCGACGCCTCCTCGAGCGCCGATGGATGCCGACGGACCGCATGCATCACGACTTCCTTATCGTCCCGCAGAACAGCCGACGTTAGATGTAATGGCCCCCAATGTCCACCTGCGTCGTATTCTATGGCAGCTAGCAAAATTTTCTTGTCATGACGCATTTTCTCGTCCAGGTCACTGAATTTTTGAGGGTTTCTCGTCCTTTTCATTCCTTCTATAACGCGTTGTCTATTCCGCATGTACGTTCTCGACTGTCTGTTGTAATATTTCCGGTCGTCTTCTTCATCTTTCACCACAGGCACACCATTTACCATCCGCGGGGGTCGTCTGAACACAGGTTCCGTATCCACAGTCTGGTCCATAATTTTGAAAATGTGTCTCCAATCCTGCCTCGGAACCTTTTTTGTCTTCTGAGATAGTGTATTCTTCTTCGGAACCTTTTTTGTCTTCGGAGATCGTGTATTCTTCTTCGGAACCTTTTTTGTCTTCGACCACATCACCCATCGACCGGGAATCGTCTTGTTCTTGTCCCGTAGGAACGCTTCCAACGACTTCTTCGCCATGGTCCGTCGTACCGCGAGGTTTGGGTTTAGCAGCAATAAACACATGTTAATATACTTGTCTGAAAAACCGTATTCCTCTCCGTACGAAATGATCTTCTTGCGGAGTACGGAGAGGTCCAGCGACTTTATATCCATCGCAGAGACGTTCGTCATACTTGTTGTCTCGTGCCCACCACGCCAAAATATAAGATCCATGGCCATGACTCCAACACCCCACAGCATCGTGGTTGTGTACGCCTCCCGGCTCACTACTTTGAAGAACCCTTGGTCGATACTGACGTCCGTCATTTCGACGGGAGGGAAGGTTGCGATACTGTCGCCATCCTCGTCGGTGAAGGCTGAACCGATGTCGCCAAGAAAAATTGCGCCATCTTTTTCGCAGTAGAGCGTGTTACCCAACTTGATATCCGTGTAATAGAGTCCCATGTCTGCTAGGCACTGCAACTGCGTCATTACTTCGTCCAGGATTTCTGCCATGCGAAGCTCTACTTGTTTCCCGGATTCAATTTTATTGAGGACTCTCATGTACTTTTTCAGATCGCCGTCCAGTCGGTCCATCACGAAGTATTTGTACAAGCGGTCGGTGCTCCGTTGCAACCCTTTTTGTAGCTTCGATCCCACATACCGAATACGAATCGTGTTGCACGACGCCTCCATCAGGCGTTTCGCAACCGCCTCATCAGGCGAAGGCAGAAACGTGCCGTCGCGTTGGCGCAGTACGAACTCAACTTTAAAGGCAATACTATCGGTTGCCGACTTATATTCGTAGACCAACCCGTACGCACCGCCACCTAACACAACCCCGGTATAAACATATTTTTTACGTGCGACAGATATGGTCGCCGGAAGGGCGTTTTTATCGAAATCGAGCAGGTTCACCGTCGCAACGAATTTCCCTCCTGCCTTTTTAAAAAAAGGATTGGTGGTCGGAGCGCAAAAACTGCCTCCCGGACGCCGATTTTTTTCTCCGAACTTTTTTGGAAAATCCGTTTGTTTGGTTCCAACCGGCCATAACAAAGGTTGCGGGAATTTCCCCAGTTTAAGACAACACTTCTTATTTCCCCCCAATGCTGAGTAAGGACGTACATCCTCAATACACGACTTGTTATTATTAGACGCAACTAACTTTATTCCAGAAAGCTGTGAGAGGAAAGCTGTGATATTAGCGGAATGTGAGTCACCAAAATATAACACACATGTATGTGGTTCCTCGGGTTGGTTGACACCTTTAGGTACGTTAAATTTCTTGAACATTCGCGCCATCGTATAACAGTCTGCATTTATGACGGACAGATCGGTAAAAAATGATGCTAAATAATTAAGTTGTGTCAAGATATTAATAGGAGTCTTAGTACTAAAACGGCCTGAAAAAGTATCGGCTTTTTGGTTGGTGAATACTCCTTCTCCCAGTTTAGCTGGTGTGTGTTTCGCGATCGCCAGGAGTGTATGCGGGAGCAGGTAACCGATACCGGCCATTTGCGTACCAATTTCATGCTCTGGTGTAATATTTTTCGATATTATACGCTCATATCTACTTCGAGCCCAATCCAGTATGGCTTTCTTGTGTGTGGTACGAGCGAGAGCTTTTTTCAAGCGCGGGGAGTTCTTGAGGAGACTCTTGTTAAACATGATGTCCCATAGTTTGTCATGGTACTTCACTCTTTTCTTGGCTTCCTTGAGCACTTCATCCAACTCAGCGCGTGACATGCTGGAGAAATCAGACGATAGGTTCATTTTAACGGATCCAAGCATAACCAATGACTCTAAGATGGCTATTATATGATCATTCCGAAGCAACGCGTACGCGACAATAAGTTTAATAAACGGCTTAACTTCATTATCGACAGGTGTAGTTAATCCTTGAATTTTAATCCCAACATCTTTCGCAAGCTGCCACACCGGAAAACCAAGAGAAAGAGGCATCCATTCTTCTACATTGCTATCCAACGTCTTTATTTCATGTTTGTTCATTATAATGCCAAGCGGTATGGAGTGACTACCGGGGTCATAGCACTTAATTTTTCGATACAATGTGTCATCCTTCACTATTTTTTTGTGCCTTGAAAAGTAGGGAGGTATTCTTGTATAGATCACATTGAACTTGGTTAAAGTTTCATAACTATTATCGGGTAAATATTTATCAGCCCAAGCTAAGAAGAGTTTGGGTCCAATCTTCTTATTTAAATTCTGTGAAAGCGTCTCGTATGAGTTTCTCAAGGAACTGGTAAACAGAAACTCGATGGTTGATGGTACCCTCTCAATGTTCCTAGTTCGGCGTCTTTCTTCCTCCAGAGTGTATTCCTGACGGCCGCCTTCAAGATAGTATCGTTCTTTAGTATCATAATCCAAAATTTTATCAACTTCTGATTGATCTAAGAATCGTATATCTGTGTAGTGCCATCGGGATGTTAGACATGCTCCCATCCGCCACGCATCCTTAGCTTTTCTTGGTGCATTACGATGGATCCACTGAAAATCCATACAAGGCATACCTCTTTTGCTTTTTCCGGATTTACCAGGTCCAAAATATAGGTCTGATGGACCTTTAGTTATATTACCTAAAAACCCACCTAGATAACCACTAGGCCTCCAGTATTCTATCTCGCTTTGTTCCGTGTAGATATCTAAGAAAGACGGGGTATACCGCGCAAGATCAGCGAGAAGTTGTTTAGGGTTGGTCGGATTGTCACTAGATAAACATATGTCATCCTTGTCAGTAGCACTGCAATGGATCTCTCCTAATATCAGGAATTGTTTCCCTTGGCCTTTAAGAAGGGTAATAGAACAAGGGCCGTTTATTGAAGTCCATATAGGCATCCTTTTGTTAATATTATTATCGAAAAGTTTGTATAAAGTCATATTGAACTCTTCAGGGAGATGGTCTGATGTTTTAGTAACGTCTTTAATATTTTGAGGGTTTATTAATTCTCTGCTATTTCCTATAATTTTTTGCAATCCCAACACGACGCCTTTTCTTTCCGCGCCTTCTACTCCATCAAAATATTTACATGTATCATAGTCTTCTAGTACAGAACATGAAGATACTTCTTTTCTTTCCATTTTATTATTTCATATTTTTTTTCTCCTGAAATAATAAAATGTCAGCACAGTATAGAGACAATACCAACAAACCTTATCTTAGGTCTTCATACAGCAATGCTACAGTTCGTCAGAACTGTGTTTCCTGTCCAAGCTCTTGTTCTTGTGACCTGGAATCAAGAAGTGCAATGGATCTGCTTATGATTCAGGCTTGGCAAGAAGGGCCTGTAGGACACCCTGATGTTTTCAATCGTCTATCAGGTCCTCACCACTCAGGTCCTCCCTCAGGTCCTCCTCACCACTCTGGTCCTC
>CESO01022337.1_pt1 | contig 20384 bp, 21 predicted proteins | sample 356341 | NCBI WGS metagenome assembly CESO01 (sample SAMEA2621812, study PRJEB7988) | marine metagenome | biome: marine biome (ENVO:00000447); feature: deep chlorophyll maximum layer (ENVO:xxxxxxxx); material: "saline water (ENVO:00002010), including plankton (ENVO:xxxxxxxx)" | depth 35 m | reverse complement strand
AGACAATTCTAGGAATTTTCGCGAAATTCCATTTTCACGAGCCCGTTGAAACATAAATTCATAATCAAAACCAAATATGTTATACCCAATAATAATATCTGGATCTTCTCTCTGGATTACCTTTGTCCATTCCAACAATAATTGTTTTTCTGTAGCACAACTTTTAACCTCTGTGTTTTCAAGAGAATCTACGGGATCACATGTATTCAAAACAACTGCATGATTGAGATATGGGTCATCATCAATCCCTTGGCGAATGAAAGTTGAACCAATTAGCGTAACCTTATCACCTTCTAATGGCGGAAATGTTGCAGTAAGCGTAGCATCAACATGGTTTACAAGTTCATCGCGTTTGAATTTTGGATTATTTAAAATATCCATGATTTTGTCATTCTTTTTAATCGCTATTTCGCGACGTTTATTTTGTGATATATCAGTCGTTTCCTCACCATCACCATGTTCAGCAGATTCAAACATCTTTCCAATAGTAAGAGTATCTGAATTCTCATTCTTTTGTCCAATAATTGGTTTGCTAATCCATTTGTCAAAATATTTCAAGACAATTTCCTTATTCTTTGGGGTATACTTCTTTTTTGGATAAACAGTATCAACATCTTCAATCGTATCATAACCAAAAGCAGTCAATACAATAAGTTTTAGCATGTCGATTTGCTCCTCTACTGTTTCATCTTTAAAGTCGGGATTATTAAGATAATAATCCAAGATGTTAGTAGCCAATTTCTTGTATGATTTTACTGGAATAGGAAAGTCTCCATGACTACTGCTAGCCTCAATATCAAAACTACAAATTTTATAAGGAACTGCAGTTTCCTTATCGTTATCTGAAATAATATCTGCTTCGTTAACTTCAAACTCATATTTGCAAGTAGTTGACTTAGAAGCGGATTTAATTGTATCACTATCTTTAATTCTTACCCATCCAGATGGACTCAAATTACGAATGTGAAAGTATCTCAACAAAGGCGGAATCTTGGCTTCATACAACTTTGTGGGAGTATTTGCAAATACATAGCCTACCTTAGACATTTTCAGACTGCTAAAGAAACGGTCATCTTTACTCTCTGCTTTCTCCGCCTTTGTTTTTTCAACATACCAGAACTTCTTTACACGCGACATGACAATTGTGTTTGCAAATGTGATTTTAATGAAGTTATATTCTTTTCCTTCATCAAATCCATACAATTTCTTATGTTTCTCGATATCACAACTCAAAATAGAATCGGCATAAAATTCGCCCGCTTTTTCTCGTAGATGAGCCAAAAATCGTGTTTTTTCACCTTTACCCCAGTCATCATCAACCATCACGTAAAAGAACGGTTTCACATCGTTTACCATAATTGAATACGTGTCTCCTTTTTCATCAATTCCAAACATTTGGACAGTAAACATGCGTTGATCTGTTTTTTTATTCTTACTTGAAAGATTCTGTTTCGTACCATCACTATCATATTCTACATCGGAACTATCATCACTTTCACTATTATCGACCTCATATTCAGGGTCACTTACTACGAAGTCGAATAAGCGAAAACTATATTCTTCTTCTATCTTTTTGCTCATACTTAAGTTTACATGTATTTCATAATATTGTTTTAATTCAATTTTATGAAATGAGTATGTTATTTTAAACTATTGAAAACATTTTTACACCTCGACGTAAATCATTAACTTTATTATGTTGACGCATATTTTTTAAGTTATGCCCTCCTAAACGAATTCTTGTTTTTTTGTGTTTTTTAGTATAATTACCTCTTCCACGTCTATGTCTTACTCTAGGTCTTCTGCGCGAAAAAGGACTTTTTCTTCTACGCGAATTCGGAGTTCTTCTTCTACGCGAATTCGGAGTTCTTCTTCTACGCGAATTCGGAGTTCTTCTTCTACGTCTTCTATTAGAAATAGTTCTTCTTACTTTCCAGCCACCGTTTTGCATATCTATAACATTACGTGTGAAAAAATTTTTTAAATTTTCACTGTTTCTTTCTTCCTTAAATTCATCTTTTATACTGCCACCTTGCATAGCAATAATATGAGGATATCCTTCAAAACCAACTTTTTTTGTAAGTGCCTTATCTAATAAATCCAATTTTTGTTCTCCTAATTTATCTTCAATATCAATAATAGTTCCTTGCGATTGTTCTAATTGTTTTTTCATATCATCCCATTCGGGTTTTAACGTTTTACAATGACCGCACCAATCTGCTGTTATTTTTAACATGCATGGACTATCTCCTTTTAATACACTAGTAACATCATTCGCTGTATCCTTATTTAAGTTTATAACTTTTACTGGCATATATATATTTGTAAGAATAAACTTTAGGATTGACTGATTTTAGATTACTATTTTTATTCTACTGTTATATATAATAATTATGAAAGAATTCTCCAAAATAGGACCTGCTTTATTATTATTTGTTCTCGGATTATATTTTTGTTTAAATAATCGTAGCAAAGACATGATTGAAGGATTTTCAACATCAAATTGTCCTAATATTTTAATTAAAAAAGACGGACGATACTATTTAAGAAACACAAAAAAAGCAATGATTCCTGGTGTTAACCCTATTTCTTTTGAAAATTTAGCCGAATATGTTGAATTTACTAAATGGCAGAGAGGTCAAGGTATTAGATGCCCGATATTATTTGCTCAAGAAACTGAAGACGCACAAGGTCAAACAAGTTACAGAATTCATCCTGATGTGATTGATACAAACGCTGGTTTACCGCCGGCCGTTGATAATGAAAGTTTATTGTATGATGCTAACAGGGACAAACCCGTATATAACAAAGATAACATGCCCGCATATGATCCTATGGGGCAATATATTGGTCTCGATACACCTTTAGATAAGATGTATAAGGAAACAACATCAGGACCTACTGCTAATGCAATGAACACAAATTGGGGTGGTCAAGAATTTAGTAGAAATGTCGTTGATCGAGGCGCATATTTAAAACGAACACGCGCCGAAACTGTTGATAAATTGGAACCCAACAAGACACGTGGGGAATTATATTAAATACTATTTTTATCTATTAATTTTAAAGAATAAGTTTTATATTAAAAAGAAAAATGCTTACATACATTAATGGACAAAATAAAATTGGAACATTATCTCAATCAATCTTTTTCTTATACATATAATGATTCACAAAAGATGGGTTCTTTAGTTGTTTCTATAAAAGGTTGTTTAGATATGTTTAAGACTATTAACAAAGAAGAACACAAAGATTATATTATTAATTTTGTTTGCAAATCTATTGAAGGTGCACTTGATTTAACAAAGAAATATAACAAACATGATGAAAATATGCAAAAAAATCCTACTATAGTTAACTTTATAAATTTAAAAGGGGTTACGATGTCAGATTTAACTAAAAATGTTCAGTTGTTTGTAAGAAAAATAATTAAACACGCACAAGAAAAGTATTTGGATATTATGGTCAATACTTACTTATACAATCCGCCTATTTTTGTTAAGATTGCATATGGATTATTTTATCCTTTTATTGACCCGGTTACTCGAAAAAAAATTTCAATTGTAAAACAAAAAAATAATAAAAAACAAATTATTGGTATGGAAGATTTTTGCAAAGAATGATTATTTTATCACTATATAGTAATAAAATAATGAAAATAACATTTGGTTATGCAAAAGATTTATTGGCTTGTTTCATGTTTGTTTTATTTGCAATTATAATATATCGCTACAACGTTAATTGTAATAAAAATTTTGTATTATTCATATTATTTTTAGCGTTAATAACAGACGGCATGTTTAGTTTGTTTCCTAAGTTACATAATACTGAAATAAAAGAAGAACACTTTGACCAACCGTTTATTGAGAAACCTTTGGTTAAATCATTATACAAAAGTGAATATTTACCTTTTTATGTGGTATTTACTGTTTTGTTCTCATTGTGCACGTTAACAAGTGTCTTGGGGTTCTTTGTTTCGCCATTGAATAAATTAAAATAAACCTTTTAATACTCAAGGATAAACAATAAAATTGATTGTGGAAAAAATAATATTATTAATAATAAAATGTCCGAAGTTAAATTACAGAAACCATTTTTGAAATGGCTTGGAGGAAAAACACAGATTATTAATAATATAGTTACAAAATTTCCTACCACAATTAACAATTATCACGAATTATTTTTGGGAGGGGGAAGTGTATTATTGGCACTTTTATCGTTGCAAAAAGAAAATAAAATTATAATTAAAGATAAAATTTATGCTTATGATATTAATAAAATTCTAATTACTGTTTACCAAAACATTCAGAATAATAAAGATGAACTATACAAATATATTGATATGTATATTTCCCAATACGACAGTATAAAAGGTACAATTGTTAACAGAAAACCTCAAACGATTGATGAATCGAAAACATCAAAAGAGAGTTATTATTATTGGATAAGAAGTAAATATAACAGCATGAAAGATTTTTCAGTTGAACGTTCAGCACTGTTTATGTTTTTGAACAAAACTTGTTTCAGAGGTATATATCGTGAAGGTCCAAATGGATTTAACGTTCCATACGGACACTATAAAAAAACACCCACAATTATTACCCTCGATGATTTGAATTATATTAGTGATTTGATTAAAGATGTAGAATTTATTCATAGTAACTTTAATCTATCAATTAAACGTGCCAAAGAGGGCGATTTTGTATATTTAGACCCACCTTACGCACCTGAAAATAAAAAATCATTTGTAAAGTATGTTGCAGATGGGTTTGGTTTGGAATTGCACCAAACATTGTTTGATGAAATTAAAAAATTAGGTGAAATTAAATTTGCAATGAGTAATGCAAAAGTTGAATTAGTTACTGAAAATTTTAAAGATTATAACTGTGAAGAAATTATAGCAAGACGAGCAATTAATTCAAAGAATCCTGAATCAATTACAACTGAGGTTATTATTTATAATTAACAAGAAATTTAACCATGTCTTCTTTATATGTTTTACTATTTCCCCAAAATATTGGGTAATTCATTTCATGAAAGTATAATATTTCGCTTTTACAGTTTTCTTTAAACCAATCAGACAAACAATAAATGTAAACTATTTTAAATTCTGGAAACATTCTTCCGTATTGCCAAATCTTAAAACTGGGACTTTGAATTTTTTCACATACAGAACCTGGAGATTGTTGGAATTTTTTTTCAATAATAAATATTCTTTTATTTTTCTTATCAATATAACATTCATCTGGACGTTTACATCCATGCGCCATGTCAACTGTCTTGTCTAATTCGTTATCCATTAATTTAATAAAACTACCTTGTTTTGTTGCTATGAAAAGGGGTTCTGTATCCTTAAATTTTATTGTATTACCATGTGCGTGTTTTTCAATTATATCATAGTATTCATTGAGTTCAGTTAGACTTTCATATGGCAAACCATTTTTATTTGTATTTGAACCACCCGCGCCGGTGCCCTTATTTTTAATGGATTTTTGTTGATATTCATCAACCTCATTTTGTTCTTTTGAAACAACTTTCAATCTCAATTTCAATTTCTTTTTCTTTTTCGTTTTCGTTATCGTTCTTTCTACTGGTACAGCGGGTTGTTGTGGTTCGGTCATATTGTTGTTTTTGAACTGACAAAAACTATTATTTTTAATTCAATTTTTCAAATATTTAAATTGAATTAAATTTATTTTAAACATCTAATTCTTCTTTGACAGTTTCCAAATTCTTTGTGAATTCCATAACTTTGTTAATTTTTTCAATTACTTTCATGTTCTTGTCAAATGCGGGTGAAGTAATATCTGTTTCTTTTGGATCAATTGCGCCTTGCATTAATGCTTTAATCGCGACAACAGATCCCCATGTTTCAAATGATGTTGTAATATCTTTAAAATGAGCAACATTTTTTTTGCCGTCACTCTTAGTATCAAAATCTAATTCACTAAATACGTTTTCATTTTCATTTTTGATTGTTTGATTAAAATCAGATGCTGTTGAATTAGGATAAGTCATGTTTTTGTAACCTTCATGAAACTTTTTTAATTTTAACATTTCTGCCAAGTCTAATTTGGGCACTGAATCTTTAAATATGATTGAAAAAATTAAAAGACCAATAACAAAAAGCCCTAAATAATGTAAACTTGAAAAATCTCGGGTATCAATGTATTTGCTTAACATACTATATTATATATTGATGATATATTATGTTTCAATAAATAAAACCTGTTCTTCATCATCTAATAAAAATTTGACAATGTTACTACAACAGGTTGATGAGATATGACGTGTTTTTCCTGTTTTCGTTTGATACGTGATTTCTTTTAAACACTTTTCTCCATCTTTTTGAATAGCAATGATTAATTTCATTAAAGTTCCAAATTTTTTGATAATTGTTACCGCGCTTGTATTGCTAACACCGGGAATTTGCATTAATAATATTTCACCAATATTCTCTTTGGTTATATTGTCTTTTTTGTTTTTTTTGATTACCTCACTGTATCGTGTTTGATTTTTTTCTTCGTTTAACTTTTTATTTTCATTTTCATTTTGTTCTTCGCTTTCTGTTGAATTCTTATAATACTCTCCTTTAAAATCAGGTTTTTTTGAATCTCTACCTAATTTATCAGCAATTCTAACTAGATATTCTGCTGTTTCAAATTGAGATTTTGAATTATAAAGCGAAAAACCTTTATAGTACTGTAAACCAAAAATAGACGAGTAAATGGCTTGTTTATTAATTCTACCAAATTTTGGAACAAATTTTGTAATATCTCCTTCTATCAAATATATGATATTGTGATTGTGAATCGGATAGTTTTGCAAACGATGAGATTGCTCACTATATCTACCGTCGCAAATGCTAGATGCTAAATCCGGTAAAGATTTACGTTCAATCATTATTTTTTCACAACCATCGTTATCAGTAATAATCATATCTCCTAAAGGTAAACCAACCACTTCTACGGTAATATCTTTGATTGAATGTTTTTCAATAAATTCTTTACATAAGGGAATTACCTTTTTCTCACGCGCGTCAATTTTTATAATCATATTCTTTAATAAATATGATTATATGATACTTTTATATTAATTACCCTAAAAGTATTTAACGAATGAGGCGTCCACCATGAGGACTTTTAAAAGTGAAAACAAAGTTTCTATCGTTTCCCTGGTTTACAGTAGGGTAGTTAGTCATTTCACTTTTGATCGCGTTGTTAAGAAAACCTGTTGCGCTAGGAGGCGCACCACCTTTTGTGTTGCCACCACCTTGATTACGAACTGTGATTTTCGCTTTGCTTCTAGCCATTTTTGAACCTGCCATTATACTATAAATTACTATTATATAATAATTTATGGTATATCACTTAAATTTAGTTAGTAAACTGCATGTTGCATTTTGCTGCACACGAGCAAGAATATGTGCATGACGGAAATACAACACCCTGTTTTTGGTTGGGCAAACGACCAATAACCGAGCATTTTTTGTTTTGGGGGGCGATAAATCCTCTGGCACTGCCAGCCTTTTTGTTACCACCGCAGTTACGTATATTTACGAGTTTAGAAACTCCTCTAGCGCGTCCGTGTTGTGTAGGCATTATATAATCACTAAATATTATATTTTTATTTATAATATATTTTCGTAAACAGTATAGAATGGATTTAACATATTAGATTACAACAGATGAGCGATTCTGATGGTAACACTAGCGAAAATGAGATTTCTGCTAAAACTCTCCTACAAGACGATGATATTAACCGAGATGGTGAGGAATTAATCTTTAACCCATACAACAATGAGAATAAAGAGATTACATTGAACGAAGTTCAATCTATTCTGACTTCATATGGTGTACCGGGTAAGGTTTTTAATATTAATTTATACAAACGAGCATTTGTCCATAAATCCTATACAAAAAGACCGGCTCTTGAAAATATACGTGAAAATATTACAATTGAAGAGCAACCGGATGATTGCTTGTCTTTAAAAACAAAATCCAATGAGCGTCTTGAATTTCTTGGAGATGGTGTTCTTGAATGTATTACAAAATATTATTTGTATCGACGTTTTCCTAAAGAAAATGAAGGGTTTATGACTGAAAAAAAAATTGCTCTTGTTAAAAACGAATCTATTGGAAAATTGGCTTATGAAATGGGACTCCATAAATGGTATATTATCTCAAAACACGCTGAGGAGAAAAAAATTCGTACTAATCTTAAGAAACTAGGGTGTTTGTTTGAGTCTTTTCTTGGTGCGTTGTTTCTTGATTTTAATAAAATTTCAATTAAAGATGATGATAAATGGTTTGAAAATGTTTTTGTTACAGGACCAGGATTTCAAATTGCACAGATATTTGTTGAAAAAATCTTCGAAAAACACATTGACTGGATCGAACTAATTAAAAACGATGATAATTACAAAAATATACTACAAGTTAAGGTTCAAAAACATTTTAAGATCACTCCAGATTATATGGAAATTTCACATGATTTGGATGAGGGTTATCGTATGGGTGTATATATTTGTCTTGGTCAGGAAATTCATGGGCTTACTCATGATAATTCAATTCCATTTGAACAATTTTCTACATTTCAAGAAATTACCGAATATGTGGAAGAACATACAAAGGTTTTGGTTTTTCTTGGAGAAGGATTGCATAAAATTAAAAAGAAAGCAGAACAAATTGCATGTGAAGAATCAATTAAAAAAATCGAATCATAATTAAAGTTCTAATACAGATATTTTTTTATTATAAACATCTGAAATACTATGTTTAATTTCAGGACTTCTTTCTAATAGAGATGTTTTGCTTCTAGGCTTAGGTTTAGGTGTTTTATGTTGATTTATTTTTGCATATTTATTTACTTCTTTTTCAATGCAAGTGTTTATTTCATTTACAATTGAATCTCTTCTTTTATACAAAGGCACACCCATTTTTGTATTTTTATTGTTCATTATTAATTTATAAAATATAATACTAAAACTTTTTTATGTGTTAAAATTATATATGTCCTCAAAATTAGAATTATTAAAGAAAAAACCTGTTCCACAAAAAAGATTACCTGTTCATATCGAAATTGCAAAAAAAAGAAAGATTGTTAACATAGACGTAACTGTTAAAGATATGAGAAATGAAACCGATTCTGACGAAATTGGTTTAAAAAGGGCAAAAATGATGGAAAAATTGAGAATGGTCCCACCAAGACCACTCGATGAATTACCTAAAACTGTTCCTAAAGCCACGGAAAAACCACGAATGGGGAAAACTATTTCAAAAGATAAAAAAACTCGAAGAAGAGTCCTTAGCATAGGTAAGAAAGTTAATGTAGAACCATTAAAAGGCACCGTAACTCAAAGCGCTCGTTTAACAGAAGACCCAAAGTTGAGAAATGAAATGTTAGAAACTATGGTTGAAATTAATGATGAAGAAATTATGGCAAGATTACCTGAGGAAAAAGAGGATGTTCTTATTAAATCTTCACAATATTTTATGAATAATCGCGAGTTTTTTTCAACATTTATAAATAATCTTTTTCTTCCATATCGCGAAGAATTTATGGATGAAGATAATCCCGTTACATGTGATACCATATATGGTGATAAAACTGGAGTATCATTAATGACCCATCAGAAATTAGTTCGAGATTATTTGAATAATTATACGCCGTATCGCGGTCTTTTACTGTATCATGGATTAGGTTCTGGTAAAACATGTTCTTCGATTGCAATTGCTGAGGGAATGAAATCTAAAAAGAAAGTTATTATTATGACCCCTGCTTCTCTTCGTATGAATTATATTGAAGAAATCAAAAAATGTGGTGACGATCTTTATAGAAAAAATCAGTTTTGGGAGTTTATATCAATTTCTGAAAACCCAGAATATGTTGATACATTATCATTAGTATTATCATTAAGTAAGGATTTTATTATTCGTAATAAAGGAGCATGGTTAGTTAATGTAACAAAGCCACCTAATTATGAATCATTATCTGCCGAACAAGCAAGAAATTTAGAATCGCAGTTAGATCAGATGATAAGTAACAAATATGAATTTATTAATTACAATGGTATGCGCCTTGGTATTCTTGAAAGTATGACTGAAGGATTTAAGAAAAATCCGTTTGATAATAGCGTAATTATTATTGACGAAGCGCATAATTTTGTAAGTCGTATTGTGAATAAATTAAAAAAAGAAGAGTCTTTATCTATGCGTCTTTATGAATATTTACTCTCGGCATCTAATGCTAAGATTGTTTTATTAACAGGAACTCCAGTTATTAATTATCCTAACGAAATTGCTATTCTTTTCAATATTTTACGTGGTTATATTACTACATGGGAATTTACATTGCTTGTTAAAGGGGAAGGTAAAGTGGATGAAAAGGCAATAAAAAATATGCTATCTGAAATTCGTACACTTGATTTTATCGAATTTAAACCGGCTACCAAAAAATTAATAGTAACACGTAATCCATTTGGATTTTTTAATGCAAGTGATAAAGAATCACGAAGTTATTCAGGCGTTAATGTAAATGATGGCGAACAAATGAATAATCGACAATTTGAAAATTATATGGTTGATTTATTAAAAAAAAATGGAATTGAGATTGTCAAACAAAATACAAAAATTACAAACTATAAAGCATTACCAGATGATTTAGATGGTTTTCGCAGTAAATTTATTAATGTTACAAAGGGACGCGGTGATCTTAAAAATACAAATTTATTCAAAAAGAGAATCCTTGGATTAACTTCTTATTATAGAAGTGCACAAGAAGGATTAATGCCTGAATATGATAAAGATAAAGATTTTCATGTTGTTAAGGTTCCTATGAGTGATTATCAATTTGGTATTTATGAACAAGCACGTGTTGAAGAAAGAAAATTAGAAAAAAATGAAAAGAAAAAAAAACCTGGAAAGAAAAAGGGAAAAGGCAAAGGTGATGACATTTATAGTGATACAGTCTCGACTTATCGTATTTTTTCGCGCGCATTTTGTAATTTTGTTTTTCCAAAAACAATTGCCAGACCTTTGCCGCGTGATGCTGATGAAGTAACAAGCGATGCTATAAAAGAAATGGATGAAGATGCAATTGATGCCAAAAGTGTTGGAGAAAAAATGGATAACCCTGATGGTGTTTATACTATTGAAGATAAAGAAAAGTTACAAGATAAAGAAGAGGAGGGAGATGTTGAATCATATTCGGAGCGAATTACAAATGCTATGAAAAAATTAAAAGATAACAGCGATTCATTCTTAACAAAAGACCAACTTCAAGTATACAGTCCTAAGTTTTTACATATTTTAGAAAGTCTACAAGATGAAAAAAATGAAGGATTACATATGCTTTATACACAATTTCGTACACTAGAAGGTATTGGTGTTTTCAAATTGGTTTTAGAACAAAATGGATTTGCACAATTTAAAATTAAATATGAAAGAGAACAATGGAAATTAGATATTCCACTAGAAGATAGAGGTAAACCCATGTTTGCTTTATACACTGGAACAGAAACTCAAGAAGAAAAGGAAATTATTAGAAATATATTTAACAGTACATGGCAATATATACCTAGACCATTGGCTGAAGAACTTGAAAAAATATCGAAAAATAATTATTATGGAGAAATTATTAAATTACTTATGATTACATCTTCTGGTGCTGAAGGTATTACATTACAAAATGTGAGATATGTACATGTTGTTGAACCATATTGGCATCCGGCAAGAACTGAACAAGTTGTTGGGCGCGCGCGTCGCATTTGTAGTCACAAAAATTTACCAAAAAGACATCAAACTGTTGAGGTTTTCTTATATTTAATGGAATTCACTTCTGAACAATTGGCAAGTGAACAGTCTGTTGAATTACGTTTAAAAGATAAAAGCAAATACGATAAAGTTACACCAGTAACTAGTGATGAAACACTATATGAAATTTCTTCCATAAAAGAAGAAATTAACCATCAATTACTAGTTGCTGTTAAAGAGTCATCAATTGATTGTGCTGTTTATTCAAAGAGTGGGTCAAGTGAACCACTTGTTTGTTATTCAGTCGGACGTGCAAATAAAAATACGTTTTCATACAAACCATCAGTTGATAAGGAAGAAATAGACCGAGTTGATAGAGGAAATAAAGAAGAAATTACATGGAAAGTAAGGGTTATTAAACAAGGAGCCAAAAGATATGTCCTTCGTATTGGTACTACAGAAGTTTACGATTATGATAGTTACATACAAGCATTAGAAACAAAAGAGGGTAATCCACTTTTAAAAGGGCGTTTAGTGAAAAAGGAAGTTGACGGTAAAAAGAAATATATTATAGAACCAGTAAAATTATAAGGAATTCTTATTTAGTAAACTGTTGTTGTAATGTTGCAACATCACTTTGCAATTGTTGAACTATTTTGTAAATATCATCTATTCTTGGAGTAGCGCGTGTTTCGTCATTATCATTACCATTATCATTACCATTATCAATATTTTTTACTTTTAATTTACTTAAAAAATTTGTTTGAAGTGATGATGGGGTGTTATTTTCAAATGTCACTCTTTTTTTAGGTTGTAAATCAATAACTTCATTTTTTTCTTCGACTAATTCCTTTATTTCTAATTTTGGAGGACCCGTTGTTTTAGATTTTGTATCTGTAATTGGTTTTCCTGCAGAATTTGATATCCAGTCCTCTGCCTGTTTTTTTTGTTGTTCTGTTTGGTTTTCATTCATTATGCGCTCTAATTCTTTTTCACGCGAGTCCATAGTTCGTTCTATTTGAAAATTTTTAATAACATCATCTTCGTCTGATTTATCAGTAAAATCGATCTCCTGGGGGCGTTTCGCGTGTATTAAATTAGAAAACTCTTGTTGTTTTCCTTCAAATTTTTTATTCATTGCTTCGCTCCTCAACTTTGTTATATCTTCTTTTGAATAAGGTTGAGTTTGGGGACTAGTTGCCTGTATTGTTTCTGTTTCTTTGCTTTGTTTCATAATAGTAATCATTCCTTGAATACACATTTTATTTTTCTCTAATGTATTACTTGTTTGTTTTTGGTCAATACTAGTGCATATTTTCTCAAAAATATCTTGTATTTGCTGCATTTCATGAACATTTTGTGGTTGTATTATTTTATCTTCTAAAAATAAATTCCACAACATAGCCTTATTTTCTTGACTTTGAAATTTTGACATATATTACTTATATGTCAAAATTACGTTTTATATCTTTTTGTATTCATTGAAATATTTTTTTCGCAATTTTCTCATTTGTGCATCAGTAATTTTCTTTTTTGGATTTTTTAAATCCATTGGATTTAACTTATCCTTTACTTGTTCAATAACTGCATATAAACTATATACTCCGCATTCAGTATTTTCATCTTGATGTGATGTCGGAGCGTTATCATCATATTTAAATCCTTCTTTGTTTTGTTTTTTCCCTTTTAATGTTATATTTTTTGATTGTTTTAATACTGTGTTAATAAACTTTTTAATTTTTCTAGGAGGTTTATCTCCATTACTATCAAAGAAAAATACCTGTTTCTTATTTATATTAATAAATACAGATACCCAATGTGAACCTGGCTTATAATGTGGGTCTAAGTTAAATATAATTCCAATCTTTGTTTTTCCTTTTTTAATTTGATCTTGCAAACTAAAATGACAAAGTTCCTCCCAAACACATTCGCCATACATTTTATGTGTATCATAATCAATTGGAGAAGGTCCCATAAATTCAAAACACGGGTAAAGTTTTTCATATTGTTTCATTACATTTAAAATATCTACACTAGATAACCATTCATATGGATTAGTTTTCCATTCAGGTGGTGTCATTGGTGCAAAAGTATGAGATGTGATTTCTTTGTCTAAATTATTTTTCATAAAATTTTGACGCATCCAGCATCTTTCAGTATTGCATACGGACGACATGTTATTTTTTAATGTTTCCCATATTTGACGTGAATTATTTGAAACAATTTTTGCATCTGGATGCCTCGCATTCCATAAATTTCGCATCTTGTGCAATGATTTATTCGAATAACAACTAAATGGATTACCGTTATTTTCTAAACTAGGACTACATTGTAGTTTTTCAAATTTCGATTTTAAAAAATCATTTCGACCTTTTTTACTTTGCAAATTTACTTTTCTTGTTTTTCCTCTACCTTTTTTTGCATTTTTTTTTGTGTATTTATTGTTTCTTCCACCTTTTCTTGTTTGTTTTACCATATTACATATTCGTCATATTTTCTTTTATTCGTTAGATTTGTTTTTATTCTTTTTTTTTATTCCCTTCTTTTTTAATTCAGGATTTGTTATATCTACATCTCTTTTCTTTGGTAAAATTACAGTTTCTCTTACTCCTTTGATCTTACGAATATTTAAACAATCCTCTATTTTTTGACTTTTCGGCTGTGTAATTAAAAGGGTATTATTTATTTCGTCGATATTTGATAGAGTACTCGCACTGTCGGTGTTTGAACTTTCAGTTAACGATTCAAAGGTAGACATATCTTTATATTCGTCTTGTAATAAATCAACAGTATCACTTGTTTTAAAATAAAAAATACATTCTTCTAAATAACTGTTAAATACCTTTTGTAAAGTGTCGGGTATATCCTGTATATCATCGGATTTCCCATGCATTAATTGTTTTGTTAATTGAATTACTCTCTTTCTGTAAAATTTGCGATCTATTTCTATTTGTTTTTGTGTATCAGTTAAACGCGACTTTACATATCTTTCATATTGCTTTGTGTTTGATAAATATTCTAATGTTATTAAATCTACATTATCTGTTCCAGAACAATCCATATTTTAATATATATTCTTATTGAGTTATTTATTAATAAAACGAATTTATAAATAACTTAACTTAACTTAGTCTTTTGGTGCAGGTGAAGAATGTAAACCAATATTTCTTGTTTGTTGACGTGTATGGTTATCAAAAAATTTGAACCCCACATCGCTTGAATGTTCATTAGGGTCAAAAGCATTAAAGGCTTTTTGAGTAAATAACAGTGGATTATTAATACTAACAGGGTTTGTATTTTCCATCGTGGGAATATTGTAAAGATCGCTTGCTGTTGCCGGCATATATTTTGATTGATCAGCCGCCTGTAAAGGAAATATTGTACCTCTTAATACAGTCTCCGTGTCAACATTATCTGCGTATCCTTGCCACGGTGCATTACGAGTTCCAGGATTAAATGTTTTCTCGACATCAAATTTAGGATGTCTTTGTAAAGGTTCTTTGGTTTCTGTGCGAAGATCTACTATAGGCATGGTAACATATCTTGTAGGTGTTGAACGAATACTAAAAGCCGGTTGCATAGTCGATGATGGGACATTTCTTACCGAAATTCTTTCGTTTAACTCCTGATTCTGTCTTAAATTTTGAAGAATTACCTGACGATTGTTCATTATTCTAATATATTTATATAATATTTTTTTTAATTACTAAACATGGAAGAAACAAAGATTATACCACTTAAAGATTTTGTTTAAATATATATAGTAAATTAATGTGTGGAATCTTTCTACTGTTTAAAAACTTTATGACACCAAACCAGATAAATCAAATGGCTGCTCTAAACAACTGTTTTAAGCGTGGTCAATCAAGAGGTCCTGAATTTTCAACACTAACACAGTGGAATATGGGAGTTACTGCTGGATTTCATCGTTTGGCGATTAATGGTCTTGACGTGAATTCAAATCAACCTATTACAGTTGATAGTATTAGTATTATCTGTAATGGCGAAATTTACAATTATAAGGAACTTTATAAAATGTTAGGTGTTACTAAACCTCAAACAAATTCAGATTGTGAGGTTATCATTCATATGTATAAGAAATATGGTATTGAATATACTTTGAAATCATTAGATGGTGTTTTTGCTTTTGCATTACAAGATAATCGGGAACAAGATTTTTCTGTATATTTGGCTCGTGATCCGTATGGTGTTCGACCTTTATATCAAGGTACATATAGTAATATGAATATTTCTGATAGAAACAAAAGTAAAGAAGTCAATTATTGTTTTGCATCTGAAATGAAGTCACTTTCTTATTTAAATAAAGAATTTTATGGTGGAGCAACAGCACCTAAAATTGTACAATTTAAACCTGGAACATATAGTAAAATGATATATCCTAACAAAACTTGTGGTCATTGGAAACATGATAAACATGAAGTTTCATATACTCAATTGCCATTTAGTAATTTCAAATATGGTCAAGATACCAGAGAGGTTTGCAATATTATTAAAAATAGTTTAATTGAAGCAGTAAATAAACGTGTTGATAATACCGATAGACCTATTGCATGTCTGCTTTCTGGTGGTCTTGATAGTAGTTTAATTACTGCACTTGTTAATAAAATATACGATAAAGAGAAAAATGGAAAACTCAAAACGTTTAGCATAGGAATGCCTGGTTCAGAAGATTTGATAAAAGCAAAAAAAGTGGCTGATTTTTTGGATACTGATCATACATCAATAGAAATTAGTGAAGACGATTTTTTTAATGCAATACCAAAGGTAATATATGCAATTGAAAGTTATGATACAACAACTGTACGCGCTAGTGTTGGTAATTATCTAATTTCTGAATATATTTCTAAAAACTGCAATGCCAAGGTTATTTTTAATGGAGATGGTGCTGATGAAGTAATGGGTGGATACTTGTATTTTCATAAATGTCCAGACTCATATGAATTTGATAAAGAATGTAGACGGCTTGTTAATAACATCCATACTTTTGATGTTCAACGTTCTGATAGATGTATTTCATCTAATGGACTTGAACCGAGAACCCCATTTTTGGACAGAAACTTTGTACAAACATATTTTTCTTTGTCTCAAGATACCAGGTATTTTCCTGATAAAAAAGGACAATGCGAAAAATATTTAATTCGAAAAGCCTTTGATAGTGAAACTGACCCTATTTTGCCAAAAGAAATTCTATGGCGAGTAAAGGAAGCATTTAGTGATGGTGTAAGTTCTCAAAAAAAGTCATGGTTTCAAGTAATTCAAGACAAAATTGACAACCTTAAATTAATTAAGTCCAATACAAGGTATTTTGAAAACATACCAGCAACTAAGGAACAACGATATTATCGTGATATTTTTGAGAAATTCTTTAAAGGAAATGGTAATGTGTTACCATATTTCTGGATGCCCAACTTTGTGAATAATGCAACTGATTCAAGCGCAAGAACATTAGATGTTTACAAAGATAAAATGAAAACATCTCAAGATGAATAATTTTTATGTGATTTATTTTTCCTTTTTTTTCGTAGTTTACGTGTTTTTGGATTATTTGAAGTTGGATTAAAAAAGTCTTGTAAATGATACATTATCTTTTTACTAATAATTTTATCGACATTTTTTTCAATATCACTTTTAACATTTACTGTATAATCATATTCATCCATAAACGATGTAATATGATTAATAAATTTCACTGTATCTTCTTGTTTTACTTTATCTTTTAATTCACTGGCAAGAAATCTCATTGCCATTGTTTTATATGGAAAATCATGTGTATAAGGTTTAATTTTGATATAGTAAACTAAATCGTGTTTCATAAATGGATGATCTTGATCATCTAAAAAACAAACTTCTGTTCCTTTAGGTAATCTACAACATCGCATAAGATCGCTGTATGTTTTTTCGTGAGTAGTTCTTAATGGTTCTATTTGTTTACCATCACATTTAAATGCACCAACTACTCTATCAAATAATTTGGTTTCGGTACGAGTTTCCAAATAGTCTTTTATTTTATGACTCCAATCCTTGGGTCCTTGATTATTTGTATAAATTAATATTTGTTGGCATTTTTGTTTTCTTTTTTCGCGTTTTAAATAATTTAGAATACTTATTATATTTGGACGTAAAATTTCAGGAAACATGTCAACCATTTTATAAAAATCGGTGTTTGTTAATTTATTATCAAAATAATGTTGTAAAGCGTCCCAAAACATACCTATTTCTGTAAATGATCCTAATGTTTCGTCTAAATCAAACACCACAACCCTAGAACATTTGGTTTTCATTAAAATATAGTGAGAAACAAAAATAAAATAATACACTATTTTAATAGTAATGAGCGAATTATCAAATAAGGATTATTTGTCAATCCTTTCATTTTATAATTTACGTGCACCTAAGAAAAAAGGAAAAATAAATTATAAAAAAGTAAAAACAATTGCGGAAAATATATTAGCCGAAAAGTTATGTCGATGTATTAAAAAAGTCGCAAAATCACCAAAACCTTCAAAAAAGGCTGAGTCACGGGCCGCAGCCATATGTGGCGAGAGTGTAATTAAAAAAAAAGGTTTGAAACATAACCGTTTCAAATGTAAAAAGAAACCACAATTATTAAGTGGAAGTAAGAAACATAAGTTATTAAAAACAGCAAAACATGTAAAAAATAAAAAAGCACGTAAAAACAGACGCGCACGACGAACCCGGCGTGCAAAAAATATTTAGGTTTTATTTAAATAATCCATAACAGATAAAAGAACCATTTCATTTGGTGTTAATTTCTGAAAAACCATACATTCATCGAATCGTATTTGAAAAAATCGGTTCATACTATTTTTACATGTTAAGTGAATACCAGTTTCATCTAAAATACGCGCATCAACTACAATACCACCTCTTGTTAATTTTAATTGTGCAAGTTCTGTAATATTAAGTGGAATCCATCTAATATATTGTCCATATTGCAGTTCATTTAATCCTTCTATAAAGCGATACTCTTTGAGTTTTTTATTATACTCAATGAGTTTATCACGTGGCAAATTTAACTGTTGAAGTGCATTATTTTTGTATTGTTTAACTTTCGCATTAGTTAATTCCAGAATACTTGAATTTCCGTCATTTTCAACGGCTTCCATCAATTGTTGTAATGTTTCTACGTCCATAAATACTTATATTATACAACTATTTTTATGTGGGCTTTGATTATATATTATTTAGTAAAACTGAATATTGGCTCTCCAAACCAGTTTTCTCCACACAATACACCACCTTTAGATGGTGTTGGTGCGCCTTTCATACGCTGCAAAATCCAACCATCATATGTAAATCCCATATCTTTTATCTTTTTTACCATATCATCACAAACCTCATATCGAGTTTTCTTTATTTGTGGGTCTACAATATTAAGCATGATTTTTCCTCCTTGCTTCAATGAAGCAGCAACATTATCAATCATTCGAAATAGGAATTCGTCGCGCCAACATTCAAAATTCTGATATTTTTTCCAAGATTGCATCTCTTCACCTTCGCCACCTTCATTATATTTCTCTGTTTGGAAATATGGCGGTGAAGTAAACAATAGATCAAAGTTCTTATTTCCCAAAACGATATCTTCTGCACAGCCATTGTAAATCTTTACATTTTTTTGTCCTTTACATTCAAAATATTTCATGTTACCCTGCTTTTTATATGAAAACTTAATGTCTTCTAACTTTGTTCCAAGTAATTTCTCATATTCAATACATTGTTTTTTATAACTTTCATATACACTTGGATTAGGATCACATCCATAATATTTTTTCGCTGTTTTTGTGCAATAAAATGCAGCCAGTCTATCACCCCACCCACAACTAGTATCCAATATGTTTTTTGCACCAGTCATTAGATAAACACACTTCGCTACGTGTGGTTTAAATTGCGTAGCAACATACCCACTTACCCGCATAGATGAACGATAATCCCGCGCCATTAAACCATTTTTTCCAATCATAGATGGACGCCAAAATGTCCAATTCATTTTTTTAAGAACTGCCAAATCTTCCCACGCATTCAATGGTCCTTTATATCCATATGAATTACAACGAAGTCGATTATCTTGCTGAAAATACGAACTAATATCATTATATTCGTGACCCAATTGAATCATATACAAACAGTTATTTTGCGTAGCGTCATAATCATATTTTAATTTGATATCATAATTACTATCATCACTTGGATAAACTACTTTCAAACCAAGGATATCTCGTTCCAACAACCGAGAAAAACACTTTTCCATGTTTTTATATTCGATTGGTCTTTCTGGAAATGTTGGTTTCTCTTTGATAATATATTGGGCTAGAACCTCAATAACCTGTTTTCTATCAAAATTATCAACTATATATTTCCAATCTTCCTTCATAAAGACTGGAATTTTATTTTCATCTGCGTGACTTTTTAGTATGTTGTATATATTTGAAAATACTACTGTGTCAATAGATGTTACTTGTGTTGTTGACATAAATATCTTATTTATATGAAGATGTATTATGTTATATTTAGTTCAATTTTATAACATAATATTTAAAAAATAACTTGATTTTCGTTTCGCCAATACTTAATAATTTTTATTTTTAATTC
>CESO01086241.1_pt1 | contig 20443 bp, 20 predicted proteins | sample 356341 | NCBI WGS metagenome assembly CESO01 (sample SAMEA2621812, study PRJEB7988) | marine metagenome | biome: marine biome (ENVO:00000447); feature: deep chlorophyll maximum layer (ENVO:xxxxxxxx); material: "saline water (ENVO:00002010), including plankton (ENVO:xxxxxxxx)" | depth 35 m | reverse complement strand
TATCCTATCTTCAATTTTCTTGCCATATCTATCTTCTTTATCATAAATCATTTTAAGCTCAATAAAAACCTCATTAAATACAAATGCAATAGAGAAAAAACTACATCTTACATTTTTTAAATCAAAAGATCCATAAAATTTAATTCCTTCAATTCCAGATTTAGTATTAAATTCCTCGTTTTTAGGTAAAATATTTACTGCACCTTCATTTTCAAAATCACTCGTGATCTTTTCAAGAATATTTTGACCAATAAGGCCTTTTTCTTCAGATGAGTATTCTTCCTTAATTTCGTCTATAATTGGTGGACTAAACTTTAATTCAATAGAAAATGGCCTATCCCATTTGCCCTTAAATCTGAATACTTTTATTGAATCATTATTACTATTTTCCCTTACAAGAACACTCGGTGTTTCTATTTCAACAGGAGGTGTACCGTATTGGCTAAGTATCCAATTTCTACTTAATAGTTTTTTTGTAGGATATTGTAATAATTCATCTCTCACAGGATAATAACCATAGAAGATCATTGATGCTCCTGTGACTATTGTAATTGAAGAAAATATTGTTAATATTCCAAATTTTAATTGATTTTTCCTTTTTTTAATCATCTGATTCCTTCTGTAAGATTCTTTTAATTCAAGTTCTTCTTTTGTTGGTTCAGGGAGAGACTCTTTGGTTTTAATTACCACTTTTTTGACTAAAGCTCTATCCTCATTAGCTACAAAAAATTCTGGTGCAGATTTAGCAAATTTCACTAAATCAGCATTAATTAAAACTTTTTTTAAATCTTTAATTGTATCTGACATTAATTGCATTTTACCCTCTCTTTTTAATTTTTCAAGCTTTTTTAATAACTCTTCAGATGTACTTTCAAGAGCAGATACATTTGCTTCTTCCTCAAGATATCGCCTTACAACATCAGTCAATCTTGAATAATAAAGTTTATATTGGTTTTGATCTGATAACTCAATTTTTTCTAACTGATCAAGTTCTTTTATTGCCTTATCAAATGGATGAATTAGTTCATTTTTATCAGTTTTAAACCCTCTTTTTTTTATTAATATTAACCATATCAAAAAAATCATGAGAATTAATCCCAATAAAATTATAGAAATATAAAAAAAATTGTCATAATTTTTATCAACTTCGATTATGGGTTTAATATCAAATAAAGACTGCTTTAAGGTATCAACTTTTACATTTGAAATCTCAATTAAAATTGAATCTGTAGTTTTAACTTTTTTGTCCAAGTACAATTTTTGCGGAGGAATCCAAAATTTACCGGAATCAAAACTTATTAAGGAATATTTTTTTTGATATAAATAATTATTTTTTTTTCTAATAGTATCAATTAATGATTCATCTATAACTTCAAATGGATAAAAAATTGGATTCTTTTCAGTTTGAATTTCAATAATGCTATCTGTCTCTATTAGAATTTCAAATTCTAGTTGCTTTCCAATTATAGTTTGAGTCGAATCTACACTTACCTCAATTTTTTGAGTCCAAGATAAAGTTGAATAAAAGAAAAAAATTAATAAAAAATATTTCATTAAATTCTGGCTTTAAAGTATCCTAGCAGTTTTTTAACATAACTTTCATCAACACAACAATCAATTACACCACCACCATTTTTTTTGAAGATTTCTTTAAAATTTGAAACAAGCTTTTCAAAGTTTTTTTTATAATTATTCCTAACACTATTTAAACTTGTATTTATCCAATTAATTTTATTTGATTCATTGTCAATTATAGGAACCATACCAATATTTGGAAATGATGCTTCAATCTTATCGTAAATCCTTATACCGGTGAAATCGTGTTTTTTGATTGCGATTTGAAGTGTTTTTTCATAATTATTATCAATAAAATCTGATAATAAAAATACAATAGCTTTTTTTTTCAATACACCTAATAAAAATTCTAGAGCCACATTAATTGAAGTTTTGGAACTAGTTGCTTTGAATTCTAATAACTCCCGAATAATTCTTAGAATGTGAAATTTACCTTTTTTTGGAGGTATATAAAGCTCAAGTTGATCAGTAAATAAAATAACGCCTACTTTATCATTGTTTTGCAGAGCAGAAAAAGATAAAGTTGCTGCAATTTCAGTAATTACATCTCTTTTAAGTTTTTTATTTGTTCCAAAAAATTCAGAACCACTTATATCAACTAATAACATTAAAGTAAGTTCCCTTTCTTCTTCAAAAACTTTGACAAAAGGTTCATTATATCTGGCGGTTACATTCCAATCAATTGCCCTAACATCATCACCATATTGGTACTGACGTACTTCACTGAAAGTCATTCCCCTACCTTTAAAAGTTGAATGATACTCTCCACCAAAAACGTTATCACTTAAACGTCTGGTTTTGATTTCAATTTTACGAACTTTTTTTAAAAGGTCTTTAGTTTCCATACCTTAATAATAAACAGAAATTAAAAAATAAATTCTATGGTACCTCAATTTGATTTATAATTTGACTAATCAAATCTTCGCTTTTAATATTTTCTGCTTCAGCTTCATATGTTAATCCAATTCTATGTCTTAAAACATCATAAATTACGGATCTGACATCTTCAGGTATTACAAATCCTCTGTGCTTCAAAAAAGCGTAGCATTTTGCTGCAGTAGCTAAATTAATAGTGCCTCTTGGGGAAGATCCAAAACTTATATGTGGGCTAATTTCAGACAATTTATATCTTTCTGGGTATCTCGTTGCAAATATTAAATCCAATATATATTTTTCTATTTTTTCATCCATATAAACCGACATTACGGCTTCTTGAGCAGACAAAATTTGTTTGGTATTTACAACATTTTTAATATCGGTTTTATTAGAATTTAAATTTAATTGAACAATTTTTTGTTCATCTTCTATTGAAGGATAATCTATTATAGTTTTTAACATAAATCTATCAATTTGAGCTTCTGGCAGGGGATAAGTTCCTTCTTGCTCAACAGGATTTTGAGTTGCCATAACCAAAAAAGGATGTTTTAATTTAAATGAAGTATCCCCAATTGTAACTTGTTTCTCTTGCATTGCTTCTAGTAATGCAGATTGAACTTTAGCAGGGGCTCTATTAATTTCATCAGCAAGAATAAAATTTGCGAAGACGGGTCCCTTTTTTATGGAAAAATCATTTTCTTTTATATTATAAATCATTGTTCCGATTACATCAGCAGGAAGTAGATCAGGAGTAAATTGTATCCTACTAAAGGTTGCTTTAATAGACTTACTTAGGGTGTTAATTGCTAATGTCTTTGCCAGGCCAGGTACTCCCTCTAAAAGAATGTGCCCTTTGCCTAAAAGACCTATGAGTAATCTCTCAACCATTTCTTTTTGCCCAACAATTATTTTATTGATTTCGTTAGATAAAGGCTCTAAAAAAGCGCTTTCTTTTTCTATCTTTTCATTTATTAATTTTATATCAACATCTCCACTATTTTTCATAAATATTTTTTTGGAACACAAAAATGAATAAATATTTTGTTAAAAGTTGTTAATAATTGGTTAAAAATTGTCTGATATTATTTTTAAATCATAAATTTAGATTTCGATTTTTAAAAATGAAGAACTATTCAAAAATAGTTTCTGGAACAATGAATTGGGGGGTTTGGGGTAAAAACCTTAATACCAAGGAGATGACAAAGCTAATTGAAAATTGCTTTGAAATTGGAGTGAATTGTTTTGATCATGCAGATATTTATGGAGGGTATACTACTGAATTTTCATTTGGTAAAAGTTTCAATGAAAGTCAAATTTCAAGAGAAAACGTCAAGTTTATAACCAAATGTGGCATACAATATATTTGTGAAAAATCTAATTATAAAGTTAAACACTATGAATACTCAAAAAAACACATAATTGATTCAATTGAAAAATCATTAAAAAATTTAAAAACAGATTATATTGATCTAATGTTACTTCATAGACCTAGTCCGCTTTTAAAACCTGAGGAAATTGCTGAAGTTATTGATAAATTAAAAAAAGAAGGTAAAGTTTTATCCTTTGGAGTTTCTAATTTCAACTCAAATCAAATTGACCTTCTTTTAACCGAAAGTTTAATTGAATGGAATCAAATTGAATGTTCCTTGACTGAACCCAAATTCATGTTTGATGGATTATTAGATTATTTAATTAAAAATAAAATTAAAATAATGGCATGGTCTCCATTGGGATCCTATTTTAAAATTGAAAGCAAAACTAATTTTAGAATAAAAAAAACTATACAACCTTTAATTGAAAAATATCAAGCGTCTGAAAGTCAAATTCTTCTTGCATGGATAAGTAAGCACCCTGCTAAAATAATTCCAGTTGTTGGTTCTACTTCAATTGAAAGATTAAAAAGGTCTGTCAATTCACTAAAAATAGAAATGTCTACCGAAGATTGGTTCTCACTTTTAGAAGCTCGAAATGGATTTAAAATACCTTAAACATGAAAAAACTTTATAATACAACAACAATTATTACTGGAGCAACAAGTGGGATTGGAGCTGCTACAGCAAAACTTTTTTCAAAAAATGGTTCTAAGTTAATTTTGTGTGGAAGAAGAAAAAAAGTTTTAGACGAAATGAAAAAAAAATTAAAAAGTGAAGTCCATACTCTTTGTTTTGACGTTTCAAATAAAGATCAAGTTGAAAAAAAATTAAATTCAATTCCAGACTCATTTAAACCTATTAATTTTCTAATTAATAATGCTGGAAATGCTCATGGGCTTGACAATGTAATTGATGCTGAATTAAATGATTGGGATAAAATGATAGACACAAATCTTAAAGGCTTAATTTATGTGACTAAATTTCTAATACCAAACTTCATCAAACAAAAAAAAGGGACAATTATAAACTTAGGTTCTATTGCAGGTCTAGAAGTATACCCCAAAGGAAGTGTATATTGTGCAAGCAAACACGGAGTTGATGCCTTTTCTAAAGGTTTGAGAATTGATTTGAATTCCTTAGGTATTAGAGTTGGAACTATTAACCCAGGAATGGTCAATACGGAATTTTCTAAAATTAGATTTAAAGGCGATTTAAAAAAAGCTAAAGAAATTTATAGAGGTATCAAACCCCTAGAAGCAATTGATATAGCTGAAACTATATTATTTATGATTACTGCTCCAATGCATGTTACAATATCTGATATTACAATTCTTCCTACAGCTCAAGCAAATAGCACCACTGTCAATAGAAAATTAATATAATTCTATTCTTGTAGTAATTCAGGATATAAGTAATGATTATAAGGAAATCTATTCAGATATAATTTCCTTATATTTTTATATACTTTTTGCTTAAAAAAAGAAATATTTTCTTTAGTTTTTGCAGAGATAAATACGGTTTCACCATTCATTTTTGAAATCCATGTTTTTTCCCATTCTTTTATTGAAAAATGAATTGAACTTCTTTTAATTATCAAATCGGTTTCATCAAAATCTTGAGGTTGATAGCTGTCAATTTTATTAAATATCATTATTGTAGGCTTATTTAAGGAATCAATTTCTAATAAAACATTATTAACAGAATCTATATGATCTTGGAAATTTTTATGAGAGATATCAACAACATGAATTAATAAATCCGCCTCTTTAACTTCATCTAAGGTGCCCTTAAATGAATCAATTAGTTGAGTAGGAAGTTTCCTAATAAAGCCAACAGTATCGCTCAATAAAAAAGGTAAGTTACCAATCACAACTTTTCTTACAGTTGTATCAAGAGTTGCAAATAATTTATTTTCTGCAAAAACCTTACTCTTAGCAATTAAATTCATGAGTGTTGATTTACCAACATTAGTATATCCAACCAATGAAACTCTTATTAATTTACCTCTATTACCCCTTTGAGTTTTCATTTGTCTATCAATTAATTTTATTTTATTTTTTAATAATGAAATTTTATTTCTAACAATCCTCCTATCAGTTTCAATCTCTGTTTCTCCTGGACCCCTCATTCCAATTCCACCTTTTTGTCTTTCTAAATGTGTCCATAATCCTTTTAATCTTGGCAGCAAATACTCATATTGAGCTAATTCAACTTGAGTTCTAGAGTAACTGCTTCTGGCTCTTTGTGAGAATATATCTAATATTAAAGCGGTTCTGTCCATTATTTTACACTTCAATATTTCTTCAATATTTCTTTGCTGAGTAGGGGTTAATTCATCATCAAAAATCACACAACTAATATCATTTTCAAACACGTATTTTTTTATTTCGAGCAATTTCCCGCTTCCAATAAATGTTTTTGTATTAGGTATATCAATTTTTTGTTTAAAAACTTTAATTACTTTTCCACCAGCAGTGAATGTGAGAAAAGTTAATTCAGCTAGGTATTCATTTAATTTTTCTTCTTCTTGGGTTGAATTAATTATTCCAACTAAGACTGTTTTCTCAAAAGTAGTTATCTTATTATCAATCATTAATTTTAATAATTAAACTTTTTGAGCTCTATTTTTTTACCATCAAAAACTGCATAACTGTAATGTTCAATCCAGTCTCCTAGATTAATATATTTTGAATCAGATGACAACTTGATATTTAATGGCAAATGCCTATGGCCAAAAATAAAAAAATTAAAATTTTTTTGCTTTAATTTTTTTTTACAATATTGAATTAGCCATTCATTTTCTTCACCTAAATAGTCTGAAGCACCACCTGAAAGCAACTTATTCTTTTGAGAAAAATATCTTCCTAATTTAACTGCAATATCTGGATGAATAATCCTAAAAAGTGATTGCATCACTGAATTAGTAAAAAATTTTTTTAAAATTTTATATCCTTTATCACTAGGGCCTAAACCGTCTCCGTGACCAACAAAAAAAAGATGATTATTAAAATTGAATTGTTTTGATTTTTTATAAACTCTAATTCCTAATTCTTTTTGAAAATAATCCTTAGTCCATAAGTCATGATTACCCACAAAAAAATTAATTTGAATTCCACTATCAGATATTTCAGCCAATTTTCCAAGAACCCTCACAAATCCCTTTGGTACTACCTCATTATACTCAATCCAAAAATCAAATAAATCCCCAAGTAAAAATATTTCACAAGCATCTTTTTTAATTTCATCAAGCCATTTAACGAAAATTTTTTCTCTTTCCAGACTTTTTTCTCTGCATGGAGCTCCAAGATGATTGTCGGAGGCAAAATATATCTTTTTACCTTTCTTTAATTCCATCAAAATATAACGATTAAATAAACATATAAGCCATTATTCTATTGCTTGAGATAAGTCATCAACGAGATCTCTATGGTCCTCTAATCCAACACTTAATCTAATAAGAGAGTCTAAAACACCACTTTTTTCTCTTTCCATTTTTGGTATTGATGCATGAGTCATACTAGCTGGATGCCCTACAAGACTTTCAACCCCACCTAATGATTCTGCTATAGTGAAAATCTTTAATTTTTTCATTATTTTAACAGATGATGAAAAATCAGAACCTTTTGGAATAAATGATATCATTCCACCAAAATCATTCATTTGCTTTTTGGCGATTTTATGACTAGGATGGTTTTCAAGACCTGGCCAAAAAACTTTTTTAATTTTAGAATTACTTTCTAAAAATTCAGCTACTTTTTTTGCATTTTCTGAATGTCTTTGCATTCTCACATGTAAAGTTTTTATTCCGCGTAGAGTTAAAAAACTGTCCATAGGTCCACATACTGCTCCACTTGCATTTTGAATGAAATATAATTTTTCAGCCAATATTTCATCATTCAAAGCTATTGTCCCTAAAATAACATCACTATGACCAGCAAGATATTTAGTTGCCGAATGCATGACTATATCTGCTCCTAAATTCAATGGTTGTTGCAAGTAAGGAGATGCAAAAGTGTTATCTACTGCTAAAAGTATTTTATACTCTTTAGCTAATTTTGATATTTTTTTTATATCTATTACATTCATCATAGGGTTAGTAGGAGTTTCAACCCAAAAAAGTTTAGTTTTATTATTAATATGTTTTGACATCAAATCGAAGTTTTCCATACCAACAAAATGAAACTTTATACCAAAATCCTCAAAAATTTTAGTAAATAATCTATAAGAACCTCCGTAAAGATCATTTGTTGAAATTACTTCATCACCAGGTTTAAGTAATTTAATTATTGCGTCAATTGCTGCCAATCCAGAACCAAAGGCAAGACCATATTTTGCATTTTCAATACTTGCTATAGAATTTTCCAATGCCTGCCTAGTGGGATTATGGGTTCTACTATATTCAAATCCCTTATGAATTCCGGGAGAAGTTTGAGAATAAGTCGATGTCTGATATATTGGAGGCATAACTGCACCATAAGCAGGATCTGTTTTTTGTCCACCATGAATAGTTGCACTATTAAATCGAAGTTTTTTATTCATATTTTTTTTTAATCACCTACAAAGGTAAAATATTAGGTTGATTTTTCAGCCTTATTATTTTTTTTCAATAAAATGATGGTAATTTGTAAAAGAAATATGGAGAACACAATTTTTTATCTTAGCAGCTGCAGTACTTGTAAAAGAATTATTAATGATTTAAAACAAATAAGGTCGTTTAAAAAAATTGATTTAAAAATAAGTCCTATTAGTGAAATTGAATTAAATATCTTATTTAAATATTCCAAAAGTTTTGAAAAATTATTTAATAAAAGATGTCAACTAATCAAAAAAATGAATTTAAATCTTAAAAGTTTAAATGAAAATGATTTTAAAAAATTAATATTAAGTCATTACACTTTTTTAAAAAGACCAATGATACTTTTTAACAACAATTTGTTTATTGGAAACAATAAAGATACTATAGCTAAGCTAAAAAAAGCTTTGAATGAATAAAAAAAAAATTGCACTTTTTTGTGCTTTTATTGCAACTACAATTTACGGTCTTAATCATACAATTGCCAAAGAAATCATGCCTAAATATATTGAAGCCTTTGGACTTGTTCAACTAAGACTTTTGGGAGCTGGCATAGCCTTTTGGATTTTTAGTTTATTCATTCCTAATGAAAAAATTCAAAAGAATGATATTAAAAAAATTATTCTGGCTTCTTTTTTTGGAATGAGTTTTAATATGCTTATGTTTATCAAAGGGTTAAGCCTTTCTACTCCAATTAATAGTGGGATTCTTGTAACCTTAACTCCTGTAATAATTTTAATTTTATCGGCAATTTTGCTAAATGAAAAAATAACAATTCTAAAATTTACTGGGATTACTTTTGGGTTTTTGGGAGCAATTATTTTAATTTTAAATGGTGGAGAGTTTATAAAAAATGCTCCAAATATATCGTTAGGTAACTCCCTGCTTTTATTAAACTCTCTTAGCTACGGCACATACTTAGTAATTATAAAACCCTTAATTAATAAATACAGTATTATAACTTTAATGAAATGGATGTTTTTAATTGGCCTTGTTATTAGTATGCCATTTACGTTTTCAGAATTTTCATCTGTTAATTGGAAATTATTACCATTTGAAGCTATTTGGAGAATGATTTTTGTGGTTTTAGGCACTACCTTTTTAACATACTTATTCAATAGTTTTGCTTTAAAAAATATTAAGCCAACTACTATTGGAGCATTTGTATATTTACAACCTATTATTGCTATTTTATATTCATCAATAACAGGTAATGATAAATTAGATTCAATTAAAATTTTAGCGTGTATTTTGATTTTCAGTGGAATATACCTTGTAACAAAAAAGAAAAAAAAAGAGTTAAATCAAAAAAAACATAAATAACTTATTAAGGATTTAAAAATGTTTATTAAAATACTGATCAATTGTTTGAAAAATAAAATAAAAAATCTTATTTTTCGGTTCATTTAGAATTTTTTCTATTTAAAAAAGCATAAAATAATTTTTATGAAATACTTAAGCATTTTTTTTATTTCTTTTCTTTTGTTTTCTTGTGGAGAAAATAAAGGAGAAAAAAAAGATACTTCTTTAAACAAAGAAACAGGTGTAGATTTTAGCAATAAAGGAATTGGTCCAATAAAAGAACTTAAGTTCGATGCCATTGACGAGGAACTTGTTCAAAAAGGAGCTGCAGCTTACAGATCTAAATGTACTGCATGTCATGCTATTGACAAAAAACTCATTGGTCCTGCCCTTAAAGGAATTTACAAAAGAAGAAGTCCAGAATGGGTTGTAAATCTTCTTCTAAATCCAACTGAAATGCTTAAAAAAGATCCAATTGCCATGGCTTTGCTTAAAGAGTATAATAATATTATGATGTTGAATCAAAACTTGTCTGAAGATGAAGCTCTTGCAATCGCAGAATTCATGAGAACTCTTTAATTTTTTAGATTTTATAATACCTGTTAATAAGGTTTATTTTATAAGGACCAAGCTCTTCCCCCTGTTGCTTCAAGAAGATCAACACACCCTACCTGCCTTCCTGGAATTGGAGAATATGCCATAACATTTTCGCCAATAAATTCTGACATTTTAAATGCCCTAACACCACCTGATCTTAGTGTAGTTAAAAATTGATAATTTAAACTGTCTGAAGAAGATCCAGTCTGCCAATTTTCAACTTTAGCCTTATCTGCTTTCAAATAAAAAGCTAATCTTGACTCAATATCGTCAGAACTAAGAGATGAGACACTAGTTTTTCCAGATGAACTTAAAGTTGTTGAAATATATTCTTTAATTAATTTTTTCAGATGTAACCGTTCATTTTCTCCTGAGACATTTTTTGCATATCCATCAAGAAATTGAGCTAAATTTAGTTCTGTTGCTCCTGGAATTTCAGGTGTGGGAGGAAGAATTATCTCTAAAGTTTTAGTTATAATATCAGCCTCCTCATTAGAATAAAATTCTGGTATCCAAGATAGTTTAGAATTTCCTGAGCAACTTTGTAGTAGAGCAGCTACTGATGGAGTCAATGCAAATGCTCCAATAGATAATCCCATATTTTTTAATGCCTGTCTTCTTTCCATAATTAAAATAATTTATAAATTCATTTTTTTAAGTTCTTTAACAGCAAAATTTGCTGCCCTGGCAGTTAAAGCCATGTAGGTAAGAGATGGATTTTGATTACCTCCAGAGGTCATTGCAGACCCATCAGTAACAAAAACATTAGAAACATTGTGTAACTGATTATTTTTGTTTAAAACTGAGGTTTTTGGATCACGACCCATTCTAGCTGTACCCATTTCGTGAATACCTAAACCAAATCCGTATGTATTATCAAATGAGTTAATATTCTTAAAACCAGCTTTTTCTAGCATTTCAACAGCTTGCTGTTTCATGTCTCTTCGCATATTCAACTCATTTTCTCTAATTGAGGCATCAAATGTTACTGTAGGTAGTCCCCAAGAATCTAATTTATTGTAATCAAGACTCATCTTATTATCATGATAAGGAAGAATTTCACCAAAACCACCAATCCCAAATGTCCAGCTTCCAGGATTTAAAACTGATTCTTTAAATTCTGGACCGTAAGAGGCTAATTCTTTCACAGAATTATACCAATTAGATCCTCTAGAACCTCCTCCCTGGTAACCATATCCTCTTAAGAAATCTTTCTGATTAGTTTTGCCTCCAATATTTCTAAATCGAGGAATATAAATTCCATTAGGTCTTCGTCCAATGTAATACTTATCTTCAAATCCATCAACTGAGGCAGAGGCCCCAACTCCTAGATGGTGATCCATAATATTATGACCTAATTCACCCGATTCATTTCCCAATCCATCAGGGAAAACTTCTGACTTTGATTGCATTAAAATTGAAGTAGATCCGACTGTTGAAGCACAAAGAAAAATAACTTTAGCTTTAAAATCAATTACATCCTTAGTTTCATGATCCACTACTCTAACTCCAGTTGCTTTTTTAGAATCTTTATCATATAAAACTTCACTTACAATTGAATTTGGTCTAAGTGTCATATTACCGGTTGCTTCTGCCATAGGAAGAGTTGAAGAAAGACTGCTAAAATATGCTCCAAAAGGACATCCTCGTGCACACCTATTTCTAAATTGACAATTAACTCTCCCATCACCTGGCTTGGTACCTTCGGTAACATGAGCAGTTCTTCCAATTGTTAAAAGTCTATCATTATAGTTTTCAGCTAAAGATTTTTTTAAATGTTCTTCAACACAAGTTAGTTCCATAGGCTTTAAAAACTCACTATCAGGTAATTGTGGAAGACCTAGAGCTTCTCCACTAACCCCAACATGTTTTTCAACGTATGAGTACCAAGGTGCTAAATCCTTATATCTAATAGGCCAATCTACGGCAATACCATCCATTAGATTAGCTTTAAAATCAAAATCACTTAACCTGTAACTTTGTCTTCCCCAAGTTAAAGATCTACCACCAACATGATAACCTCTACACCAATCAAATCTTTTTGTCTCATTGTAAGGATGTTCAATATCGTTTACAAAAAAATGTTTACCAGATTCTCTTGTTGTGTAATTAGTTCTACTTTGTTTTGGTTGTTTTGTTAATGTGTCTTGCGTAATAACATCACCATTTTTAAAATCCCAAGGATCCATATTCATAGTTGGGTAATCCTCTCTATGATTAATTTTTCTTCCTCTTTCTAGAACAAGAGTTTTCAATCCTTTTTCAGATAATTCTTTTGCAGCCCATCCTCCACTGATTCCTGTCCCAACTACTATAGCATCAAACTCAGTAATATTATCATTATTCATAATCAATTATTATTTTTAAAAAAGCTTTTTTCAAATATATTTAAAATTATTATTAATTAAAATTAATATTGATTTTTAAATAAAACCAAATAAATATAAAAACATAATTTTAAAACACTAATTTAATTTTAAATTTAATAAATTCATAAATAGACAAAATTTTATATTAAAAATAAACATACTAAAATGAAAAGAAGAAATTTTTTATCAAAAACAATAAAATCTTCTATTGCCTTATCTACTATAGGGCTAATAAGTTGTAAAAATAATTCTAAATCTTTATTACCTTTTAAAAAAATAAATTCAAATTTCAGTCATGATTTATTTAAACTTTCTCTTGCTCAATGGTCCATACACAGACTTATTGAGGATGAAATTATATCTCCTTATGAATTTGCAAAATTTGCAAGAAACTGGGGGTTTAGCGGCCTAGAATATGTGAGTGATTTATATAAAATAAATGAAGCCTCAAATAAATTAAGTGCAATAAAAAAATTTGTATCCAAATCTATTGAACAGTCAGACCAATATAATTTAGAAAATTTATTGATTATGATTGATGAAGAGGGTGATCTATCAGTTGAGTCCAAAAATGAAAGAGATGAAGCAATCGTCAATCACCACAAGTGGATAGATGCAGCTGCCCAAATGGGATGCCATTCAGTTAGAATTAATTTATTTGGTGTCAATGATCCAATTGCTTGGGCAGAATACTCTAAAGAAAGTTTAATAGCTTTGTCAGAATATTCATCAAAATTAAATATCAATATCCTTGTAGAAAACCATGGATACCTATCTTCAAATTCAGCCTTGTTAATGGAGGTTTTAAACGATATAAATCTTCCTAACTGTGGAACACTCCCAGATTTTGGCAACTTTTGCCTAGGAAGGGTTGGAGGCGATAGATGGGACACTGAATGTCTTGAGGAATATGACAAATATAAAGGTGTTAATGAGTTATTACCAATGGCTATGGCAGTGAGTGCTAAATCGTATTATTTTGATTCAAACGGACAAGAAACGACCATTGATTTTTCAAAAATGATGCAAATGGTTAAAGATTCTGGATATAAAGGATACATTGGAGTTGAGTATGAAGGTGATATCCTATCTGAACAAGACGGAACCCTGGCAACAAGAAAATTATTGATTGATACTATTAAAAATTTGAGTTAGACAGTTTTTAATGAGTTATTTTATAAAGTTTCAGCTTTCTTTAATGATGTTTCTCCAATTCTTTATTTGGGGGTCGTGGTTTGTTACACTTGGAACTTTTTTAAGTAAAAATCTCGATGCAACAGGAATTCAAAGTTCTATAGCTTTTTCTACTCAATCATGGGGTGCAATTATAGCACCTGTTTTTATTGGCCTTATTGCTGATAAATATTTTAATGCTGAAAAAATTCTTGGTATTCTTCATTTAATTGGAGGATACCTAATGATTCAATTACATCAATCCACATCATTTGATTTATTTTATCCTTTAGTTTTCTTTTACATGCTTCTATATATGCCAACACTAGCCCTAGTAAACTCGATTTCATTTAATCAAATGAGAAATCCTTCTAAAGAATTTTCATCTATTAGAGTTTTTGGAACATTAGGGTGGATTTTTTCTGGGATTATGATTAGCTACTTTTTTGGCTGGGATTCTCAAATATCGATAAACGATGGTTTATTAAAAAATACATTTAAAATGGCAGCCATTGCCTCTTTTACTCTAGGTATTTTAAGTTTTTTTCTTCCCAAAACACCTCCTAATTCCTTAAATAATAAATCAAGAAAACTAAAAGATATATTAGGTTTAGATGCATTAGAACTTCTCAGAGATAAAAATTTTTTAATGTTTTTTATAACTTCCATATTAATATGTATTCCTTTAGCTTTTTATTATCAACAAACAAATCCGTTTTTAGTAAATATAGGTATGGAAAATCCGACTGGGACTATGGCTCTGGGACAAATTAGTGAGGCCCTTTTTATTTTACTCCTACCCTTATTTTTAAAAAAATTTGGATTTAAAATAACCTTAATTATTGGAATGCTTTCATGGTTTCTTAGGTACCTACTTTTTGCTTATGGAGATGTTAATGATGGCTATTACTTATTAATTTTAGGTATTTTTTTACATGGAGTATGTTATGATTTCTTTTTTGTTTCTGGTCAGATATATACCGACTTTAAAGCTGGTCAAAACTTTAAAAGTTCTGCTCAAGGTCTTATAACTCTTGCAACATATGGTGTAGGTATGTATATTGGATTCTGGGTTGCAGGATTTATTTCTGATTTTTATAAAAATGGATTAACATTTAATTGGAAAATTATTTGGATTTTTCCAAGCTTAATTTCTTTATTTGTTATGTTTTTATTTATAATTATATTTAGAAATGAAAAAATTAAAACAAAAAACTAAAAAATAATATTATGAGTAACAAAATTAGATTAGGAATCCTTGGAGGTGGAGGCGACTCATTGATAGGAGTTCTTCATAGAGTTGCGGCCAATATGTTTGATAAATATCAAATTATTGGAGGCTGTTTCAACCCTGATCCCAAACAAAATAAAGATTTTGCAGATCAAATCGGGATAAATACTAGTCGAGTATATGATACGTTTGACATTATGATTTCTGAAGAAATGAATCTACCAGAAAATGAAAGAATTCAAGCTGTTTCTGTTCTAACCCCAAATTTTCTTCATTACCCTATGGCAAAAAAATTACTTGAAAATGGGTTTCATGTAATCTGTGAAAAACCTCTAACAACATCACATAAAGAAGCTTTAGAACTTCAGAAAATTCAAAAAGAAAAAGGGACCTCCTTTGCAGTAACTTACACTTATACTGGATATCCTATTATCAGACAGATGAAAGATATGATTAAAAATGGGGTAATTGGAAATATCCAAAAAGTTGACATGCAATACTATCAAGGTTGGATTAATCCAATAATTCATGATAAATCTCAAAGAAACTCAGTTTGGAGGTTAGATCCAAAAAAGGCTGGAATTAGTAGCTGTATTGGAGATATAGGTACGCATGCTTATCATATGCTGGAATATCTTACTGATATGAAAGTTGATAAAGTTCTCTCCGATCTAAATCATTTGTACAGTGATAACGAATTAGATATTGACGGAACAGTTTTAATAAGATTTTCCGACTACAGTAAAGGTGTTATCCGCGCAAGTCAGATTGCAACTGGAGAAGAAAATAATTTAACTGTTGCCATATATGGAGATAAAGGAGGCTTTAGATGGGAGCAAGAAAACCCAAATTATTTATACTACTTAACAAATGATAAACCCCTTCAAATTTTAAAACCTGGCAATCCATATTTATCGGATTTTTCTTTACAAGACACAAAATTACCTGCCGGACATCCTGAAGGTATTTTTGATTCTATGGGTAATATTTATAATGGCGTTGCCAGAGAAATTAATGGAGAAGATAATTTTAAAGGTGCTTATCCTACATTAGACGAAGGTGTAAGAGGAATGAAATTTATCGAAAAAGTTGTTGAATCTAACGCCAAAGGAAATATTTGGTTATCACTCTAAAACAAAAATTATGAAAACAATAAAAGGACCAGCTATATTTTTAGCTCAATTTGTTGACAGTAAAGCACCATTTAACACATTAGATGGAATGTGTAAATGGGCAGCTGATTTAGGTTACAAAGGAATTCAAATTCCAACATGGGAAAATTTTTTAATCGATGTGGATAAAGCCGCAGAAAGTAAAACTTATTGTGACGAATTAAAAGGAAAAGTTAATTCTTACGGACTAGAAATTACTGAACTAGCAAGTCATCTTCAAGGTCAGCTTGTAGCAGTTCATCCAGCTTATGATTTATTATTTGATGGTTTTGCACCAGAAAAAGTTAGAAATAACCCAAAAGCTAGAACTGAATGGGCAATTGATACTATGAAGAAAATTGCTAAAGCTAGCAGGAATTTAGGTCTTGATTATCATGGAACTTTTTCCGGATCATTACTTTGGCATACATGGCATCCTTGGCCTCAAAATCCTGCTGGATTAGTTGATCTAGGATTCAAAGAATTAGCTAAAAGATGGATGCCTATTCTTGATACTTTTGATGAAAACGGTGTTGATGTCTGTTATGAAATTCATCCTGGTGAAGATTTACACGATGGAATTACATTCGAACGCTTTTTAAAAGCCACAAATAATCATAAAAGAGTTAACATTTTATATGATCCAAGCCATTTTGTATTACAGCAACTTGATTATGTCACTTATATTGATCACTATCATGAGTATATTAAAATGTTCCATGTAAAAGATTCTGAATTTAAACCAGACGGTAAGAAAGGTGTTTTTGGTGGATATGGTGATTGGTTTGATAGAGCTGGTAGGTATAGATCCCCTGGAGATGGTCAAATTGACTTTAAATCTATTTTTACTAAACTTACCTCATATGGGTGTGATGTTTGGGCTGTTATTGAATGGGAATGCTGTATTAAAAGTCCAGAACAAGGTGCCAGGGAAGGTGCGCCTTTTATTAAAAGTCACATTATAGAAGCTACTGAAAAAACTTTTGATGACTTCGCTGGAATTGGAGATACTGATGAAAATTATTTAAGAAAAATTTTAAACCAAGGAAAATGAGAAATATATTTAAAATATCTTTTACCCTCTTTTTATTTTTAACTTTTGCTTCATTTAATAATCAACCAAAAAATGAAATTTCAGAATCTAGTGAATGGATTTCTCTTTTTGATGGAAAAACATTTGACGGTTGGCATAGTTATAATGGAGATGAAATATCTAAAAAGTGGAGCATTGAAAATGGGGTTATGGTTTTTGACCCTAAAAACCCTAATGTGAAAAACCTTACTAGTTCTGGTAATATTGTGACTGATCAAGAATTTACAAATTTTGAACTTTATTTAGAATGGAATGTGTCTGAAGTTGGGAATAGTGGATTATTTTGGGGAGTTAAGGAGATTGAAGGATTAAGTCAGCCTTACTTGACCGGTGCGGAAATTCAAATTTTGGATAATGATAGGCATCCTGATGCAAAAAATAATCCAAAATTTCATCAATCTGGAGCATTATATGACATGGTCCAACCTGAATCTGATGTGTGTAATCCTGCAGGGCAGTGGAATATAATGATTTTAAAAATAAATCATGCTGAAAACTTAGGATCAGTAAAACTTAATGGCACTAAAATTGTTGAATTCCCTTTAGCTGGCCCTAAATGGGCAAAACTAGTTGAAAATTCAAAATTTAAAAATTGGGAATATTTTGGTGCATATAAAACTGGTAAAATTGGATTACAAGACCATGGTGATAAAGTTTCATTTAGGAATATAAAAATCAGAAAACTTTAAAATAAATTTTTAATTTTATTTATGATTCAGTCTATGACAGGCTTTGGTAAATCTGAAAGCCTATTATTTTCAAAAAATATTTCGATTGAAATCAGAAGTCTAAATTCTAAAAACCTTGATTTGAATTTAAGGCTACCTAACACATTAAAAGAATTTGAACCATTATTAAGAGAAAAAATTTCTAAAAAACTTAAAAGGGGAAAAATAGATTTTAATTTAACTATTGAAAATCTAAATGAAACTAACCTAAATCAAATTAATAAAACTATTATTGAGGATTATATTAATCAACTCCAACAGATTAATAAATCTGAAAAAAGTGAACTGCTTAAAATTGCAATTAAGCTTCCGGATTCTATTAAAATTAAAAAACAAAAATTAGAAAATAATTTTGTAACTAAAATAATTTCATTATCAAATAAAGTAATTGATCAAGTAATTAAATTTAGACTAAAAGAGGGGGGATCATTGAAAAAAGATTTTAATTTAAGAATTAAAAATTTAAATAAATTTTTGAATAAAATAAATAATTATGATTTAAATAGAAAAGAAAAAATTTCTTCAAAGCTCAAAAAAATTATAAATACTTTAAATATTGAAATAGATAAAAATAGATTTGAACAAGAACTAATATATTATATTGAAAAATTTGATATAAATGAAGAAAAGATAAGACTTGAGAGTCACTTAAAATTCTTTGCCGAAACATTAAAAAATGAAAAATATAATGGTAAAAAGTTGGGCTTTATTTCTCAGGAAATTGGAAGAGAAATAAATACAATAGGATCTAAATCAAACGACCTATTTATTCAAAAGGTCGTAGTTGAAATGAAAGATGAATTAGAAAAGATTAAAGAACAAATATTAAATGTTCTCTAAATGAAAGCTGGAAAACTTATTGTAATATCAGCTCCATCTGGAAGTGGAAAAACTACACTTTGTGACTTTTTACTTAAAAAAATTGATCATTTAAATTTTTCAATCTCTGCAACTTCTCGTAACCCAAGGGCTAATGAAATAAATGGTAAACATTATTACTTTTTATCTTCATTGGAGTTTAAAAATAAAATTAAAAAAAATGAATTTATTGAATATGAACAAGTATATGAAAACCTTTTTTACGGTACTCTTAATTCTGAGTTAAAAAGGCTGTGGAGTTTGAATAAAAACATTCTATTTGATTTAGATGTGAAAGGTGGTATTAATTTAAAAAAAAAGTTTCCTGAAAATACTTTATCAATTTTTATAAAACCTCCTTCACTGAAAATTCTTGAACAAAGGTTAGAATTAAGGAATAGTGAATCAAAAACTATTATTCAATCAAGAATTAATAAAGCTAAAAAAGAAATCTTATTTTCTGAAAAATTTGATCTTGTAATTACTAATGATAACCTAGAAGAGGCTAAAAAGCAATTATTGAAATCCGTTCTAAATTTTATATAGTTCTCTTTTGAATTATAAATTAATAATGTTAGTTTGTGTACATAATGAAAAATATAGGCTTACTTTTTGGGTCATTTAATCCAATTCATAATGGTCATATAACTTTGGCAACCTTCATATTAAAACATAAACCTCTAGATGAAATTTGGTTTGTAGTCTCACCTTTAAGTCCATTTAAAAAAAGTAAAATACTTTTGGATAAAAATGACCGTTTGGACATGGTTAAAGTAGCTATTAAACCTTTTAAAAAATTTTTTGCTTCTGACATAGAGTTCAAGATGAAAACTCCAAACTATACGATAGATACTTTATATGAAATCAAAAAGAAATACCCAGAAGACTCGTTCTCTTTAATAATTGGTGAAGACAACCTCGGAAATTTTAAAAATTGGAAAGATTCTAATTTAATAATAGAAAACTTTAAAATTTATGTTTATCCTAGAAATTTTTCAAAATCAAAGCCTAATTTAAATTTCAATACTTTATATAAAATCAATGCTCCTACAATTAATATAAGTTCAACAGATATTAGAGAATTTATTAAAAAAAATGAAGATATTGATGGATTATTATCTCCTGAGGTTTTAGATCAAATCAAAAAAAAGAAGTTTTATCTTTAATTAAAGATCTCTTAAAATAGAATCTAATTTTTTGGATAATTCCTCTCTACTGTATTTGCTCATTTTTTCAACTCTGTTAAATAATGGTATTCCTCTTTGCCATGATTTTATTAGTTTATCTAAAAACAGGTATATCCCATCCAAATCATCTGCCTTAAATACTTTCATTAGTTCACTTTTAGAAAATAATTTTGATATTGGATTTTCTTTACTTCCAATAGAAATTATTGGAATTTCAGAAGCCATATATTCAAGGATTTTACCTGAAATCATAAATTTATCTGCATCATTAAAAATAAAATTTAATAAAACATTAGCACTCTTCATTAAAATAACTGCTTCCCTATGACTTAAATAGCCCAAATACTGAACTTCGAT
>CESO01043649.1_pt1 | contig 20492 bp, 15 predicted proteins | sample 356341 | NCBI WGS metagenome assembly CESO01 (sample SAMEA2621812, study PRJEB7988) | marine metagenome | biome: marine biome (ENVO:00000447); feature: deep chlorophyll maximum layer (ENVO:xxxxxxxx); material: "saline water (ENVO:00002010), including plankton (ENVO:xxxxxxxx)" | depth 35 m | reverse complement strand
CCCGGAACCACCACCGTAGTCGGCGAGCGGGTGAATATGCTCCTTTTCGAAGTTCTTATAAAGTCGTGGGTAACCGTGATCGGAAAGCGGGGTGAAGTGATGAAAGCGCACATCCCAGCCGCCACCATCATTAGTGTTATCGCGGGCGAACATGTCGAGAGTGGGCGAAATCGGAGTGGCTAAAATGTTACGAGTCCCTGTAGAGAATAACTCAAGTTTAGATCCATCAGGCCGGAACCGAATGACACCACCGCCACGATGTTGCAAGGTCCGCCCATCAGTACCGGTCGCCTTCATGAAGCCAAAGTCACCCCCCGCAATATAGATCCACCCGTCGATACCCATTGTAATATCATTCGTGGTATGATCGGCAGGGCGGTCTTTGAACCCGAAAGCGATGTCGGAAATGAGCCGCTTCGATTCCTCAGCCACTCCATCATGATCACGATCAAAGAAGACCGAGATATGCGGCGGGTGCAGAAGGTAAAGTCGATCGTGATCCCAGATTAATCCGCGCGGCGAATCGATATCGCGAATAAACTCCGTCACTTCGTCAGCACGGCCATCATCGTCAGTGTCCCGAAGGCGCAAAACACGGCCACGGTTTGGCTGGCGGCCCAGAGAGCCATTCCCATCGGACGAAACATAAAGATCACCTCCAGGCGAGGCCGCAACATAAACGGGATAATTCGCCGAATGCCAGGAGGCGAAAAGAGTCTTTTCGAATCCTTCGGGAACCTCGCAATCCTTCAAGATCGCGATTTCCTCTTCAGGTCTTAGCTTCGTAATTTGAGGTTTGATATTGCCGGACTTCTCAAAGCCCTTGCCGGACGCGCCTTTGGTCTGACTGATCTCCTTTTTATCCAGAATGGGGAAGAGCTTAAGTTTCCCCTTCGGTCCTTTCAGGCGAATTTCCCAGAGCGCGGGCCACTTGCCGGTCTCCTGACCTAGAGTCGTCACACGAAGAAATTTGATATTTTGAGCATTGACGCTGTCCTTAGTATCCGACTTCCGCTGATTCTTTGAACCATCATAAGCGATCACCCAGTTTTTTCCATCGCGCGAGGTTTCGATCTTATAGTGATACCATTCTGTCCGTTGCTCCCAGAGGATCTCGGCTGAGGCTACCGTGGCGGGCTTTTCAAATTCGAGCTGTAGCCAAGCCGGATGAGCAGCCCCATTGGCGGTCCAGCGAGTTTCCACGTCGCCGTCTATACCTTTCCAAGGGTAGTGACCATTGCTAACCTGGACCGACGACGCGGTCAATTTCACCTTCACCGCATCTTTAGAAGGCTTACCAAAAAGCGATTCCACTTTCTCTTCCTTTGCTCCCATCTCGGTGATGAGGTTGGATCCCGTATAGGGTTTGAGATAATCATCATTCAACTTCCCGGCAGCCCAGAGTAATCCGCGGGTGACCAAATCAAGGTAGCGAGGATCTTCAACCGTGTAAGTATTGTGCCCAACGGTGGTTGAGAAACTCGGCGCACCTTGTTTGGTATTGGTCCATGCCACAACCGCTGAATTTTCACGGTCACCTACTTTCTGAGTCGCGAGAGCCAGCGGCTCAGCATCAAAAATCTCGCGGTTGTTATAAAGCTCCTCATTTTTAGTGACCCAATTCTCCAGCGCCTTAGTGATAGGGTGATCGGGGTTCGTATAAGTGATTTCGAGAGGCTTCTGCGGACCATGTCCGGTAGAGTGCAGACCGAGGTGCTTAGCCCACTTGTCTGTGCCATTGCGAAAGGAATGCATCGCACAGTGAAGATGCACCGCAGGAATAGTTTTGTGCACTTTGAGGATGTTCTCCATTACCTTGAGATCCTTATTACTGGCGGCACATTCATCGTGAATAATGACGTCATAACCTTTCGCCCAATCAGGATCATCGTAAACTGGCAGTGGCGGATTCGTGCTCCTGTCGCGCGTCCACATCACATCCACACGAACGTTGGCACGCTCTTGGATTCCTTTATAGAGAACCTCATGCTGCTTCACATAATCGTGGCAGCACCCACCAGCAATCAAGAGCGCCTTGAGCGGCCGGGAGGATTCCGGTGAAGAGGCCTTCCTCTCCTCCCCATTGGCGAGGAAAAGAGAACTCAGAGCTGAGACAGCAAGGAGAAGTGGTAGAAGACGCTTCATGAGTTGGCTTTATTCGTGCCGACACAGCCAATTCTTTCAGTCCAGCACATCCCCCGTCCTAATTCTCAACAACTCCCAATTCGGGGATCATTCCCTTCTTCGGAGATTCGGAGCTCACTTAATCTCCTTTATCTCGAGCTTGCGATACCAAACCTTATCGTTGTGGTCCTGCAAAAAGATCCGACCAGTTTTATTGTATGCGAAATTTTTCTTACCCTTAAACTTTGATTGCTCGTGAGCCTCTTTCCAGCGGTCGCTACCCACAACGATATCCACAACAAGCTCGCCATTTAGATAGTGCTGAAGGCGCTTCCCCTTAGCGACTACTCGTGAGGAATTCCAATCACCCACCGGATTCAGCTTCTTTTTGTCATTCGGTGCCAAAAAATCATAGAGCGATGACGCTTGCCGCTTCTTACTCTTTGCGCCATCTGGATGAGCATCATCAAGCACCTGATATTCCGGCCCCAAATTTGTCGAACCATAGTTCGTAACTCGATACTTCACGCCGCTATTTCCCTTAGAAGAAATCTTCCACTCCCAGCGAAATTCAAAATCGGCATATTCCTTCGCAGTGTAGAGATCTCCTCCCTTTGCTTTCCGATACAATACCCCATCTTTTGCGATCCAGCCTCCCTCGTTGACCTCTCCACCTTTTGAATTGGTCCAGCCTTTGAGAGTCTCTCCGTCAAAAATCGAAACCCATCCCTCTTCTGCGTTGGAAGCGGAAGCTAGGACCGAAAAAGCCATCGTGTATGCTAGTATTCTCATAGTTCGATTCAAAACGGTCCAAAACCTCGTGAAATTTCACCCATTCCTGAACTTGCGTACTAGAAAATCGAGACTAACTGTTAGAAATGATGAAAAGTATCCTCTCTTGCCTTGCCTTAGGAATATCCTTTCTTTCTGCTGCAGACTGGATTCAGTGGCGTGGCCCGACCCGCGACGGCAAAATCTCCAAAAAAGCCGCTCCTTGGCCCAAATCACTCTCAAACGAGAACCTTAAACTTATTTGGTCCGTTGACCTTGCCGAAGGATACTCCAGTCCCATCGTCGCCGGTTCCAAGGTCTTTACCGTTGAAACTAAAGACAAAAAGTCCGAGATCGTTAGAGCTTTTGACCGAAAAACTGGGAAGAAAATCTGGGACAATGATTGGGCCGGCTCGATGCGAGTTCCATTTTATGCTGCGAAGAATGGCTCATGGGTCCGATCTACCCCTGCCACCGACGGTAAAACTCTCTTCGTCGGAGGAATGCGTGATGTTCTCGTCGCGATTGACGTCGATACCGGAAAAGAAAAGTGGCGCCGCGACTACCCATCCGAGGAGAAGACTCCGCTCCCTTCATTCGGATTCGTTTCCTCACCTCTACTCGATAAGGACCATATCTATGTGCAGGTTGGCTCCGCTGTGCGTAAAATCAAAAAGAGCGATGGAAAGACCGTCTGGCAATCTCTTGCTGACGAGCGAGCCATGTTCGGCAGCGCTTTTTCCTCACCCTTTCGCGCCACCATTCAGGGGGTTGATCAAATTCTTGTGCAAACTCGGAGCACCCTCAGCGGAATTCTTCCTTCAAATGGAAAAGCAGTTTGGACCATACCCGTGAAGGCCTTCCGTGGCATGAACATCCTCCCACCAACCCCTGTGGGCGATAAAATTTTTACCGCAACCTACGGTGGAGGTTCATTCCTCTACGATATTTCTAAGAAAGACAAGTTCCTCGCCGCAACCCAACTCTGGAACGACTCGAAGCGCGAAGGCTATATGTCCTCACCTGTTGTCATTGATGGAAAAATTTACCTTCACGGACGCGACAAACGCTTCCACTGCCTCGATCCAAAGAGCGGTAAAACCCTCTGGAGCTCGGATGATAAATTTGGCGAATACTGCTCGATGGTCACCCAACGCAACCGCATTCTCGCCCTTGATCAGCGCGGCATCCTCCTCCACATCAATGCCAATCCTAAAAGCTTCGACCTTCTCTCCGAAGTGAAGTTAGAAACCCCCTCAACCTGGGCTCACCTCGCCGTCTGCGGCGAGGAGCTCTACGTCCGCCACCTCAAAGGTCTCAATGTCTACCGTTGGAAATAAAGCTTACTTAGGCAGATTAAATGCCGGCTTGGGAAGTGAGTCCGTCTCGACGTCAGTATCTCCAAGAATATAGCGAAAGCCTTCGACCCACATTTTAAGAATTTCAGGATTGTAAAAGACTTCTTTGTTGTGACCGAAGGCGCTCACGAAGACACGGCCATCCCCATACTTTTTCACCCATGCGAGTGCATAATCATTATCCTCTCGGGGTCCCTTCCTCGTGCCATTGACTTCACTCTTCATGTCTAATGCCATCAAGACACGCTGATCGTCACGGTCAAAGTCGTTATACACATAGAGCTCATCCTTTAGCTTAAATCCTTTGCCGCCGTGAACATCTTTCACGATAGGATGATTCGGGTCTTCGTTGGAAATGTCCCACGTTCCACCTGCGCCCCAGGGATGACCTCGGAAGTTACCCCCAATCATATCGATATACTCAGGCCACCCTCCATCAGTCGCCGAATGAATCGCAAAAATCCCTCCGCCATTTTTAACGTAAGAAATCAGTGACTTCCGTAGTTCCTCATCCTTCATCCCCTTCTGAATGTGAGTGTTATTGTTAAAGCAAATCGCATCAAAATTCTTGATATTTTCCGGCGCAAAGTTCGAAAGATCATTTGAAAAGGTCACTTCAAAAAGCCCGGTTTCTTCACCCATTACCCGAAGCATTGTTTCGCCAATTTCAATCGAATTGTGCCGGAAGCCAAAAGGCTTCGAGAAGCAGAGGATTTGGTGCTTATTTTTCGGCTTTTCTATCTTGGGTAAATTGGCCTGAACCAAATCGGCCTCGGACATTGGCTTTACCTTGGCTGCATAAACGCCAAGACCAACGAGTGGGAGGAGAGCAAGGAAAAGAGAATTTTTCATAGGAAAGAGTTACCTAATCTCCCACCACTTTCTTTCGTCTTGGCGTTTGAGCTCAGCCTTCGACTTCCCAAAAGAGCACCTCCGGAGAATCAAAACAGCTAAGACATCTAGGAGTGGGGCAACCAAGCCCCTAGCCCTTTAATCTAGCTAACCCAATCCTTGAACCAGATTCGCCAAAGAGTATCCCTCATAATTTCGACATCACTAGGAAGCGTGACAAGGGCCAAACTCGCATTACACCCTAGAATTTCCCGCCAAAATCCGGGATCGACAGGTTTAGGGTTTCAGATTTCCCGATTTCCCGTTTAAACAAAGCCCGTGCCAGTTTCAGACTACATCGTCACCATCGGGCTTGAGGTCCATTGCCAAATCAAAACGAACACTAAGATGTTCTGCGGTTGCGAAACCTCCTTTGCCGACGAGCCGAACACTCACACATGCCCGACCTGCCTCGGCCTGCCGGGCGCCCTCCCCGTTCTAAACGAGTTTGCCATCGAGCGCACTATCCTTTCCGGTATGCTTCTTGGCTGCTCCACCCCGCCTACAGTGGTCTGGGATCGAAAGAACTACTTCTACCCGGATATGCCCAAGGATTACCAGATCACCCAAATGGATCTGCCACTCTGCCTCGGCGGCGGCGTCCCACTCTACGATCATAACTACCCCAAGGATGCTCAGAAAAAGATCAAGAAGCCAGGCAAGGTCGTTGAACTCAATCGCATCCACCTTGAGGAAGACGTCGCCAAGTCAACCCACCTCGCTAAAACCACTCTCATCGATTTTAATCGCGCCGGCACCCCCCTGATGGAAATCGTCACCGAGCCCGATATCGAGTCTGCCGAAGAAACCTTCGCCTACTTAAAGTCGCTCCAGCAAATTCTCATCGCCGGAGGCATCTCGGATGCCGACATGGACAAGGGCCAAATGCGTTGTGATGTAAATATCTCGGTTCGCAAAAATGAAAGCGACCCCCTTGGCACCAAGATCGAGCTCAAGAATATGAACTCCACCTCCGCCGTGCGACGGGCCATTCATTACGAGGTTTCTCGCCAGTGCGAAGCGCTCGACAATGGAGAATCGCTTGTCCAAGCCACCTGGCGGTGGGACGAGGACCTCGGCGAAACCCAAGAAATGCGAACCAAGGAAGATGCTCACGACTATCGATACTTCCCCGACCCCGATCTCCTTCCGGTTAAAACAGCCGCCTACATCGAGAAAGTCCGCCCTCTGGTCCCCGAACTCCCTCACGAAAAATCTGCGCGCTTCCAAAAAGAACTTGGGCTGACCCCCTACGACGCCTCCGTTATCACTTCAGATATTCAGCTTGTCTCTTATTTTGAGACCACGATCGCCTTGGCCAAGACTCCAGGTAAGAAGGTAGCGAACTGGATCATCAATAATTTTCTTGGTCTTCTCAACGAAAAGTCGGTTGAGATTCAAGCCTCACCTGTCACCCCAGCCAAGCTCTCTGACATCCTAAACCTCATCGAGGCAGGCACCGTCTCCAACAGCCAGGCAAAGGAGCTCTTTGCCGCTCTCTGGAATACCCCGGAAAAAGATCCTGCTGCTTTGGCCAAGGAAATGGGGTTTGAGCCCGCCGACACTGGAGCCATTGATGCTCTCATCGACGAAGTCATCGCCAGCAACCCTGACAAAGTAGCCGAAATTCAAGGCGGCAACGAAAAGCTCCTTAACTTCCTCACTGGCCAAGTTATGAAAGCCTCAAAAGGTAAAGCTAATCCAAAGATTGTTACCGAAGGTTTGAGATCGAAGCTTCTCTAAAAACTGGGCATTCCTTTTCGAACTCGGGCTCTAACTTTTTTGCAGGTATTGCCTCGTCCTAAGCGAACATTTCTTTAAAATCGCTTACCCGATTGGAAGATCGCCCAGCAACATCCGACGTGATTTTCCGTTCTCGTTAGTTTGCCAAATTGTTCCTGACTCAAGATCCAACGCACTGAGCCAACCGCCGCCATAGGCACAGGTATCCAGACAAATTGCGTGCCCAAGATTGGTTGGCACGTCCCCCTGGATAGTATGACCACAGACTACTGTCTTTCCCGACTGGTGGGGACGCTGACTATAAAATCTCTGGTAGTAATAGGTCTCTCGCTCTTGTTGATTGACCGGCAAGCCTGACTCTACTCCAGCGTGCACCAGAATATAATCATCCAACTCGTGGTAAAGAGCCGCGCTTTTAATAAACTCCCAATGCTCGCTTGGAACATCCTCGAAACCGCCCCCGTAGGAATCAAGCGTATCGCGACCTCCACAAAGCCCGCTCAAAAAACGCTCACAGTCCTGCTTAGTCTCTAAAGCTCGAATCATCTGAATTTCATGATTCCCCATCAAATGAAACAAATTATGTGTCTGCTTTTTCTCTAGGAGAAAATCGATCACTCCTTTGGAATCAGGACCCCGATCTACATAGTCGCCCAAAGTGACAATCAAGTCTTTGCTCGATGGCGCAACCACCTCAAACATCGTCTCCAGTGCCGTCAAACAGCCGTGAATATCTCCAATCACTAATTTCATTTTTAAAGAATCTCTCTCGTTTTTTGGGAACTTCCTTTTACCACCAATTGGTAAGAATGATCAATGAGCTCACCCACCAAATGGCTCGATAATGAGCCATCTATTACTAATGTGTTCCAGTGCTTCTTATTCATGTGATAGCCCGGCAGGATAGTTTCATGCTCATCTCGCAACTGCAGTGCGCGCTCCGGATCACATTTTAAATTTATTTGCCCTACTTCATCCTCAAACCTCAGGATCGCAAATATTTTACCTCGGATCTTATAAACTAGAACTTCGGGGCCAAATGGTGTTTCCTCAATCACTCTCGGTTTTGCCATGATGTGACATCGCACATCGTCCACCGAAAAATTCATACACGATCTTTTCGATTTCTTACCACATTTCAATCCCGCATTCTTGTCCTTATCCGCGTCGCGATTTCTACCTACCCGCTCGTCAGATAAGATAAAACAACGATTGCCACCTTCACAATCCACGCTACTCCTCACACATGGAAGCCGAAGCCATCCTCTTTGACTTTGACGGAGTCATTCTCGACACCGAATGGTCCATCTATGAATCGATGCGCGAGACCTTCATTGAGAACGGCCACGACCTCCCGCTTGAGGAATACGTCAAGTGTATCGGCTCGGACTTCAACACTTGGTCACCCGAGAATATGCTCGAGGAACTCACCGGAAAAACCTTCGACTGGGAAGCTATTGGTATCGCCCGTAACAAATGGATCCGTAAGGAAATCAATAAGCTCGATGCCATGCCCGGTGTCCGCGAAACCGTAAGCCTCTGCCAACAAAGAGAGATGCCCGTCGCCATCGTTTCCAGCTCCAACCACAGCTGGGTGGATGGCTGGCTCGACAAACTTGGTCTCCTTAAGTCCTTTGATCACATCATCGCGCGTGAGGATGCTCCTCGCATCAAACCTGCCCCCGATCTTTACTTAGAAGCTGTCAAACGCCTTAAATTACCTGCATCAAAATGCCTCGTTATTGAAGATTCCCTCAACGGAATGAAGTCCGCTCACACGGTCGGATGCCCCGTTGCTGCCATCCCAAATAGGATCACACAATGCATTGATTTCTCGGCAGCAGAATACCAATATCCTTCCCTCGTTGAGCTTCTCGAGGAACTGTGATGCGCTATCTCCTGCTCCCTCTTCTCGTCCTATCATCATGCCGTCAGGACAAAAACACGGCTGAAGAGGCACAATCAAATGAGCCCACCATCGTGCGCCTGGAAAGCGAGCGCCCACTCATGGGGACGCTCTTTAAGATTATCACATATGCCAAAGACCCTCGGGAAGGTTATCTTGCTATGGAAAAAAGTTTCGATCTTGCCGAAGACTTTAGCAATCGCGCCACCGACTACGATCCAGATTCTGAGCTGAACCGCCTCACCAAGTCGAAACCCGGCATGCCAATTGCCGTCAGCAAGGAACTTTTCGACGTTCTTATACTCGGAAAAAAATTAACCAGAAAATCCGAAGGAATCTTTGACCCCACCCTAGGCCCCCTCACCCATCTTTGGCGTGAAACCAGAAGAACCAAGGAAGTGCCATCCGAAGAAGACATTGCTGCTGCCCGTAGCCGTTGCGGGATCGAATTTCTGGCCTTTGATGAAAAAAAACAAACTATCACCGTAAAACGCCAAGGACTGCAACTCGACCTTGGAGGAATTGCCAAAGGCTTCGCTGCAGATCTTATCTACGATCACCTTGCCAAAAAAGGGTTCACCCAAACCTTGGTTGCCGCGGCGGGAGATTTACGCATAGGTGATCCACCTCCAGAAAGAGAGGGCTGGAATATCGGCCTCCGGACCTTCCGACTCACGCCCAACAAAAGCCTTCCACTCAGAAATTGCGCGGTCTCTACCTCAGGAGACCTCTTCCAAAATGTTACAACCGGCGGGAAAACCTACTCTCACCTTATCGATCTTCAAACAGGACTTGGGCTCACCACCCGCCGGGCCGCTTCGGTCATCATGCCCGAAGCAAAAATGACTGATCCCCTCGCAACCACCGCCTGTCTTTCGGACAATCCTAGAGCCCTCTTCAAGAAATTTCCGGGAGCCTCGATTCGCATCGTTTATGAAGATGGCAAGATCCCACCCATCACAACCGGAGTTTTTACCGAATAGCCCAACCATAATATTTTCCTTTGCTCATTGCCCATTCATGCAGACCGGTGGATGTTTTGCCAATGACTCTCGACGAACTCGAATCAGCCATCAATGAATGGCTCTCCCAAGGGGCCACCGATATCTTCTTGAGTGAAGATCAACGGACCCGAGTTCGAATTAACGGCGAGGTCGTCCCGGTGGCTGACTCAACGATGTCGCGGCAAGATCTCTCTCATCTTTGGCAAGCCTGTGAAATCGATCCGGCCTCTACCAATGAAATTGATTCGCGCTACCAAATGAAGGACGGTGGTTATATTCGAGCAAATCTTTATCGCGCCATGGGAAACCTTTCCGCTGCCATTCGCCCCATTAAAGCAATCATACCACCACTCGATTCCCTCGGCCTTCCCACCGATCTGATCCGCCACTGGATCCACCGACGCTCCGGGCTCATTCTCGTCACCGGAACCACTGGGTCAGGAAAATCCACCACCCTCGCTTCAGCTCTCGAAGAACTCAACGAAAGTCGACAGAACCATATTATTACCCTCGAAGACCCCATCGAGTATCTCTTCCAAAATAAGAAGTCTTTCTTCTCCCAACGCGAACTGAACTCAGATACCGCTAAATTTTCTACGGCCCTTCGCGCCTCTCTTCGTCAAAACCCTGATGTAATTATGATCGGGGAGATCCGTGACGAAGAAACCGCCCAACTCGCGCTTCGCGCTTCCGAAACCGGACACCTTGTCATCAGCACTCTTCACAGCTCGGGAGTTGTCGAATCAATCGAAAGATTAGGTAACTTGTTCCCCGAGAATCACGGGGCCACTTCGCGAATGCTTCTTTCCCGTCAGCTCGTCGGAGTGATCAACCAAAACCTCTTACCCGGCACAGATGGATCACTCAAGCTGGTCTCGGAGTACCTTCAAAACGAAGGAGCCGTGCGTGGATGGATCCGCGACGGACGCTATCACGATATTATTGATCACCTGCAACGCCCACAGGATGCTCAAACCAGGAACATGCTCACCAGCATCGTGGAAATCTATCATCAGGGCCTAATATCAGAGGAGATTGCGAGAGATGCCGCACCCAACCCGGGTGACTTTGACCGCCAAATCCGTGGTATTTCCTGAACACACTTCTTTATTAACCATGACCACACCACAAGGAATTCGGGACTACCTTGCCCAGACCGTCACCAAAGGTGGCTCCGACCTACATCTCACAGTCGGGGCCCCTCCAGCCGCAAGAGTCCATGGGAGCCTGCAGGCACTTGAAGAAATGTCTTTCGACGCCAGTCAAGTACGCGAATTAATTCTCGGGACTATGAACGAAACCCAGCGCTCAAAACTGGAGGACGATTGGGAGCTCGACTACGCTATCGAGGTCAGCGGCGTTGGGCGGTTTCGCGGGAACGTGCATTTCTGCCGTCAAAACATCGAAGCAGTCTATCGCTACATCCCAGCAGAAATTCCAGAGCTCTCAACCTTAGGGCACTATCCAATTTTGGAGGAAATTTGCCACCTTCAGCGGGGCCTCGTTCTTATCACCGGAGTAACCGGCTCAGGAAAAACAACGACTCTTGCGTCATTAGTGCGGAGGATCTCCGAGATACGCTCCGGCACCATCATCACTCTGGAAGACCCTATCGAATTTTCTTTTCAGCACAATTCCTCGCTCATTAAACAACGGGAGATCGGAAGAGACACGAAATCATTCTCACTCGGGCTCCGTCAGTGCATGCGCCAGGATCCTGACGTTATTGTGGTAGGTGAACTCCGCGATCGCGAGTCGATGCAGATCGCGATGACCGCAGCCGAAACCGGGCACCTCGTCATCAGCACCCTCCACACAATCGATGCCCCAAAGTCGGTTGAGCGCATCATGGATCTTTTCCCCTCCGAGCAACAAGTACAGATCGCCTCGCAGCTTTCCAATGTTCTCGAAGCAATCATTTGCCAAAGGCTTCTCCCAAGAGCTGATACCGATGGACGCGTCCTTGCTACCGAGGCTCTCCGCGTCAACTCAGGGATTCAATCCAGTCTCCGCAAACGAAAGATCGAACAAGTAGTCGGACTCATGGAAATTGCCCGACAAGAAGGTTGCCACACCATTGATGATTGCCTCGAAACGCTCGTCGCTCACAACTACATCACCCAGCAAGATGCCATCCAAAATTGCCGAGACCCACACCGATTTACTTCAGAAAGCCTCGCGAGCCGCCAAGCCGTTGAGAAGTAAGAACGTCCGGAGATTCTAGCTAGGCGGCGTAAACTGCCCTTTCAGCTCCTCAGGGATTTCAACTTTCGGGTGAACATATTCGGCTTCTTCGCGCCACCCGAGATGTTTCAGCGGGTAAAGTTCGCCAAATAGGATTGCGTTTTTTCGGCGCTTAATGACACGTCGACCACGGCGATTCAATCGCTTCACCCCAAAGGCGATAATGGCATCTCCAAGCTTCGCATCTTGCATCGGCCCAAAGGCAAGATCAATGAGACGGCTATAAATTTCGAGATTCCGTGGGTGATCTTTTAAATACTGCCGAAAAACATGAAAAGCATCTCCCACTCTCCCCTGCATCGCCAAAGCATCTCCTTTACTTAAAAGCGGAGGAGGTTTTCGAAATTTCTCCAGCGAAAAGAACGAAAGCACATTCGCCATCTTCTGGCTCACCCAGCCCGTCGTCGGGATGGCGAGTAAAATCGCAACAAGTAGACCCACTGAAACCAATAAGAAAATGGCAAGTGGACTTTCACCAATGGCTCCTAAAACCATAAATTTAAAGACTACGAGGGGCTCGAGTTCCTACAAAATTCGCGATGAAGGCCATTGCCAATACCAAACCTGCCATCCACAGCAGGTCCATCAGCCCAACCGTTCCACCCAAGACCGGAATCACCGCAATTAACGACGATACCAAACCAATTCCAAGTCCCCACGCAACCATAGACTTAACCTCATGTTTCACGATCTTAGACCGTTTTAATTTGGAGATACCCAGCATCCTCAAGGTTTCAAATTCTGCCTTCCGCTCGACCAAATTACGGGCCGTAACAATACCGACCCCGACACTACCAAGAATGATCCCCAAACCTCCAAGCACATTAAAAATTGCGATGTAGGTATTCTCAACCTCATGAAAAGCCGCGAGCCTCTCCTTTGTTCCCGTCACTTTCCCTCCCAGATCAGCAGTCTCTTGCTGCAAAAGCTCCCGCGCTTTTTCGTCAGGAGAGAGGAAGAGTTGGTAGCCGCCAAGCGAGGGATACTTCTCCAAAAGATTCTTCTCACTCAAAATCAAACTTCCCTGAAAAATCGAATCCTTCACCACTCCCGCAATCGTCACAGAGAAATCATTCCCCCACTCGTCCTGATAAATCAGTTCATCCCCGATCTTCTTCTTCAAAACCCACATCATTGTCGTTTCGTCAACAATTGCCGGAACTCCATCACCTTCTAAAATTGACCACTGATCGCTTGTCTTGAACCGACCTTCAAGAAGAACGGGGTCCACCCCCAGTAGGCGAGGTTGGCTGGAGGCAGTGAGATTAAAACAATCGACATCATCGCCCTCACCAATTCGGAAAGGCACGAGGTTCTTCAGTCCAAACCAATCAACCTCTCCTCTTGCATCAGCAGGCCGATTTACAGATGAAGTGGTCTCTACCCACCATGCAAAGCCACCCGCCCCACTCGCTTTATCCTCCCAATTTTCTCCCCCATTTTTCCGGAAAGAAGCCACCGAAAGGACCAGAAAAACACCGGCGGCCAGCACCCCCACCACCGTCAAACTCCGTGAAGCCCGACGGGCTAAGTTTACCTTTGCCACGCCCTCCGATGAAAATTCTCCCAGAAAGCCGATCCGCGATAGTCGTTTCCGAAAAACCGCCAGCCCCACCACTAACACCCCAAAGCCCACTAAAAAAAATGCTCCTTGGGCTGCTGCTGAATAGCTCATCACGATTCCACCTGCTACCAAGAGAAGGCCAAAAACGAGGAAGCCCGTTGCCCATTTGCTGGGTTTTCCAACTTCTTCTTCAGCACCCGAGTTGAGGCGCAGACTAGCACTCTGCCTGACCTGTTTGCGGTTTGTTACCCAGACCGAGAGCAAGGTAAGTACTACAATCCATAGAAGCCCCTTGGCGATCGTCCAGCCACTTAAGTGAAGATCAAAAGCTGTGCCATCGCCCCAAATCGAACTGATCACCTTAAGCACAATCGTGCAGAAAATTACCGCGAGAAGAGTCCCAAAAATTGCACCCGCAAGAACGACAAAGAAAGCCTCTCCCATTCGCCAGTTGGAAATTTTCTTCACCGGAATCCCCACCGCCGAAAGTAGAGCCCCTTCCTCCGCCCGCTGCTCCACGTTGAAGCGAAACAACATCGTCACCAAGGCAATTGCTGCGATGATCAGGAAGAAGCTCATCGCAAGGAATAGAATAGCAAAATCCACCGGCGACTTCGCTGCCTCCTTCGCTTGCTCTGAAAAATCCATCACCTGCATTCCCGCTAGAGAGGGCTTCAGCACCTCGTGAACTGACTTCGCCACCCCGGCGACCTGGCCCCCTATTACCCTGATCCCAGTCACCTTCCCCCAACGATTAGCCCAGAGTTCCTCTCCAGTTTGATGAGAGACAAAGGCCTTTGGTGTTCCTTTAAACTCCTCCCAATACTCATCATCCTTATCCCGGATTCGTGTCAGGTCGAGAGGCAAGCCCGGCTCCCAATCGCGGGCACTCTGGACATCGGCCACACCGGGGAAATCTGGCATCCAGCGCTGATCAGCCGCTGGACCTTCCATCTTCACGATCGCCTTCACCGTAAATACTCCACGTTTCTCAACTAGCTTGCTACCGGACTCCACGACGAAATAGTCCATCGTCAGTTCATCATCGACTTGGGCCCGCAAATCCTCCGCCAACCAGTCATTAATCACCACTTCCCCCTCACCTGGTTGCGTTGGAAGAAACATCGCGGACTTCCCACTCACCGCCGTCACCATGGAGTATGGGGTTTCTCCTTCTTTAGTCGCCAGTGTGTTGATCAGATAAGTCAGCACCGGCTCGCCTTCGATTTTTTCCGCAATCCTCGGCTCCATAAAAATCCGTTCGGAACGCACCTCGACACCATCTGGCACTTCCACGACCGAAATCCCGTAATCCGCCAATTCCAGTTTTCCCGGATCAAAGGATTCGTTTTCATCCAGCAAAAGAGCATTGGCCTTCTCTTTGAGATCGAGGACTTTTTGCAGTCGCTTCAACGGCACGAAAACCGAAGACGGCGGGACTTGAGTTTGCTCCAGACTGAATCTTCCGAACTCTTCATCGCTCAAAATTTTCGCCACCGTAATGCGCATCGAAGAAACCGATTCGCTTTCGCCCGAGAGTGGAGCATCGCGAGAAAGAAGCCCCGGCTTTTGCAAACGGACCACCGCCAAATCACCTTCTTCGAGATCCAGCGCCCGTGCCAGCGGCCCACTAATGGCCGCGTCGAAGTTCGACAGATCCACCGAAGCTTCTTGTGGGGCGAAGTCCCAAAAATCTTCCGAAACCCCCATCACCTGAACCTGCCCCTCGGCCCGTTCCTCCACATTGACTTGTCCTTTGAGATAAATCATGGCCGAACCACCATTTCGCCCAGCCAAATCGTCGCAGAAAAAACGTTCACCGCCCGAAAAGATCTTCGAAACCTTCCCAGTCCGTAACTCTCCTGACTTCGTGAGGCTTTCCTGCACCGAATCTCCTGCCATCAGGGCACCCAAAAGGACCATGGCCCCAACTGCTGCCCCCGCAAGCACGCCCCAGTATGCAGACCGATAATGGCAAATCCCTTTCCAAATAAATCCCGTGCTCTTCATTCTACTAGGCTGGAGTATAAAAGTGTTTATCCTCATGGCAAAGCCAAGAAGTAATGGCCTTACAATCGTCTATCGGGATCATTGGCGATCTGAAGATTCGCCACCATGACTAGACAAAACTGCGTGGCTTCCTTCATTACCTTTATTCGCTTAAGGCAGACGCCTCTTCAAGGGCTTGTAGCGCCTCATCTGGACCAAAAACTTCCGGCATCACAATAATCGGAGCACTAGGATCGGCCGGAACCACCAAATTCACAGGAAGATTGGCGCGACCATAGCGCTTTAGATCATCATTGATTGATTGAAGTTTGTCAGTGTTATCAGCTTGAATGAGGAGAACATTCAATGCTTCTAAACGATCGAGAACTTTCTGATTCGAGAACACACGGCCCTCGTTCACTTTGCAAGTGGCTCACCAATCGGCAGTGTAGTCGACCCATATAATTCGTTTTTTGGAACGCGACTGCTCCATAATTCCGGGATACCACTCGTTCCAAGCTAGGCCTGGTTCGGGGGGCTTCGCCGTTGAGTAAGCCCATGCAATTCCACCCACTGTCATTAGACCGGCAAGACCAAAACCAGTGACGTAACGTTTCGTCTTTGTAATAGCTTGGTTACCATAACGACCATACATGTAGACCCCGAGACCAATCAGACAGAGCGCAAAGAGGAAGACGTTAAAGTGATCGTCACCGACCAACTTGAGATATCCCTTCATGAAAAAGACTGCGGTTGCGAAAACAAAGAAGGCCATGACCTGCTTGAAAGTTTCCATCCATGCTCCCGGGCGAGGAAGCTTTTTGATAAGCGCAGGGAAAAAAGACAACAAAATATAAGGTGAAGCAATTCCGAGTCCAAAGACGGTGAAAACCGCAAACTGAATTACCTTGTTATCCTGCGAAAGAGCAAAAGCCATCACCGCTCCCAAGAAAGGGCCAGAGCAAGGAGTCGCAACGAGGGTGGTCAAGGCTCCGGAGAAGAACGACCCGGAGTATCCTTTCTTCCCCTGCAATTCTCCTCCTACGCTTGTCATACTCGTCCCAATTTCAAAAACCCCATAAAGATTAAGACCCATCAGGAAAAAAACGATAATCATCGTCCCAAGGAAGACCGGGTTGGCCAATTGCTGACCCCAATCAAGCTTGAGGGAAATGATAAACGCGGCAAGAATCCACATCGTAATTAGAAGTCCAAGACCGAACACCAAACCATGTAGCTTGATCTTATCTTCATCCTCTCCAGCTTGCGAAACAAAGCCCATGATTTTGAGTCCTAGCACTGGAAAGACACAGGGCATAAGGTTGAGAATCAATCCTCCGAGAAAGACTAAACCAAGCGATGAAATGAAGGTCACTTGCTTCTCTTGTTCGCCGCCCAAAAGAACAACTTCGGGCCGGGCATCCGCATCATAAAGCGCAAGACCTGCTTCGCGGTCCTCTTTGGACGCTTTGATTACTTTTTCGCCCGGACCATTCATCTGCACATCGGCATCCGGAATGAACGAAGCCGCGACCTCCAAGCCAATGGGGCCATAATCGGCCTGAACAGTCAGTAGGCCAGACAAGGTCTCCTGGACTTCCCCAGCATCAATGAAGAGATCTTCATTCCCTTCATTCCGTGTGAGCGTCACGATGATTTCACTCTTGCCAATCTCAACCTTCTGATTGGCCTGCGAATCAATCTGCTTGTCCGTCGAGAAAAAATAGACTGGCTCACTGAGCTCCAGACCTTCCGGATAAATGACTTTTAGCGTAATTAAATTACTTTTCTCAGTTGCGAGGAATCCCCATGCCGAACTATCACTTGGAAGCTTCTCGCCGGCCTCCTCAAAAAGGGCCTCGTCGGATTGGACCATTAAGGTTTCGTCGCCAGCTTTAATCGTGAAGGAGAAAGCCTGGTCTCCGAGCATACAAGTCTCATCACATTCCTGCCAATTGAAGCTGCCCTGGATGGTAAAATCTTTACCCTGTTCAAGATTTTCATCGGCTACGATCTCGGTCACGAAGATCGCTTTGCCTTCATATCCATAACCCACCGATTCGATTCCGGTCGATATCGATTTAAAAGCCTTAGGGAGAGGAAACAGTAATTCCCCAGCCGTAAATCCATCAGGAAGCTCCCACTCGACGGACGGAGGATCCCCCACCATTCCCGCATTCTTAAAATAGGCATGGAACTTGGGCTGCAGATCTAGAATAAATGCCACTCTAAAAAAATCGCCTGGCTCGATCTGAGTGACCTGCGGCTTAACTGTCGCAGTCGTTTCCTTGGTCAGGAACGCCGGTTCGCCAAAGGGATCTTGCGCAGAAACAAGCGGCGCGAGGATTGCAGTGAAGATAAAAATGAGAAATCGATGCTTCATTGGTTCTGACTGATTGTCCATTGGAGCGACGTGGTAGCCAGTTTCTTCCCGCTTTTTTTTAGAAACCTGACAATCAATCAGGAAGATTTCTCCTCAGACCCGGTAATATTGTCCCTCAACCAACTCCAAACTGGAGCCTTACAGATTCTTCCTCCAATCTCCTCTTATGCGACTCACGGTCCACGGAAAGCACTTCCATCTCGATGGAAGACCGCACTTTCTTCGTACCGTCACTTATGGACCCTTTCCTGAGACCTCCGGCCACTCGCCTGAAAAAGACTTCCCGCAGATCCGTTCCGCCGGATTCGATTCCGTCCGCGTTTATGCCCTCCCGGATCGCCATCTCCTGGACCGCGCCGCTCAAAACGACCTTATCATCATCGCCACTCACGCCTGGGGACACGGTTGTGACTTCATCACGGAGAATCCCAGCCTCCTCGACCAAGCCCGACGCGATCTCACCGCTTGGCTCGAAAGCCACAAAAATCACCCCGGTCTGGGCGCGATTCTCGTTGGAAACGAAATCCCTTCCGACATGGCCCGCTGGATGACTCCGTGGAAAGTCAGCCAAGCCCTCGATGGCCTCATCCGCACCTGCCAAAAAGTGGCACCCAACATCCCCGTCGGCTACGCTAATTTCCCCACCACCGAGTACCTCGAGCCACCCTCGGCAGACTTCACCGCCTTCAACATTTACCTCGAAGACGGCGAAGCGCTCGCAAGCTACCTCCCGCGCCTTCACCACCTCGCCGGTGACCGCCCCGTTTACCTGACCGAATTCGGCCTCGATACCGACCGTAACTCCGAGGACATCCAAGCCGCTCTCCTCCCTGCCGCCCTCAAATCCACCCGCAGCGCCGGATTTGCCGGAGCCACTCTTTACGCTTGGTCGGATCATTGGCTTAACAACGGCCAAATTATGGACGACTGGTCCTTCGGCCTGATTCGTCGCGATGGCTCAGAAAGACCCGTCCTCCCCGCTCTTCGCGAGCTCATTCTCCCTACTCCTCTCCCCTTAGACCCACCTCGCTTCTCCATCATCATCTGCACCCGCAATGGTGCCGGCCGAATCGAAACCTGCATCAAGGCCTGTCAAAACATCGACTATCACAACTTCGAAATCATCGTTGTCAACGACGGCTCGGCCGATGGCACGGCCAAACTTCTGGACCAACAAAAGGAAATCCGCGCCTTCCACCTTGAACCCTCGGGACTCTCCGCCGCGCGCAATCACGGTGCGGCCCAAGCAACCGGCGAAATCCTCGCCTTCACCGATGATGATTGCCGCCCTGACGAACAATGGCTCACTTGGCTCGCCCACGCTTATTCCGAGTCCAACCATGCTGCGATCGGCGGACCAAACCTCGCCCCTAAGCCCGAGTCTCTGGCACTTGCCCTCACCACCGCAGCCCCTGGCGCTCCCACTCACGTCATGATTGATGACCTCACCGCCGAACACCTGCCCGGCTGTCATCTTTCCGTTAAAAAATCCGCCTTCGCGCAAATCGAGGGCTTCGATCCCATCTTTCACACCGCAGGCGACGACGTCGACTTTTGCTGGCGGCTTCGCGACGCTGGATTCACGCTCGGGTTTTCCGGAGCTTCCTTTGTCTGGCACCACCGGCGTGCCACTCCCTGGAAATATCTCAAACAACAAATGGGATACGGCCATGCTGAAGCCCTCCTCTTTAAAAAACATCCTCATCGCTTTTCCGAGGGCGGGATCCGCTGGGAAGGCTGCGTCTATCGGGGCATCGCTCTCGGTATCGAACCCGGCGACTTTATCTACTCTGGCCCAACTGGAGAAGCTCCCTACCAATCGCTAGGCAAAATGCTCCGCCAACCTATGCGTGGACTTCACCCCAATTTTGACACCCCCATCACCCGCATTCTCCTTACGCTTCTGAGCTGGCTACAAATCCACCTTCGTCACTGGAAGCGAAAGCAAAATGGCGGACCATCTACTCGCAGCAATTGGCCAAAATCGCCCCTTGCAGATTCTCATATGACCTCGCAGCTCGTTCTGACTCACGCAGACGGCTTGGGCCGACACGAGCTCTACCGCCTCCTCCTAGAACACGGATGGCAACCTTGCTCTGATCCTGACTTCGACTTGCAATGCGGAAGCTGCAAACTCCTAGCCGCCACTGAGCAAACAAGCACCCCGGCAAATCGAACCTTTATTGCACTGAGCGAACCTTCCAGCGACCTTGAAACCCTCTCTCTAAAAGGTGGATTTGTGACCGCCAATTGAATGGACACAAATTAGCACTACCCATGAATCTATTTACAATTTGGTGTCGCAAAAATTGCTCCTGGCTAACAACTTCTCAGAAATTCCTAAAATTGAACTTACCCATAAAGGGGTATGGCTTTGCCTAAAAAGATCGTGTAAAGCTAGCCAAGATTATCTTTGTCTTTTATTAGAACATAATTCTAAACTTCAACTTATGATTTTTATGGAAAAAAAGAATTCTAGGGCGTTCTTGTTTGCGGCGCTGACGGGCCTCACTGG
>CESO01114013.1_pt1 | contig 20505 bp, 14 predicted proteins | sample 356341 | NCBI WGS metagenome assembly CESO01 (sample SAMEA2621812, study PRJEB7988) | marine metagenome | biome: marine biome (ENVO:00000447); feature: deep chlorophyll maximum layer (ENVO:xxxxxxxx); material: "saline water (ENVO:00002010), including plankton (ENVO:xxxxxxxx)" | depth 35 m | reverse complement strand
GCTAGGCGGTAACTCTGTAGCCTGGGTAGAAAGTGAAGTTGAAGAGTGGATAAGTGAAAAAATAGGAAAAAGAGATATATCTTGACTACCAAATGTAGATTTTATCACCATTAAGCAGTAAATTAGCCTTATTAAAAGGATTCACAAGGCTGAAAACATGATTCATAGGCAATTAAAAGAAAAACAAATATATTTATAACTTCTTGTGGAATGAATTTCCTAACAGCATACGTGTTTTTTTAGACAATAAATTTGTTTTTCAGCCTTTTTGGTCGTTCCATAATGGACACATCACTGAGCAAGAATTTAAGCATAAATTGAATGAAGCCAAAAATAAATTGCCAAATAGGGTTTAGCAAACAACGAAACAGCCAAGCTCACCTCCATCGTATTACAGCGTTTATATACATTACGTAATCAACTAATGCATGGTGGTGCAACATGGAACAGCAGCGCAAATAGAGAGCAACTAAAAGATGCCGTGCAATTTTTATCGCAATTAGTGCCATTTATTATTGATCTTATGATGGATAACTCAAACGAGCTTTGGGAAGATGCGTACTACCCGCTTATTGATGGGTAAAGGTGCTGCTTGAGGCATTATTTATGTTTTTTAAAACACGATAATGCCTAAACCGCAGTAAACTTATAAATTAGTGCTTAAAGTAGCTAAATCAGTATTCACTTTTTGTAATACGTCATCGTACCCTTTTAATACCTCTTCTTTGTGAGTTAAATCCTGCTTGAGCTGCTCTACACTTGCTACTAGATCTTTCGTTAAACTCGGAACAAAATTGCTTTGTTCTTCAGCTAACTTTGCTACTATTTGATTTATGCACTGTTTTAGCTCAACACTAATATCTTGCAATAATAATGCGACAACGCGGGCCTGTTCAGTTCGTAACTGAGCTATGTCATCGCCTTCAACTTGCTCAGCACTAAATTGTTGCCGAATAGTATTAATATGCGCATCAAGATCTAAATTAACCGCAGGGATCGTAATACGTTCAACGGCATTGTTTAATGGCATTAAAACCATCTCGGGGTCAAAGTCATCATCTGAAAAATCAAACATATCCTTAATAGATGCTTTTATATCCTGTTTAAACAACCCTAATTGAATTGCGTTTTCACTTACGTCATAAATCGCTTTGCTGGTATCAACCACAAATGACTCAAGCTTACTCACTGCTTCATGAACACTTGCATAGGTGTAACTAACTGTGCGGTAGTGAGTTGATGTAACTGTACGAGTTGATCCCCATGATAATGGGTTGTACCACGATGAATCACTCACTTCTCGGGATGTTGTATAGCTTTCTTCCCGCGAGCCTGATTGCGACTGAACTTGTTTTACCTGTATCGCATCTTGATTTATGTCAGTTAATAATCGCGTTAATGTTTTTTCAGCTTGAATACTGTATTTTTCAAAAACACTATTAACTTTAACAGTGCCAGCCTCTACGCGTTTAACAACTGCTTGCTGTTTTTTCGCTAAGCTTTCAACGTCGCCTTCAAGTAAGTTTTTACGCTTATAAGTTACGTCATCGGTAATTTGAACTAGTTTTTGTTTAACCTCACGCTTTGAGCCTATTAACAGGTTATTAAAACGATCGGCCAATATTTGCTCTTTTTTTGCTTTAACAGTATCTAACTTACTTGTTACTTTTTTAAAGTTGGCCACTGCTGCAAACGTATTGGCATTAAACGTAAAGTCATCAAACATGCTATTAAGAAGGTTCATCGTATGTAGCTCTTCTTCATTTAATGATTGTTCTGGCTTAATAGCTAAATCGTAGCAGCGTGAAGAAATAAATATAGGCGGTAAAGCATTTTGTAAAGTGCTCATTAAATGGCTTTGGTTATTATCATCTTCAGCACTGTGATGTGCTGAAAACTCATTACATACCTTGTCGACATTACTCTTGGCCTGATTATTAAGTTTTGTAGTAATGGCTGGTAACGCCTCTTGAATAGATGGGTACTTATGGTACTCATCCAATAAGGCCCCATCAAACAGTGAACCAATTAGTACAATATCTTCAATACCTTTATTGGGAATATTTTGCGCCAGCAAGCTCATATCTGATTGGTCTAAAAATTGGCCGCTATTGCTGAGTACAAAAACAACGTCACATTGACCTATAAACTCTTGTGTACGTCTACCACGGGAGATTATTGGGTCGTTCATTCCCGGTGTATCAACCACCTCAATATCGCGTAAAGAGTCAATATTTAAATGCAGCTCAGTGCTTTTTACTATTGGTGTAAATTCGCCGCTGGCTCCTACATAGTTGTTTAGTTTATCAACTAATTCATCATTATTATTTACTTGATCAAGCGATATGGTTGTATCTAAATACTGCGCAACGTTTAGCCCTGAACTTTTAACCATATTTAAAAGCTCAATACTGGCTTTTTCTTCATCAGATATAACAGGCTTAGCGGGTGAAGGAATAAAAACGCCCTGCTTTTGCGATATTGCCTTATTGGCTTGATATTCAAGAAATGCGTTTTCGTAACTTGCTTGTTTAGTGAATGCTTTATCCGCTAAGTTTTTAACTTTACCCCACTCATTTTTGCTATAAAACTCAACCAGTGCTTTTGGCCGCTGTGCATAGCAAATTTTAGTTAGCGCAGCCGTCATAGGTGTTGCAGCCTTTGGGAGCACGTCTTGCCCATTAAATAACAAACTATTTAAAAACGAAGACTTACCCCGTTTTATTTGGCCGATTATACCAATACGCAGCAACCTATTTTCGTTTTGTGTATGTAGTGCATCGTTTTTAAAATTACTAGCTAATGCTTGTAACTCAGCCAGTAAATTTGCATCTAGTGAGCTGCCTAATAACTCATAACCTTTACTTATTTTTAATAGGCTTGATGACTGTTCTTCAATCATTTTTAATTCCTTTTACTGATAAGATCAAACGTTAATTTATAGTTTTAACTACTTTATTCACTTATATAGCACTGCAATATGGCAACCATTACACTGGTATAGCTTTTAACTCGTCAACTCTAACAAATCGATAAATGTATCCAAAAGTTTCCCCGCAGCTAAAGGCTCTTGCGAATGACTAAATTCATACAGATAAAATGCATTAGCCTCTTGATCGAAAGCAAAGAAAGTATCATCTAGCTTAAATAGCATCTGTTCTTTCTCATAGTTATTTACTTTTTTTAAGATAAAAACCCCACTGTCTTGGTTAATATTATCACCAACTTTTACAAGGGCACTTTCAACAGTGCCACATTTAGTGCTAGTAACTTCTATTGATACCTTGCCTAATTCTACAGTGCAAACAGGGTCGTTTTCTTTAATTTTATCGCCTGAGTTTATTAACATCTCAGTGACTTTACCGCTTTCCCCATTTAAATTAGGACAAGTAACAATTTCTGCCGGTTCAAAATTTAAAAGAGCTTTAAGATAAACATTATTATTATTTACCCTAATAGTTCCCCGATCCAGCTGTAATTGTAGCCAAGGGAGTGCTAGCTCATGAGATATTGATGATTCAGTTACTGCTTGATCAAAGTAATACCATCTAGTTCTCTCACAGCTAGTATCACCTATGGCTCTTGACTTTATTACTTCCAATAACCTAGATTTTTGAATACTTCGAGTCTCTGCTATTAGCTCTTCAAACTCAATTTTGTGATATACAAGCAAATGCTTAAAGTGATCAGGGTTTAATAAATGGGAGCTAAAATATAATGCACTTTCTTGCCAGTTCCGGTTTTTAATATGGCAAAATAAGTCAAATATATCTTGTTGAGTGCCTTTTAATATTTCTAGCTGGTGTGCTATTGCGTTCACTAAAGGCATTTCTTTTTCCGTGTACTTGGTTATCACGTCGGGTCATCATTAGCGCATCAAATAAAAATAATTGTGCTAATGGTTTACGCCTATAGTATGCAACAAATGCTTGAATGATTGCTTTGTCTGGCGCTTTAGCAAAATCAACCACATCATCTAAAACAGAGTTATCGAGTGAGAATGAGTTTATTAAAATTTGTAAATACTCAACCTCGGTGTCATGAATGTCATTATCTGCATTCATCACTAAGGCTAAACCTTGCAAATACAATAACTGCCCTTCAATCCCTTGCTGTGCAATTGGGTGGTTTTCAAAAGCACTAGGCTCTTTTGTCGCTTCCATAAAAGTGGCAAGCATGTCTAAATTTGTCATTGCAGCTTTTCGATTCAGGTAATTTCGTTTATTTGAGGTAAATGAGTCTTTACCTCACAGGAGATAAGTATTTTATCTTTATAGCAAAATTATATTCGCTTAATAAAAGATGACATAACTCTTTAATTACGAAGTAAATTACTGAACTTTTAATCCATTTAGGAATATTTCTTCCCAGTTGCAAGGCACTAATGTACACCTTTGAAATCTTGTTTTACCAACATCATAGTCATACCCAACATAATTACCTGATACTACCCACTCATCGCTAGTTATAAGCCTGCGACTCTCGCCTTGCCCACTTGAAACTTGAAATATCCATAAATCGTCATTTACAAGGCAAACGTTAATCATCATGTCGTCGATACTAACATCATGACTTATTGCTGTTACGGAATTACCTGAAACAGACATGCGCACGATTTCTTTCCCGTACAATGTCTCTATAGCTTCTGCCATCTCTATTTGATCACCGAGGTTTTCGATCAACAATGTTGTTATATTATTATTACTTATTTCTGTATTACCCTCACTGTACAAAGCTAATGTCTCTTTACTCCAAGTAAGGCCAATGTCGCTAAGCTTAATTTTTTTCTCTTCATCATTATGTAAAGTTAGAATATCATTTACTACGATGGCATTACCTCTATCAAGTTCTGCCTGCAATAAAGGCATTACCACTTCTTGATCTAATATTGGTTTTATATTTTCACCAACTTTAGCAGAAGGGATTTTTCCACTCATTACTTGCAGCAACCGCTTCGTTCTGATCTCAGCGGTTTCTTCCATTAACGCATCAAATTCAATTTCATGATAGGCAAGTAGGTGTTTAAAGTGATCTGGGTTTAGTAAATGGGAGCTGAAATATAATGCGCTTTCTTGCCAGTTACGGTTTTTAATATGGCAGAATAAATCGAATATGTCTTGTTGGGTGCCTTTTAGTATTTCGAGCTGGTCGGCTATTTTGTCTACAACGGCTTTTTCTTTGTCTTCTACTTTGCCATCGCGGCGGGTCATCATTAGGGCGTCGAACAAAAACAATTGCGCAACGGGCCGACGGCGAAAAGTACGGAAAAACGCTTGTACTGTGTCTTTATCTGGGGCTTTTGCAAACGTTACCATGTCGTCTAGTATTGACTCATCAAGGCTCATTGATTTTATAAGTATACGAATATATTCTTTTTCGGTGTCGTCAATGTGGCCGTCAGCATTCATAACAAGTGCTAAGCCATTTAAGTATAATAGCTGCTCTTCCATGGTGAAATCAGCCGCTGGGTGGCCTTCAAATGCATCGGCTTCTTTTGTTGCATCGTTTATAACGTCTAAAATATCAAAATCCATCTTACTTCCTTTTTTTATAAGTAATTGTGTGTTGCTAATTTAAGTTTAATTAACACGCTTTTGTTGTTAAGCCTTTGATCTGTTTATATCTAAGCCATATATATAAATCTATATCTTAATTATTCAAAATTATGCCGAGGCTATATCGACTGTAATGCTCGCTTTTTTATCGTTTACTATGTGAACTTTCACACGCTGGCCTTCACTAAAATAATCACTAATTACAGCATCACCCAACTGGGCTTTTATTTTTTGTTTAGTAATAATGATGTCGAAATCGGTTGGTACCTTTTCTTCTATTTTAATGTGCACGCCCACTGCACTTAACTTAATTACTCGCCCTTGCAACGCGGTTATATCAGCAATAGCCGACAGTTGTTTAATACTGCCTTGTACTAGCGCTTCAAATACTAATGACTGTTTGGGTATATTATTGTTACCAAGTGAGCAAGTCGTATTACTTGAGCTCAATGCGACAGAGCTTGGCTGCATGGTTGTTTTTACATTTAGCAACTCGCATAACTGCGTTATTTGCTCTTGTAATTGCTGCTGTATTTTAAGGGCAACTTGCTTTTGTGTTGCTAAGGCATTTAACTGCGCTTTTGTTTTGTTGCTTATATCGTCTAAATGTTGTTTGTTTTTATCGGATATAGTCTCACCAAAAATAAGTTCTTTAATCGTACCATTTGTTAAGCTATGAATTTGACGAGTAGAATCATAAAAATTTATATAGCTCTTAAATATTTGCTCTGCTTGCCATAAAACAATCGAGCCATTTTTACCTTTACTCACGGTTTGTAATAAATCAGTTAGTACGGTTTGGGAGCTTGAAAACTCTTTATTTAACTGCGCTGAGTACCCTATTACGTCTAAAAAATTAATTTCAGCTCGTTGTAAGTCTTGTTTTGCTGTATTAATAATTTGTTGTATTTGTGACTCTGGCTTTTTATCCGCTTTACTAATCACCACTAATACAGGCTGAGTTAGCTCTAAGCTTTTTAAAAATTCAATATCTTGCTGTGGCACAGTGCCATTTTGCTGATCGACCAACCAAATTAAATAGTCTGCACTGCGTAAATGCTCACGAGCAATGTTTTCGTCGGTATTGTTTTGTGTGTTAATTATATCGTCGGCTTTGCTGTAACCTGGGGTATCTAAAAACACGAGGTTAGGGTATTTAAAGTCTTCTCGTTCAACTGATATTAGCTGTAGTAAATGGCTAAAGGTTACGCCAAAATGCTCATTAAATGCATGACATATAGCTTTTAATGCTTCTTCATCTATTGCTGTTTTTTTACGATAAAAATTAAGTGCACTTATTGCATTTTGCTCACCTAACGACAGATAAGTAGGAATAGATGTAGTGGGTGTTGTGTCTGTTGGCAGCAACGAGGGGCACCCTAATACGGAGTTTAAGAAGCGCGATTTACCTGCACTAAATGAGCCACCAACTGCAACGGTATAGTATTTTTCAAGATGCGGAAAAGCAGCAATTTCATTTAGCTGTTTTTCAAGCAATAACAATTGAGCATAAGTATACGCCCCCGTGGTGTTATCGTCTTGTTTAGCAAGCTGTAAAAATTCATGTTCAATCGTGTGTTTAATTTCGGCTAATAAACGGGCAACAGAGGTGTTGCTATCGCCATTCGCAATTAATTGAGCACATAAACTTAATCCCTTTTCGCTTTCGTATAAATATTGATTTACCCCCTCTGGTTTTTTATTTTGAAATGAGGCTTGTGTTTGAGCTGATTGCTCATTTGCATTACTACTTCCACTGTTACTTATACCACTATTTTCATTATTACTTTTATCAAGGTGGCCATTCATTAAGCTGTCAAAATCTAAATCATTACTCACTAGCTAGCTTCCTTTATAGCATCGGTTTTTATTTGTGCGGGTTGATTAGTTTGCTGAATTTGAATTAAAGCGTTATCGAACTTTAACTGCTGCTCGTTAAACGCGTCTTCGTTTTGCTGCAATTGTTGTTTAAGCTGTTCAATACTCTGATTGAAGTCGTGTTGCTCTTGCTCAAATGAGCTTAAAACGGCTTGTTTTATTTTTATTACCGCTGTATTTAGCTGTTGTGTGCAATGCTCTACCGCCATATTAACGGCTTGAGGAATAACTTGCTCACGCACTTGTGATTCTATTAGTTGCTCGCGCTCTTCTGCGTTATCTTTTCGACCCAATAACCCCCCAATAATACCAGAGACAATTCCACCTAGAGGGCCTAAAATAACTACAGCGACTCCTGCCGCTACCGCTGCATACGTTGCTGAAAAGGCTTCTTTTTGCTCTGCTGGTACATTAAGTGTAATTTGTACATCGCTATGTTGTTGCTCGCTTATGATATCGAGTTTTTTATCTAACTTTTGTAATTCTTGCTTTACTAAGTTATCAACACCTTGTTGTAAAACGGGCCTTAGTAGGTCATTTATTTTTTGTGATACTTGATTCGATTTAGCCGCACTGACTAAAACTGATACCGATGAGCCTAACACATGTTGAGAGCGCTGAATTAACTGCTCTTTTCCTACGCTACATAGGTTATATTCAAGATCGTTAAGTGACGCATGAAGTTTTTTTTCTACAGAGCTAAATGCATTTTGGGATTTATTTATTTGTTCTTGAATTTGGGCTTCAGTTGACTGGCTAGATTTTTTTAGGCCATTTATGGCGCTGGTTATATGCTCTGTTAACTTAGCTAGTTGCTGTGAATAACGCTTACAAAGTAATGTATCAAACTGATTTAATGCAGTGTCTACTGCATTGTCAAAATCAATTATATTTTTGTTAGTACCTAAATTTTCGATATGGCCAATCGTTATATCGCTTTCTAATGCTTCGGTTAAATACGCTTGCAGCTGACTCTTAACCGCTAACAATTTACTACTTGGCAGACGGTTAGATTTAGACACAATATGAGCAATGTCTTTTTCATAATTAAAATTGATTTCTTGCAGTTGATTAATGGCTGTTGCATCAAAGGCCTTTTCTGAGGGGATTAAATTTATAAAATAATCACCACGATCCAAATAACAAGCAATTGCCTTTGAGTGGCCAGCATTATTTGATGCAAAACCCGGCATATCCACCAGCACTAAATTAGGACGGTTCTTAAGCTTTTGGTTATTAATAAAAACCTGAATGTAGAATATATTCTCATCAACTTTTAAGTTTTTTAACTCGCTTAATGCTTTTCGCTCACTCAGCTTACTATCAATATAATTAATTATGATGTGCTCGTCTTCGCTATAACTTAGCTCTGTAGCAACCGCTGTTTCAGGGTTTATATCGCATTTAAGATAGTCATGCCCTAAGTAATTATTAAGTAGTGAACTTTTACCAGCTGAAAATTGGCCGATTACGGGCACGATAACTTTAAATTGTTCAATTTTATTTTGTAAAAAGGCAAGATCATCACGGATATTTTTATTAATTAAAATATCATCGTTAATTTTTTTATACATAGTAACTTGAGCCAACAATTGAGCTTGCATCGTTGAATGCTCATTAGCTGACAGTAGATTTAAACCTCCCGTATTTGAGTAAGCAGGCGGCCTTTTATCGTTACATTTTAGGCTATGCAATAATTCCAGCCCTAACTCATAACCACTCAATTTATTATTGAGTGCTAAGCCGAGTTGATGTTCAATGGTTTGATTTATTTCTTCAGCTGTTGCGTAGTTTTGTGCATCACTTGCTATTTGCAGTCCTTTTAATAAAGGGTGAAACTGCTGATGTTTAGGCGGAACAGGTAAAATGGCGTTTGCTTGTATATTATTTAAAAATAACTTAGCGGAGCTAGGACTAAATAAGCTATATGGTGTTAATAATGTTTGATGCAAGCCAGTATCATGCAATAAATTTATGTAGCAACTGAGTTCACTATTAGACCATTCGCGCCCTAAATCATTATAAAAACCCAAGGTTACACTAATTAATAATTCACTTGGTTGCAGTGTATTTAAACTGATGCATTTTGATTTTGTATTGTTATACCAATTATTTACTAATTGACTTCGTTCTAGGTTATCAATTCTATTTTCAAGTTGGTTGAATCTAACATCGCATTGATGAGCTAATGCTTCTATTCCTTGCTTCATTAATGCAACTGATTGAAAAACATTTTGTTCTAGTTTTTTAACGCTGCCATATAACACATTAACCTGAGTCATCAGGTAGTTTGTTTTGTTAGCAAGGGAAACCATCGCTTCCATTGTTAGTACTTGTTTATGGTTGAGCTTTTGAATGAGTAATTGGCTTGAATATATAGCTCGATTTAAATCATAGTTAATACCCGCTTGTAACTTAGCATTGCTCCCCGAGACCGAGCCGAGAACTCGACTTACATAGCTTTGCTCAAGCTGCGCGTTTATACGCCCCTCGGTAGAGGCTAGTGTTGTAATTGTATTAAAGGCATGTTCAAGTAATTCATTAGAGTTATCAGCAAATTCATCTATCAAGCTATCAACATTTTGATTCGCTATCTCTCGCTCTTGCTGATTTAACGTATGGGCAAGTTCGCTTAATACATCTTCTAATGAATCTGGAGATGTTAGCTGCTTAGAATCTAAAGCTCTTTCATCACGCAACCGTTGGTTTACTAATATCTGATCGTTGAATTGTGTGTTTGAGGCTGCAAACTCAAAAGCGGCCTGCATAAAGCGAGCTTCATCATCCATAAAAGGCTTAAATTGCTTAAGAATTTTAGCCGTGTCGCTATAACCTAATTCAATAAGGTTAGCCGCATTTTCTTTTGTAAAATTAAGCGGCTCAATTAAGCCTGCGAATGCTTGCGACGGAACAATATTCCAAAAACTAACCCCAGGATACTGCTTACTTGCAGTAACAGTATCAGCTTGGCGATCCAAGTAAATATTAATAATGTGAGTGCAGTTGTGCTGCTCAATTAGTGGTTTGTAAGGTGTGTTATCGCTGTATAAAGGAAGTACGCCTCCGTCAACATAATTTGTGCCGTCTATCTCAACGGCTTTAAAAACAGCGGGTATCGCAGAGGTTGCCAGTAGCCACTTTTTTTTGTTTTCATCGCTTAATGAGTTTAACTGAGGATAGACTAGATCGCCATTTTTAGCTGTTAATGCACATAAATGCAGCGGTAAATTATTACTGTCGATAGAATTGCAAACATTGCTTTGGTAAATAAGGTCAGCAAGTCCATCTTGTGAAAAAGCCCCTGCACCACCTAATAAAGAGCTAAGCGTCATCAATGCTTTAGGTGCAACACCCGGTAAATAAGCTCCAGCTGCGAACTTAGATACAGCAATAGCTATATCTTCTGCTTTAAGTGTTAAGACCTTGCTTGGTGCAATATCAAGCCATAACTGCTCAGCGGAGCAGTAATCACCTGCTGTAAATAAAGAAGCATTTAAGCCACCAACAGAAGTACCCGCAACTGCTTCAACGTTTTTGGCTATACCAAACTCATTTAGTGCCTTCCAAACGCCTATTTCGTATGCGCCTTTACCACCACCGCCAGAAAAAACCAAACCTAATTTAGTCATAAATATCCTTTTCAATTAATGATTAACCTTTAAAAGTTAACCACTTAACCCCCTTAACTTAAGCTAATAGACCACTTAAAGCATTTCAAGGTGTTTTTAGTTACACCTGTTAATAGCTGAGCACTAATGGCATGATCACGGGTACTCAAATTACATTCAAGTAATATAACAATACTGACGAGAAATAAATTTTTACAAGCTTGTGATTTCGACTGTTACACTTTTTGTTTGATCTATGCCTTGAGATTATCCTTGAGCGCTTTAACTAATCGTTTTGCCTTATCGCTTTCAATCGAACAACTTGTTGTATACGGATGGTGAATATTAAATTGGTTTCTTGCATCTGCGGGAGTAATTGAACCACTAAAATTGTCGTCAGTTGTACACTGCCATTTAACATTTAACCTGTGAAGATGATACTCAGATACAGGATCATTCACAATTGGCTGGTTTAACAACTTATAAGTTGACGAGGAGCTTTTTGGAATTTCAGCAACACCAATAGCACCATAGCCATTAGCATAAGCTATTAAAACATCTCCAGGTATAAAGCTATTAAGTAACCTATCCCCTTTGTCGCCCTCTGCTCCATCAAACCCAGCAGAAACAACGGACTTTTCTTTCAAGTAAGCCCAGTTTTTAGGTTCTGTAGTGCCAATATTGTACCAAAAATACTTTGGCTCACGCTCCATTGGACTAAACTCTAGTGGAAAGGTAGACTCTGGAGAACGGTCAAATACAACCGAAAAATCAATATATTGTGTTCCATCGCTATGCTTTGAAACACTATATTGAACGCACTTAAAACCAACGCCTTTATCTGAAAGCCATTCCCCCATCGAAAACAACGTACGATCAAATTTATTCGCAATTAAAATGATACGATTCTTTGTATTTATTTTTTCTCTGTCAATTTCTGCTGAATCTATAAAAGATTCTACAGACTCAACATATGATTCATTAACTAACTTTTTATTTTTTATAAATTTTTCGCCTTTGAAGCGAGCAATATGAGCAAGGTATTGCAATGCTTGCGTATCCACCCCCAAACAACCAAGGTCTTTTTTCAACTCAATAACTACGCCATTCCCATTTTTATCAAGTGCTAAAACATCAAGCCTTTTACCATTAGCAATTTTAACTTGGTTTTTCAGTAGAATAAGCTCTTCTCCAAAAATACCTTCATTCAGTAATTGAGTTGTACCGTTATTATTATCATTTCTTTGGTTTTCCATTATAAGTTGCTCAAGTTCAAGCTCCCCCATACTTTGCGAGTTAACAGCTTCTAATACTTGCTTATTATCTTTTGAGATTATTTTGAATAACATATTTCGTCCTAATTCTATTCATGAAACTTTAGGTACATAGACTTTTTTGATGAAAATTTTACTTAACTTTTGCAATTAATCATATAAAACTCAAAGCTCGGTTGCTGCTCGTTTAAATCGGTGCAAACACCCGCTGATACATATAAGCATCCGTTACCCACTAAAAGTTTATCGAGCTCTGATATGTATTGAGAGTAGCTATCGAAAAGGTTTACTTCTGTGGCTAGCTTTTTATATCCAAGTAATGATGTTGGTTTACATTCACTCGATTTCACAAATTCGGTTAATGCTTGTTGAGTTGTAAAAATTTTAAAGCCGTTTCTACATTCATTTAAAGAAGCTAATAAGTCTGCAAAATCGAGTTCAACAAATGTAGACTCTTCCATTATTTTTATAAAGGTAGCAATCAACTCATCTGAGTAAACATCACCAAAATTATTTTTGATTTCACCTGATATTTCGTTATTTATCTCAGCTGAAAATGGTTGGTAATCTTTCAAAATAAAACCTCTTTTATTGATGAGTTTAAAGTATTAACCAGCTCTTATTTTTTATGGTAATCACTAAAATTAATGATATTACTGTTATCAACTATTTCGTTTGATGACTCATCATCATGTTGTTGAGCAGTAATCAGCGATTGGCAATAAGTGAGTAGGCGCTCTATGGGTATGAACTTCTCTTTGCGGCCAGTAGTTTTATTAGTAATACGTTTAGGTTGGGTGTTTAAGTAAATAGCTAACTCAATGGCAAGGGCTTTAGGTAAATTATAAAGTCCCTCTTCCTCTAGTGTTTGGGTAACCCAAAGTGCAGCGTCGCTAATATGCCCGCTTATACTTAAATCGGTGTTTTTAACCCAGTGCGGCGTGAATTCTATTTTAGCGAGTTCACTTAACAGCACCGCTATATCGCTGCGTGGTATTAACTGATACACCTCAAGTGTTTGTGCCATCATTAATTGCCACTCATATTCTAAGCGCTGAGTTAACTCTCCTTGCGATAGCTTTAAACTAACCGGTATAAAAAACGTAAAGCGGCTATTAGCCTCACAAACTATGATTGTTTTTTCACGAGATTTATATCTATTATCAATAATCTGTAATTGCCAGTTAAAACAATGACTATCGCTAATGAGGGTATTTACCCCCGCTTGTTTACCTGGTTCATTAGGCAAACGAGGTAAATCAGCTTTTAGGTATTTATTAAGTGCGTTTGAGGCGCTTAGCTGGAGTTTCATAGATTTAACCTCATAACCCCATTGACGACATTAGTTCATGCTCACTCACCACTTCAGGGGTTACTACTGCATCTCTTAGCATTGTTTTCTTTGCAAGTAGCTTGTCTAGGTTCACATCAAACGAATCATATTCTGGATGTAAAAGGCAGGGTAAGTGAATAAACACAGGCTTTTTTTGACCAATACGATAAACACGGTCGGTAGCTTGCGCCTCTTTTGCTGGATTCCAATGGCGCTCTAAGTGCACTACGTGATTTGCACCAATAACTGTTAGGCCAACGCCTGCCGCAACAGGCGACATAATAATAATATTAAAGCCGTCTTTGGCTTCAAAGTCGGTGATCATCCCTTTACGAGAGAGCTGTTCTTTCTTAGTTGCCATCGCTTTACTATCACCATTAATAACATGGATGTTTAGCTCATAAATTTTATCTAGGCATATTTTAAGAACAGCTTGAAGTTTTTTGGTTGTTGCAAAAATTATTACCTTCTCTTTTTTGTTTTTTATATCTGACAATATATCTAACAACATGCGCAACTTTTCAGACTCTTGTAAATTACGCTGAGCATCTTTTGCATTATTAGGTGGCTGTTTAAAAACCTCATCAAGCCTTGGATGCAAACTAACAGCCCTTAATTGCTGTAACACAGTTAAAGCATGGCCGCCGCCCTGCTCTTTCGCTTTTTCAGCTCTATAATCTTCAACAATTTGGTTGTAGCCAAGTAATTGTCCGCCGGTCATATTACGAGCGAGTTCAGGTGCAAATGCCATATTGTCGGCTAAATCTTTATGAATGCCTGTTTTTATTGTTTTAGTCGGCATTCCGGTTAGTTCGTCTTCCTTGGTTCGACGTAACATAAACTGGCCTGCAGCATTACGTAAGTCGTTGCCAACGTCTAAACGTACCTCTGCTTTTTCTTCTTCATTAGCACTGCTTATTGGCTTGATCCAGCGTTCTCTAAAATAGCCCCAATCGCCTAATAACCCTGGTTGTGCTGTATCCATTAAGCACCAAAACTCACTTAAGCTATTTTCAACAGGGGTGCCTGTTGCCAATAACTTAAAATCAGCTTTTAAGCCTTTAGCTGCCCGAGTAGCTTGGGTATTCGGGTTTTTAATATTCTGAGCTTCATCAAATACCACCACCCCCCAATCAATTACGCATAGTGAAAACTGATAGTCTCGAAGTGTTTGGTAGGTAGTAATAACAACACGTCTATCCATGTCCAAGCGCTTTGTAGCTGCATCAGCTCCAACATGTAAAGCGTAACGAATAGATTCGTGATCTGCATGAGAGTCATCGATAACTGTGGCCAGCTGCATAGACTCTCTTTCAGCACCTTTAACTCTAAACTCTTTTAAATCTCTTGCTGACTGTAATACCTTAATATCCCTAAATGGCGACTCATTAAAAGTAGCATCAACCTCTTGTTCCCAGTTTTCTAATAAGCTAAGCGGTGCAACTATTAATATAGGCTTTTCTGATTTATTATTTTGCCTTTGTATCGTCAGGTACTCAGCCATCATTACCAGCGTCATATAGGTTTTACCTAGCCCCATATCATCCGCTAACAAAGCCCCCTGCACTCGATACATATCATCATAGTTATCTAGCTGCGCTGATTTGAGCAACGACAGCATCCAACTAATGCCGGACTCTTGGTGAGGAAAAGGTGTTCTTGCTAAATTAGTTCTGTCAAAGGTAATACTTTTATTAAGCTGCGAAACTTTATTAACGATATCTTTATTATGTTCTTCGGTGTCTTTAAGCAATAAAGAAACTTGTTCTTTTTTAACCGGCAAATCATCAGTATCAGATATATCCGTTTCATTGGATGGATTTGCCAAATTTTCCCTTACCTCTGCGAGTGTTTCAGTTACGCGCTGCTCATCGCGTATATCAATTGACTCATCATCAACAAAGACACTATCAGCATTTTGCCCTTTAGCTTGCTGGTAGCTTTGCTCAAACGATACAACGTCTTCCTCGCACTCAAGCAACTTTACCAATCGCTCTGGTGGTTCACTGTCTGTGTTAGTCGAAAACCAGCCATTGCTACCGTCACTGTCTTGACCAAAAGGAATGTGTACCATTTTGCCAATACCAGCAACTCTGAGAGAAAACCCAAGATCGAGGTTTAAAATAGATGCATCTAAAAAAGCTGAAGGGGTTTTAATAAATTCTGCCACTTTGTGTGCAGGAATGGTTCTATTTTGCAGTACTTCTTTAACTGCCTGTTTTTTATCGTCAGTCAGTAAAACAATGCGATCTTTTATTCGCATTACTTGCCCGTCGCCCTGGAGCTGAGCTAAACGATTTTGTAAGTCGTCGGATGAAGAGCCATCACCAAAGCTTGGGCTAAGCTCTAAACTACCATCAGCCCTTTGGTTTGCAGTTACTGTGATGTGTTCTGGTTGTACTAAATCAAACTTATCAAAATGTTTTAAATCTAGTTTTAACCCATCTTTAACTGCTTGCTGTAACTTAGCAACTGCCAACACATTATTTAGCTCAGTGCGGTCATCGGGCGTAAGCGACGAATGTTTTTCTACGGCTAAAACAGCATTAAGCTGCTCTGGCGTCATTAAATATTGTGTTTGCTCACTAAAAAAAAGTATCGGTCCTTTTCTTTTTACTGGGTATTTTTGATTTTCTAGCTTTGCAAACAACTGCAGCGTAAAACTACTTTTAGTTGTTCTACCTTGAATATCAACATCAAAGTCGTTGTTAAAAAAAGGCGGTAACCCTAAAACGTCTGTATCTTCGGGGTCTAATAAACATGCTTGTTCGCTGTCTAGTCTAAAGCCATTGGGTATAAGCTGTGCAATATCTCGCTCTTGTAGCATTTTAAGTACAACATGCTGAATAAGCTGGCTACCTCCGCCCTCACCTTTGTTAAGGCAATGGAATGAAGCTTCATCAGTGGCAAAATTAACGCCGTATGAGTCATAGACTAGAGAGTATTTATCGTCCGCTAAATGACTATTTTTATTATTAGGCAAAAGCCCTTTTATCAAACTAACAAGTGACATATTTTTATTAATTCCTTTTTAAATGCTCGAAGTACTATCTACTAACTTCCATTTAAAGTCTTCATCTCTACTTACTTTGTTCTCTAAACGCATTTTATTAAGTTTTTTATGTACTGTTTCGTGGCCAGCAGTAAAGTTGAAGTCTGTACTTAATACTTTAGCCAAATCTTTAGATAGCAATTGTGGATAAACTTTTAAAGCATTTATCAAGCAATCTTCTAGCATACTGTTTTCCAGAACTGCCTTATTGACTACAGGCAGTCCATAACGATTTATATACCTAATGTATTCATCTTTATAAAACAACTTTTCTAAATCGAGCTCAACACCGTTCTCTGTTAAAAACTCTATCGCTCTGTTTTGCCAAGTCGTAGGCGAATGAGTTATATCTTTATAGTTGCTGTTAGGATAAGTATTCCTAAATTCTCGTGGAAAGCGATGTATTAAATCAGAACGAGTAAATTCACTGAGAGAATAATCTATTAGCTTTTCACTCGGAAGCCCCATGTATATCCAGAGTTTAAACTCATGTGAACCTTCTACTATGTGAAAGTCTCCACAATCTAAATAGATAATAGAAGTATGAGTTTCTTGGGAGCCACTTAAATTTATATAATTGATATTTAAGTTATTACCCAATACAGTCTTTACTGTCTTCGCAGCATTATTACCAAGCATCAAGCGGGTGTTTCGTACAAACCCATGTTCATAAAGCCCTTCTAAAAAGCGCTTACGAGCAGGGAACATTCTATTTAGCGCTTCATCACCGGTGTAATTTGCGTACTCTTCAATAGCGCCTAAAAATAACCGTAAGTCTTCTTTGGCAAGCCAACTTGTTACTGCTTTCACTCTATTCTCACCAATGGGCTTCCACCACTGGCGGTAATTTGTAGCAGTATTAGCAATACGCGGGTCGCCCGCTAAGTTCAGTACAAAGTTTTGCCATATTTCACTGGGCGCGCCAGCAGAGCGATCAATAATAATTTCAAGCGCTATGTGCCCTATTCGTTTACCTTCTTCAATAGGCATAGTGGCAACGTCATGCTTTAATAGCTCATGCAGTACATCATGTTGCTCACCAACAGGTATTTCTCTTAGCGTATCTAAGTAGTATTGCGCGTGGCAAATATCTAAAAATCGCCCTTGCGGCAGCTCGTTTAAGCGTAGTTTTTTTAATTGTTCGTTTAAGTCTAAATGATTTTGTTTGGCAAGGTTAACCAAAGCCTTAGGAGCGGTTAAATCTAGCAGCCATTTAGCTTGGTTAAGGACCGATAATATTGTGTCGCTTGTATTTTTGCGATCTTTTAAACGTTGCTCTATTTGCTAGTTAAGCCACTGCGTTAATCGGTTAAAAATATTGCCATTAACCAGTGCATCAAAATATCGATAAACCAGTGAGATTAAATTCATTAACGACGACATACCCAGTTTGGGATGTTTAGCTTGTATGTAATCTATTGTTTCTTCGTTTAATGAGGCTTTTCTTACGTCTTCTTTATCAATCCATAACTGAGTTAAAACACGCACGCCTTTTCGCTTAATTAAAATTTGTTTAAGCTTTTCTTTTTGATCGTACATAACGTAGCGATTAACCTGTTGCTCAAGGGCTTTAAACTCTTCGCCTTGCCCTGCACCATCAGCAATTTTTTTTGTTTGTACTGTTAGGCTACTCCACTGTTGTGACATACGCTCCCAGTTAAACTGAGCAAGCTCTGGAATAGGAGGTAAATGCAGCATAATTAAGGCATCTCCAAACGGCTTCTTACTGTTTCGTATTCAGCACTGGTGGGTCTACGAATTGTAAAGCGTATATCAATGCGTCTGTTTGATCTAAAATCACTCTCTGTTAGCTCTTCAACAACCATGCGCCTTGTTGCCGCATAGCCACTCACCGAAAAAAGTGGGTTGCCTTCTTTGTTAGTAATACTAGCTAAATCATGTTGGCTTGGCAGTAATTTAACCCAAAGCTCCCATAACGAAATCGCCCTAAAGGTCGATAAGCCCCAATTACCCTTACCCATCATGCCATAAAAGTTTTTACTGTCGGTGTGCCCTTCAATAAAAATAGTATCAAGAAATTGCTCACGGTTATCTTTATTTATAACCTCAGCTAGCACCTCACCTATTTCAAGTGCAGTGCCTTCAAACTGAGCACTTATATTAAATGCAGCGCTATCAAACCCTAAAATATCGTTAGGTATACTTAATACCGTTTCATTTTCGCTAACCGTGACTTGTATGCCTCGCTTACGCAGTAAATCAGCAGCTTCGTGTAATATCGTTTTACGAACACCCTCAGCCATGTGCAGCATTTCTAGCTCTTGAGTAAATGCTTGTTGTTTATTTTCTAGCTCTTCTTTGGCTTCCATAAGCTCAACCATTAACACAACAGACGCTAAAACAAATAAAATAAGCAAACCCGACAAAATATCCGAAAACGACATCCAATACGGGTTTTCTTCATCAACATTTACTTGGTTGCTTCTAAATACCCGCATTAGCTACGCTCCAATTCATCCACTAAATCAGAAATAGAGCTCACAGTTCGGCGCATCTGGTCACCAAACTCAAGGGTTGTGGTATTCCAGGTCTCCATTCGCTCTTTAACTTGGGTATTTACCTCTGATGAATAACTACGTAGCCACTCATTTGTTTGCTTTTCAATATCCGATACTTGCTTAGCTAACGTATTACTTAATCCCTCAAATGACGCTTCAACACCACGTATAAATTCACTCTGGTGTGTTTTCATTTCGCTAAAGCCGCTTTGAGCTAATTTTGCCGTACTACCAAACTGCTCTGTTGTTGCAACAAGCGAGGTTTCGAGCCCTCTTAGCACTTTAGCTTGTTCAATTACATGATTTGCTAATCCATCATTTTGCGCAGAAATACCTTTAATAGTGTCGGTCATATCAGCTAAGCGCGTATCAAACAGCTCTGTTGCCTTTAATAGATTACCCGATAACACCCCAATTTGGTTGGCGCTATTGCTCAGGTTTTGGCTACTTGTAGCAGATGACTCCGCAACCGTTTTAAGTTCTCCAATAACGTCTTTATGTTGTGCAATAACCGAATCCATATGCGTTTGCGTACGTTTTACTGCATCAGTCATCGAGGTAAGCATTTGGTCTTGTTGTGCTAGCCACTTACCTAACTGCGTTTGTAATTGCTCACGATATTCTGAGTCACGCTTGGAGGCTTCAAGCTGTTGGCTGTTAATTAATGAGCCAAACGTTTCTTCAAGCACCTTTTGACGCTGTTCAGTGCTTTGCATAAAGCTTTGTAAGCTGGTTTCAAGGCCACTGGTGAACGCCTGTTGCTGCGCCGTTGTTTTTTCGTTTTGACTCGAAAGCTCATTAACAAATCCACGGTTCGATTCGCCCATAGCGCTTTGTACTTCAGCCATAGAGTCAGAAAGCTTATTAAGCGTTTGCGATTGCTCAGTTAACCAACCACCTAATACCGACTGTAAATTATCTACATGGTTTGCTTCACGTGTTGCTTGCGATTCCTGTTGCGACTCAATCGCTGCAAACAGTTTTTGCTCCATAAGCTGTTGACGTTCTTCGCTTTTGTTCAGCATCGCTTCTAGTTGCTGGTTAAATTGCGATGATGCCCCCGCTTGTTGCTGGGCCATTAGCTCAGCTTGATTACTGCTTTGTTCAAGCACTGCACTCATTTGCGCGCTCAGGCTACTTACTGCCTCATGCATTTGTTCAGTCGACTTTTGTATAAGCTCGCCTTGGCCTCTGCCTGCCGCTTGCATGCTTTCGGTAAAGTTACTAATTAAATGCTCCAGCACGCCGCTGGTTTGTTGGCTGGCATTACTGACTAACGACTGCAT
>CESO01078881.1_pt1 | contig 20536 bp, 15 predicted proteins | sample 356341 | NCBI WGS metagenome assembly CESO01 (sample SAMEA2621812, study PRJEB7988) | marine metagenome | biome: marine biome (ENVO:00000447); feature: deep chlorophyll maximum layer (ENVO:xxxxxxxx); material: "saline water (ENVO:00002010), including plankton (ENVO:xxxxxxxx)" | depth 35 m | reverse complement strand
CGCTTCTTTCCAGATTCAGATGTTGTAAACTATGACGATGTAAGTGTTACAGAAAATACTCGTTGTGCGTATCCCATTAACTATATAGACAATATTTCTTTTCCATCAGTTGGACCACAACCTAATAATATTTTTTTCTTGACAGCTGATGCATTTGGTGTATTACCTCCCATATCAAAATTAACTCCAAAGCAAGCTAGTTTTCATTTTATAAGTGGATATACCGCTAAAGTGGCAGGTACTGAAGAAGGAATAAACGAGCCCGAAGCAACTTTCTCAGCATGTTTTGGTGAAGCTTTTATTCCACTCCATCCTGGAAAGTATGCAGAAATGTTGGGTACTAAAATCAAAGAAAACAACGTAAATGTATGGCTAGTAAATACTGGTTGGACAGGTGGACCATTCGGCACTGGTTCTAGAATGAAACTAAAATATACTCGAGCTATGTTGAATGCGGCTTTGAGCGGAAATCTAGATAACGTAAATTATGAAACGCATCCGATTTTTGGAGTTAATATCCCAACTCAATGCCCTGAAGTTCCCTCAAATTTGTTAAATCCCAGAAATACTTGGGCCAATAAAAATGACTACGACAAAAAAGCCAGTTATCTCGCATCATTATTCAATAAAAATTTTGAAAAGTATGCTGAAGGTGTAACCAAAGAAATTTTAGCTGCTGCTCCTAAAACTGAAGTTTTGAGCTAACTCACATCTTATCCTTCAAATAGTGAGCGGTATAAGAATTTTTTAATATCTCAGGTTGAATCATCTGCTCAGGTGTACCCTCGAAGACTAGTTGTCCTCCTGCGTCACCCCCATCTTTTCCGAGATCGATTACCCAATCTGCGCATTTGACAACATCTAAATTGTGTTCAATAACAACAATACTGTGACCTTTATTAATTAAAGCATTGAATGATTTAAGTAACTTCTTTATATCATGAAAATGAAGACCAGTAGTTGGTTCATCGAAAATAAATAAGACCTTCTCTTTGTATTGAGATTTTGCTAAAAAAGTAGCTAATTTTATTCGTTGAGCTTCACCCCCACTCAAACTATTACTACTCTGACCCAATTTCACATAACCTAGTCCAACTTCTTGAAGTGGTAGTAACTTATTTATCAGGGATTTCTGACCTTGAAAAAATTCAATAGCTTCATCAACGGTTAAATTTAACACTTCAAAAATACTTTTTTGTCTAAACTTAACTTCCAATACTTCATCCTTGAAACGCTTACCACCACAATCTTCACACGTTAGATGCAAATCTGCCATAAATTGCATCTCTACGATTTCCTCTCCCTCACCCTGACAATTTTCACATCTACCTCCATCTACATTAAATGAGAAATGCTTTGGTCTAAATCCACGTTGTTTGGATAGCGGCATGGTGCTATATAAATCGCGAATTAGGTCATAGGCTTTAACGTAAGTAACAGGATTACTTCTACTGGATTTTCCAATGGGATTTTGATCAACAAGTTCAGTTGTTGAAATTGAATCCAAATCACCATTTACTTCTTTTACTTCACCAATTTTTTGAGTAGTGTATTGTTGAGTCTCTCTAAGTATAGCTGGGTGTAAAATCCCTTTAACTAATGATGTTTTACCACTTCCGCTCACTCCTGTTACTACGGTTAGTATATTTAATGGGAAGTCTACTGTAAAGCCTTTTAAGTTGTTTTGAGCAACTCCAACAAGTGTAACTTTATTATTCCACTTCCTTCGAACAGGTGGAATGCTAATTTCTTCTTTTCCATGTAAATATTTAGCAGTCAATGTTTCATGATTAACAATATTTTCATATTCTCCAGCATATACAACTTCTCCCCCTAAGTGTCCAGCTTCTGGCCCCATATCTACCAAGTAATCAGATGCATTCATAATATCTTCGTCATGCTCTACAACTACAACTGTGTTACCTCTTTCTTTAAGATCCTCCAAAACTGAAATCAACCGTTCAGTGTCTTTAGAGTGAAGACCAATACTTGGTTCATCCAATATGTAACTACTCCCAACCAAACTACTACCTAGAGATGTAGCTAAATTTATGCGCTGGCTCTCTCCACCACTTAAGGAATTGCTTAACCGATTTAGACCAAGATAACTAAGACCAACTCTCATTAGATAATCTAATCGATTATTGATTTCTGTCATAATAGGTTTTGCTATTTCTGCAGATTGACTGGACAATTTCAGATTATTAAAAAATTCGTAGGCTTGTTTAATGTTTAAAGATATAACGTCCTTCAAAGAGGCATGATTTTGATGCTCCATGAATGTGGGGTTATTATTCTCATTAAATATCTTAATATAGCTTGCATCCTTTCTTATTCGTGTTCCCTCACACGAAGGACATGAAGTTTTACCTCTGTATTTACTTTGTAATACTCGATACTGTATCTTGTATGAATTTCCTTTCAAATACTCAAAAAATTGATTCAAACCATTAACTTTTCGATTTCCGTTCCACAATAAATTCAACTCTTTTTCTGATAATTCACGAATTGGCCTGTGAATAGGGAATTTATACTGAGCTGATGCATGAATAAAATCATGTTTCCATGCACTAAGAGTTTCTCCTTTCCAACAAGCAACTGCATTCTCGTATAGCGATAATGAACGATTAGGTATAACAAGTTCCGGATCAATTCCGATAATGCTTCCAAACCCTTCACATTCATCACAAGCACCATAAGGGTTATTAAAACTTAGTAAATTTATGGAAGGTTCTTCAAAGAGAATACCGTCCAATTCAAAGCGATTATTAAACTCTTTAGTGACTTCACTAGTAACAATAAATACCTCTCCAAGTCCTTCCCAAAAAGCTGTTTCGATAGAATCTGATAAACGATTTATAAATTCCTCATCTGGTTTTTTTGTTTTCAATCGGTCTACAACAACTAAAAAATCCTCACCTAAACGATCAGTGTTAATTGCATCCTCAATTCGAATAAGCTCATCTTTGTAAAGAATTCTAATGTACCCTTTTTGAAGCATATCACTTAATGTGTTTCCAGAATCACTAGATGAAGGATCGAAACAGACATAAACTGTCTCGTCCTTTAATTGAAGAATGTAATCTAAAACATCCTGAGTTATATGCTTTCTAACTTCCTGACCACTGACGGGTGATATGGTTTTACCAATACGAGCCCATAGTAATTTAAGATAATCATACAATTCTGTGCTTGTTGCGACTGTACTTCGAGGATTCCTAGTATTAACTTTTTGCTCAATAGCTATGCATGGAGTTAAGCCGTGAATATTGTCAACCATTGGTTTTTCAAGCCTTCCTAAAAACTGTCTAGCGTAACTACTTAAACTCTCAACATATCTTCTTTGACCTTCTGCATACAAAGTATTAAATATCAGAGATGACTTACCAGAACCCGATAAACCAGTTACTACAGTTAATTGGTTCCGAGGTATACGAACATTAACATTTTTTAAATTATGTAAATGCGCATTTTGGATATCTATGTATTTCTGATTTGTCATATTAAAATCATATTCGAGGAATAAAGTGCAAATTTCACTTTATTCATCTATTAAACATCACAACTGCTTGTATGTTTATAAAATGAATACTATTTTAGATTTTAAATTTAAAATTGAAAAGCCTATAAGTAATACCTATACTAGTTAACCATTTATATTAATCAACTAATTAACCATGGGTATTATGCATAATTCAAAAATTTCAGATCAATCGCTTGTAAGACGCTATATTCAAGGCAACGAATCTTGTCTAGAAATGCTAATTCAACGTCACAAGGACCGACTATTCACCACCATAATTCTTATTGTTAAAGATTCATACATTGCGGAGGATATTTTTCAAGAAACATTCATAAAGATTATTAAAAATCTGAAAGCTGGAAAGTACAATGAAGAGGGTAAATTCTTGCCTTGGGCTGCAAGGATAGCTAGGAATATGGCAATTGATTTTTTTAGGAAAACCAAGCGAATGCCCACAATCACAGATTCCAGCGGTCATGATGTTTTCAGAACATTAAAAATCAAAACTGAAAATCGTGAACAACAAATTATACGATCTGAAAATGAAAGTATAGTCCGTGCTGCTATTGATAAACTTCCACCTGAGCAAAGACAAGTTGTAATTCTTAGACACTACGGTGATTTAAGTTTCAAAGAAATTGCTGAAATGACCAATGTTAGTATAAATACTGCTTTAGGTAGAATGCGATATGCAATCACTAATATGAGAAAAGTAATGGCAAACACTTCATTTCAACCTTTTGATGATTAAATTTCAAAAGTCCACTATCAATAGATTTTCAGGGTTTATTATATTAGATAGTGAAAATTAGTTTTCCACTAAACTGTTCATAAATACTCTAACAACAGATATGGTAAAAACTATAACCTTGCTAAATTTGGATTTTTAGCACAAAAAAATTATTGCTCAAAATATAAATGCCTGAAAATCAATATAATGAAGACAGTATCCGTTCTTTAGACTGGAAAGAACATATCCGTTTAAGACCGGGAATGTATATCGGTAAACTTGGAAACGGTTCATCGGCTGAAGATGGTATTTATATTCTAATGAAAGAGGTCATTGATAATTCTATTGATGAATTTATGATGGGAAACGGAAAAAGAATCGATATAAAACTTAATGATAACAAAGTATCTGTTCGAGATTATGGCCGAGGAATTCCTCTAGGAAAAGTAGTTGACGTTGTTAGCAAAATAAACACTGGTGCGAAATATGATAGTAAGGTATTTCAAAAATCGGTTGGTTTAAATGGTGTAGGTACAAAAGCTGTTAATGCCCTATCCTCCTATTTTATGGTCAAAAGCATTCGAGAAGGAAAAAGTAAGGAAGCTATTTTTGAACGGGGAATACTAGTTAATGAAATTGAGGACAAATCCGATGAAAAAAATGGAACGTATGTTGAATATATTGCTGATACCGAAATATTCAAAAATCACAAATACATTTCAGACTACATCGATAATCAGATGTGGAACTATGTCTATTTGAATGCTGGACTCACTGTTAATTTTAATGGTAATAAATATTTTTCAAAAAATGGACTGCTGGATCTCTTAGAGCGAAAAACTAATCTTGAAGAGATAAAATACTCTATTATACATCTAAAAGAAGGTGATATAGAAATGGCTATTACTCATGACAATCATTATGGTGAAGACTATTATTCTTTTGTCAACGGACAAAATACAACTCAGGGTGGAACACATGTTGCCGCATTCAAAGAAGCATTAGTAAAAACTATTCGAGATTTTTATGGTAAAAGTTTTGATAGCACCGATGTCAGAGCCTCTCTTGTTTCTGCGATTTCAGTTCGAATCCAGGAACCTGTATTTGAATCCCAAACAAAAACTAAGCTAGGAAGTACAGAAATTTCTCCTGATGGCCCCTCAATTAAGGCAGAAATCAACCAGTTTGTAAAATCTAAACTTGATAATTTCCTACATAAAAATCCTGAAATAGCAGAAGCACTTCTCAAAAAGATCCAACTTAGCGAGCGTGAGCGAAAGGATATGGCTGGTGTCCGAAAAATTGCTAGAGAAAGGGCAAAAAAGGCAAGTGTTCATAATAAGAAATTAAGAGATTGTAGAATCCACTTTACAGATGAGAAAAAAGATAATAGGCTAGATACATCATTATTTATAACCGAGGGTGATTCTGCATCTGGGAGTATTACAAAAGCAAGAGATGTTCAAACACAAGCGGTTTTTAGTTTAAGGGGTAAACCGCTAAATTCCTTTGGCCTTAAAAAGAAAATTGTTTATGAAAATGAAGAATTTAACCTTCTTCAACATGCCTTAAATATTGAGGAAAGTATTGATGACCTTCGATACAACAAAATCATCATCGCAACAGATGCAGATGTTGACGGTATGCACATTCGTTTGCTTATTCTTACTTTCTTTCTTCAGTTTTTTCCAGATTTAGTTCGAAAGGGTCATGTTTACATCCTCGAAACCCCTTTGTTCAGAGTTCGAAATAAAAAGGAAACGATATACTGCTATAACGAGAGCGAAAAGATCGATGCAATTAACAAACTTGGTAGAAATACTGAAATAACTCGTTTCAAAGGGTTGGGTGAAATTTCACCGGACGAATTTGGTGGATTTATAGGTGAGGATATCCGATTAGAACCAGTATTACTCAGTGAAGATACAAGTATTTCTAAAATACTCCAATACTACATGGGTAAAAATACACAAGACCGACAGGAATTTATCATCAATAATTTACGAATTGAAATAGATAAAGCTTCAGACAACCAAGATAAAAAAATTGACCAACAAGAAACCACCATAGTTAACGAACTACAACCCAAACAAGCAATTTAGTAAATATGGAGGTAAATGAAGAACTAGAAGATAACGGTCAAGAAAAAATAATAAATGTAGATATAGAAGACGGTCAACGTGCTCTTAAGGGGATGTATGAGGATTGGTTTTTAGACTATGCCAGCTATGTTATCCTTGAAAGAGCAGTTCCTCACATTAACGATGGATTGAAACCTGTTCAGCGACGATTTTTACACGCTATGAAAGAAATGGATGATGGACGCTACAACAAAGTAGCCAACATTATCGGAAGTACGATGCAATATCACCCACATGGTGATGCAGCAATTGGCGGTGCAATTATTAATATGGGTCAAAAAGACCTTTTAATTGATTGTCAAGGTAATTGGGGAGATGTTCGAACTGGAGATGGTGCTGCTGCTCCAAGATATATCGAAGCAAGACTAAATAAATTTGCCCTAAACATTGCGTTTAACAAACAAACTACATTATGGCAAAAATCGTATGATGGCAGGAAAAATGAACCAACTACCCTTCCCTTGAAATTCCCACTACTTTTAGCTCACGGTGTTGAGGGAATTGCTGTTGGTTTGAGCACCAAAATAATGCCCCATAATTTTATTGATCTAATAAAAGGAAGCATTAAAATTTTAGAAGGTAAAAACGCTACTATTTTTCCTGATTTTCAGACTGGAGGACAGGTTGATGTATCTGACTATCAAGATGGTAGAAGAGGTGGTCGAATCAAAATAAGAGCGACCATAATGGAAAAAAGTAAGAATACAATTGCCATAAAAGATGTTCCCTATGGTGTAACAACTGGATCTCTTATCGATAGTATTCTCAAAGCCAATGACAAAGGAAAAATCAAAATTAAAAAAGTAGTTGATAATACAGCTAGAGATGTTGAAGTAGAAATCCAATTACCTAATAACATTTCTACAGACAAAACCATCGATGCATTGTATGCTTTTACCAATTGTGAAGTTTCCATATCACCTAATGCCTGCGTAATTGTTGATGAGAAGCCAGTATTTATTGGTGTCTCTGAAATATTGAGAATTAATACTGAAAATACAGTTTCCCTTCTTAAAAAGGAGTTGGAAATTAAACGAAATGAATTAGAAGAAAAATGGCACTTTAGCTCATTAGAAAAGATTTTCATTGAAGAAAAGATATATAGAGATATAGAAGAAGCAGAAACATGGGAAGCTGTCATAGAAGCTATTGATATAGGGCTTATACCACATGTTAGATTACTCAAAAGAAATGTAACTGAGGAAGATATTATTCGACTTACTGAAATTAAAATCAAACGAATTTCAAAATTTGATAAGTTCAAGGCTGATGAATTACTCAAAGGAATTGAAGATGAATTAAGTGATGTAAATCATCATTTAGAAAACTTGGTTGATTTTGCAATTAATTATTATTCAGATCTCCTCAAAAAGTTTGGAAAAGGTAAAGAGCGAAGAACTGAGATAAGAAACTTTGAAGAAATCAATACGAAAGTTGTTGCTGTAGCTAATGAAAAACTTTATTCTAATAAATCAGAAGGTTTTGTAGGTACAGGAATTAGAAAAGAAGAATATATCTGTGACTGTTCTGATATCGACGATATCATCGTTTTTAGAAAAGACGGCACATACTCTATAAGTAAAGTTTCTACGAAAGCATTTTTTGGGAAAAGCATCATTCATATCGCCGTCTTTAGAAAAAATGATGACCGACTCACCTACAATGCTGTCTATACCGATGGTAAAACTAAAAAAACATTTGCAAAAAGGTTCAATGTCACAAGTATTACAAGAGATAAAGAATATAATGTAACTAAAGGAAATACAGGCAGTAAAATGCTCTATTTTAGCGCAAACCCCAATGGAGAGGCTGAACTTGTAAATGTATATCTGCATGCTGGTGTAAAAGCTAGAAACAAACTCTTTGACTATGACTTTTCCGAACTAGCAATCAAAGGGAGAACGAGTCAAGGAAATATAGTAAGTAAGCATTCTGTCAGGAAAGTAGACCTTAAAGAAAAAGGAGTATCCACAATTGGTGGACGTGATATTTGGTATGAACAAAATATTGGTAGACTCAACATTCATAGTCGTGGAAATTATTTGGGCAGTTTTCAAACTGATGATCAGATACTAGTTATTTACAATAATGGTGATTACGAACTAACTAATCATGAACTTACCAATCATTATGCAAATAAAGAAATTGCACTTATAGAGAAATTCAATCCCAAAAATGTGCTATCAATTCTTCATTATGACGGTAATAATAAAAACTATTACGTAAAACGTTTCAAAATTGAAACTGCCACTCGAGGCAAGCGATTCTCATTTATTACTGAAGGAAGAGGAAGTAAAATGATCTTGGCATCAACACTAGAGATTCCCTCCATAGAACTTACTACTAAATTAAATTCTGGCGATAAAAAAACAGTAATTATAAACTTGAAAGTGTTTATTGATATTAAAGGTTGGAAAAGTATAGGAAATAAAATTTGTGGAAGAGAATTTATTAAAGCTAAACTTCTAAAACCAATCATATCAGAAGAACTTCCAAAAAATCAAAAACGTAATAATAATTCCAGTGTATCTCAATCAGATAAAAACACTGAAGAAAAGGTTAAATTAGATGAAATTAAAACGGAAGATCCGAAAACGAGCAATGACAAACCAATAGAAATAAAAAAAATAAATTCTGATACTATTAAAGATGAAGTTCATAAAAGCTTTGATGTCATTCCAAAAGCTAAATCAAAAAGTCCCTCACCAAAAGCATTAAAAAAGAAATCTAAATCAAATTCTAAATCTTCTAAACAACAAGATGATGACTCTAAAACATTTACAAGTGGTGATCAAATAAGCTTATTATGACCATAAATAAAGCAAAAACTATTTATCGATTAATTAAAATAATACATTTAGTTATATCTATTCTGACAATTTTAATCATTGGCGCAGTATATACTATCCAAAAAAATCAACCTATATCTGCAAATCAAAATCTTTTAATTTTTGAGTTTATTATCCCTGTAATCGTAATTTTATCTTTTACTTTCAGTCATTATTTATCAAAAAGGAAATTAAGTAACATTAGCAAACAAATGACATTGAATGAAAAACTCCTCGTTTTCAAAAAGGTCAAAATAACTCAATGGGGTAGCCTTTTTGGGTCTATAATTCTAAGTATAATTAGCTTTTTAATTTCATCTCAGCAAAATTTACTACTCTACTCTATGATGCTAGGTGTTATGATTTTATACTATCGACCTTTAAAAAATCGAGTAGGAGAAGATTTAGACTTAACCTCTGAAGAATTAGAATTATTAACATCATAGAATAATTAATTTAACTATTCTTCCTCATCTTTGTTAAATAAACCAAAAATGCCAAAAAGTAAAACTAGTCCATATTTCATCCTTGGATTACTCGCCATTATTTGGGGTAGTTCTTTCATTCTTATGAAGGAAGGCTTAAAATTTTATACTAGTTATCAAATAGCAGCAATGCGGATTAGTTTTTCAGGTCTTGCTTTAGTTCCATTTGTTAACTGGAAAAAACTAGATATAAAATCTAAAGACTATAAATATTTCATAATTAGTGGTTTTTTAGGGAGTGCATTACCCGCATTTTTATTTCCACTCGCACAAACAAGAATATCTAGCTCACTGGCTGGAGCAATTAATGGTCTGACACCATTATTTGCTCTAATTGTTGGAGTAACATTTTTAGGTGTTAGATTTAGTAAAATTAAAATTTTTGGGGTAATCTTTGGACTAGCTGGTGCTGCATTTTTAATTATTGGAAAAGATATCCAATTTGAATTTAGCCATGTAATAATGGCAATCATAGCTACTCTTTGTTATGGTATTAATGTCAATATTATCAAACAAAAACTTGACAACTACCCCCCCCTTTTGGTAGCAGCTCTTCCACTCGCAATTATATCTATTGCTGGATTTGCCATTTTAAGTTACCTAGGATTATCTGTTGACCTTACAGATACTCAATGTACATATTCACTTGGTTCAACCCTTCTACTCGCATTTGTTGGAACTTCTATCAGCTTAATCATGTTCAACAAACTAATCCAACAAACAAATACTGTGTTTGCTACCTCTGTAACTTATCTTATTCCGATAGTAGCACTTTTTTGGGGGATTTTCGACAACGAACAAATATTATATAATCACTTCATTGGTTTGATATTTATTCTTTGTGCCATATGGATGATAAGGAAAGATAAGTAACTTTTCAAATTCTCAATTACTCCGTAAATTACAAGTTACCCACATTAACATTTTAAAAAAAACATTCCATATTGATAAGTTTTGAATACAAAATTTGTCATTACTTGTAGATTTAGAGTTTATTTGAAACTTTATTAAAGCAAAATGAAATTTATAGTAAATACAAATCAACTGCTCAATAAACTTCAGAGTGTTAGTGGAACAATCGTATCTAAACCCGTTATTCCGATATTAGATCACTTTTTATTTGACATTACGGATAAGAAGCTAACCATAACAGGTACAGATTTAGAAACAACTATAAGTACCACTATGGAGGTTCAATCTGATGAAGATATTCGTATTGCTGTTCCATCAAAAATGTGTATGGATACTCTTAAGGAATTACCAAATCAGCCAGTCACATTTACCATATCTAAAGATAAGCATACTATAGAATTGAAATCTGAGTTTGGTAGATACAAACTTGTTGGTCAAAATGCAGATGACTTTCCAAAAATTCCTGAATCAAATACAGAAAATAGTTTCAGTATTCCGTCTGTTGTATTATCGAGTAGTATATCTCAAACTATTTTCTCATCTGGAAATGATGAATTAAGATTAAGTTTAACTGGTGTTTACATTCAATTGTTTAAAGATAATGCTGTTTTTGTAGCTACTGATGCAAATCGATTAGTTAAGGTAGAAAGAACAGATGTTAAACCAGGACTAGAAACTAATTTCATCTTACCTAAGAAAGCTCTTAATTTACTTAAGTCTAATTTACCTCAAGACGATTCATCTACTCAAGTCGATTTTAATGAGAGTAACGCATTTTTCACATTTGGAGAAGTAAGTTTAATTTGTCGTTTAATAGACGAAAGATATCCTGATTATCAAGCAGTGATTCCCGAAGAAAATCCAAATAGACTTACCATCAACCGAACGGAATTTTTAAATTCAATCAAACGAAGTAGTATATATGGAAATAAAACTACCAATCAAGTTAATGTTAAAATAACTGGAAGTGAATTAACAATCCATGCAGAAGATATTGATTTAAGTAATGAAGCCGTTGAACGATTAGGATGCGATTATTCAGGACAAGATATGGAAATCGGATTTAACGCTAGACTTCTTATAGAAATGCTTCAAAACTTGAGTACTTCTGATATTATTATTGAACTTTCCTCTCCAAGTCGAGCAGGCATTATTTTACCAAGTAAAAATAATGAATACGAAAATTTACTAATGTTGCTAATGCCCATGATGATTGCAGGGAATTAATAATCTATTGTAATATTACTGTCATCTATGTGTCAGATTTAGTTATTTAGTACCTTACAGCCAATTATCAAAACTATATTCGTATAAGACTCTAATAAGTCTGAAAAGCCAATTTAAGGCCTCAGTTCAAGGAACTGGGGCTTTTATTATTTTATACAACTAGTTTGCTTAATCAATACAACAAAATAGCTTATTTGTATAACAGTTTGACTAATATTATTTTTGGTAAAAGTCTTTATAAAATTCAACAGGAGCTTGTTCAATACTTACCTAAAAAAGGTAACTTACTAATTCTAGGAGGTGGAAATGGTAAAATATTGCCACTAATTTATCTTCATGCACCTTTATTATCTATTGATTATGTAGAAGCAAGTACTATTATGATAGAAATTGCCAAAAAGGCTAAACCAAAAAATCAAAAAATCACATTCCATCATTTAGACGTAATTGATTACAAACAAAAGCACAAACTCATTTATGCTGGATTCTTCCTTGATTTATTTAATGAAAAACAAATCGAGGAATTAATACTAAAATTAGAAAATAAAAGAAGTAAAACAAAATGGTATGTAGCTGATTTTCGTATAAATAAAAATATTAGCTATCATTTAATTAGAAGATTTCAGTTAAATATTACAATTTTATTTTTTAGAATAACTACCAAACATTCGATAAATTTTTTACCTAAAATTTACTCAGTGTTCAAAAAAATAGGCTATAAATCTAAAAAAAATAGAAACAAATCAGCGTTCATTTTCTGTGACGTATTTGAATAATAAATCTAATGAATATGACTATTTTAATGAATTATATTAATGGGTATTAAAAATATCAAATTTAAAATCAATCTATCCAAAATTCATTTTAACTAACCAATACTAAAAATCGTACCTTTGTAATTCACAAAAGCTATGGCAGAATATAAATTAATTATGCCCAAAATGGGTGAGAGTATTGCTGAAGCAACTATCATTTCTTGGCTAAAGAATGAAGGTGATTCAATTGATGTGGACGAGGCAGTACTCGAAATCGCTACGGATAAGGTTGACAGCGAGGTACCTAGTATGGAAGCTGGTTCACTAATCAAAAAATTATACAACGAGGGAGATGTGGTCAAAGTTGGTGAAGCTATAGCAATTATTAATACATCTGGCGACTCTAATCAACCTGTTATTTTGGAAGAAGAACCTGCCCTGCCTGTTGAAGCAATTGAAAAAACAATTGAAGTAGCTAAAGAGATTGTCACTACTAATGCAATCAGTGAAAACAGAACCGTCAATAAATTTTATTCACCTCTTGTGATGAATATCGCAAAAAAAGAGGGTATTTCAAGCGCTCAACTAGATACAATTCCAGGCACTGGTCAGTATGGAAGGGTTACCAAAAAAGATATTTTATCATTTATAAAAAATGGTCAATCCAATACTTCAGCTCCACAAAATCATTTAGAACCTACCATCAATAATTCGCTTACTGATTCAAGAAAAATCACAACCTCAACATCAAAAGATATCTCCCTTCACCCTGGTGATGAAATCATCGAGATGGATCGTATGCGTAAACTTATTGCAGACCACATGGTAATGAGTAAGCAAACTTCTCCACATGTTACTTCGTTTGTGGAGGCTGATGTAACTAAATTGGTTAATTGGAGAAATAAAATTAAAAATGATTTCAAAGCTAGAGAAGGTGAAAATTTTACTTATACTCCTGTATTCATTGAAGCCATTGTAAAAGCAATCAAAGATTTTCCAATGATTAATGTGGCAGTGAACGGTAACCAAATCATCAAACGGAAAAATATTAATATTGGAATGGCAGCAGCACTTCCTAGTGGTAACCTTATTGTTCCTGTAATTAAAAATGCTGATTTTATGAATCTCACTGGTCTAGCAAAAACAGTCAATGACATGGCAAGCAGAGCTCGTTCAAACAAATTATCTCCTGATGAAATACAAGATGGAACATACACGGTTACTAATGTTGGTACATTCGGTAATGTTCTAGGTACACCCATTATTAATCAACCTCAAGTTGCTATTATGGCCATGGGTGCTATCATTAAAAAACCAGCTGTAATCGAAACAGAGCATGGTGATTTAATTGGTATTCGACATAAAATGTTCTTGTCTCACTCCTACGACCACCGGGTAGTAGATGGAGCACTAGGTGGAATGTTTGTTCGAAGAGTCTCAGACTACCTTGAACAATGGGACGAAAACCGAGAGGTATAAACAGATATTTATCATGAAAAGTGTTATTCTGATACCATGCAGATTAGAATCTAGCCGATTTCCAAATAAACCGCTAGCTAAGATTTTAGATAAGCCAATGATTCAATGGGTCTTTGAAGCTGCTAAAAAAAGTAATGCTACAGAAATATTTGTGATTACTGATAGTGATGAAATTATTAAAACCGTTGAATCTTTTGATGGACAAGCCATTAGAACCTCATCCGAACCTCAAAATGGGACAGAACGTTGTGAAGAAGCTATAGAAATCTTAAATTCAAACGGCGAAGAATACGACGTAATATTTAATATTCAAGGTGACGAACCTCTTGTAAAAACTCAGGATATTAATAGGCTTCTTTTTTTATTTGAAGAGGAAGAAATTGACATTGCCACCTTTATACAACCCATTACAAATGAAAAAGATTACCAAAATATAAATATTGTAAAAGCAATACCAACGTCATTTGACGGGGGATTCTGTGATATTTGTTATTTTAGCAGATCTCCCATTCCTCACATGGATAACTTTAAAAAAAATATTGCTTTTAAACATATTGGTATTTATGGGTTTACAGCTACTGCTTTTGAGGAAATTAAAAGTTTAAAATTTTCAATTTTAGAAGAAAATGAACGATTAGAACAACTCAGATGGATACAAAATCATATGGTTGTCTCAGCAATTGTTACTGAAAATATTCTTCATGGGGTTGATACAAAGGAAGATTTGACTGCTGTTGAAAACATATTGAAATCCCAAAAATAAGGTTTAACCGAATAAACCTTTGTTTAAACTACTTTCGTATACCGTACATTAACGGAAGAATATTTCGCAAAATTTAGGCGTTATTAACCTCCTTTTCTGGACACCAATAGCTTAAATTATATGGACACAAAATACGTATTTGTTACCGGTGGTGTAACTTCTTCACTAGGCAAAGGAATAATCTCTGCCTCACTAGCTAAACTTCTCCAAAAACGCGGTTATAGAGTAACTATTCAAAAGTTTGACCCCTATCTAAATGTTGATCCCGGAACAATGAATCCCTATGAGCATGGAGAATGTTATGTTACAGATGACGGTGCTGAAACTGATTTAGATTTAGGACATTATGAACGTTTTTTAAATATACCTACCTCTCAGGCCAATAACGTTACTACAGGAAGAGTATATCAAACTGTAATTGAAAATGAACGTGAAGGCAAATATTTAGGTAAAACCGTTCAAATTATACCTCACGTTACTGATGAAATTCAACGTAGAATGAAAATTCTTGGGAATAGTGGAGAATACGATATAGTTATCACAGAACTTGGAGGGACTGTTGGTGATATTGAATCACTACCGTATGTAGAGTCAGTTAGACAACTTAAAAGAAAATTAGGTTCAGATGATTCAATTGTTATTCATCTTACACTAATACCCTATTTGTCTGCAGCTGGCGAGTTAAAAACTAAGCCTACACAACATTCTGTTCAAAAATTATTAGAGGCAGGTGTACAACCCGATATTCTAGTTTGTAGAACAGAACATAAATTATCAATAGAGGTCCGAAAGAAAATTTCTTTATTCTGTAATGTCAATCAAAATGCAGTTATTGAGAGTATTGATGTTGAAACCATATATGATGTTCCTTTGATGATGGAAAAGGAGAAATTAGATAAAGTAGTATTAGCAAAACTTCGTCTGCCAAACAGCACAGAAGCTAATTTAGAAAATTGGAAAAACTTTTTATTTAAACTAAAACATCCTAAAAATGAGATTAATATTGGGCTAATAGGAAAGTATGTTGAATTACCCGATGCATATAAATCAATAAATGAAGCATTTATTCATGCTGGAGCTGAAAATGAATGTAAGGTCAATTTATCACACTTATCTTCAGAAAATATTACATCAGACAACGTTAAAGAACGCCTAAAAAAATTAGATGGAGTATTAGTAGCACCTGGTTTCGGAGATCGAGGAATTGAAGGAAAAATTACAACCATTAAATATTTACGTGAGAATAAGATCCCATTTTTTGGAATTTGTTTAGGTATGCAATGTGCAGTTATAGAATATGCCCGAAATGTTATTGGCCTTTCAAAAGCTCACAGTACTGAAATGAAAAATACAAACCATCCTGTAATTGACTTAATGGAAAGTCAAAAAGAAGTGAGTAAAAAGGGAGGAACTATGAGGCTTGGAGCATATAAATGTAAATTAGAAAAAGGTTCTCGATCGTTTATGGCATATGGTAAACAGGTGATTTCGGAGCGACACCGTCATCGATACGAATTTAATAACGAATATCTTCACGACTTTGAATCTAATGGCATGATAGCAAGTGGAATAAATCCAGATAATAACCTTGTTGAAGTTGTAGAGATTCCTGATCATCCTTGGTTTGTAGGTGTTCAATATCATCCCGAATTAAAGAGTACAGTCGATAAACCTCACCCATTATTCATTCGATTCGTAAAAGCGGCAATTGAGAATAGTGACAGGTAATCGTTTTGATAATATCTAAAATAATAATTTTCCTTTTTTACCTAGAAATAAATATACCAAAGGAAGTTTATTGCCAAAATTTTTTATTCAATAAATAAAAAAGCCTCTGATTATCAGAGGCTTTAAAAGTACCCAGAGCCGGGGTCGAACCGGCACGCCTTTCGGCATCGGTGTTTGAGACCGACGCGTCTACCAATTCCGCCATCTGGGCATATTGGATTAAAGTTATGCGAATTTATCTAGACTTTGTTGTAATCGCAACACATATTTTTGTTTCAAATAATAATTTCTAATTTGCTCGAGAATCTTTAAAGTTTCATTGCTTAAACTAACATCTGATTTATCGTATTCTGAGGCTAATTTATGAATTTTAAGCTCTAAATCTTCACCAATGCGTTGTATTTTTGACTTAACTTCCTTATTTTTTTTTGAATTAAATTCAAATTGTAAATCCATGATATCCTCATTGATATCCATCATCTCCATTAAAAAGTCTTGTGGGATTTCATTTTTAGATTCTTTCAACAGGCCATGATTTTTTAGAATGTATTCCACGCGAGAATCAAACTTATTTAAAATCTTAAATGCCTGATTATTTATGCTAGTCTGCTCCATAGCCTCATTATACTTTACTGGATTATTTAAATAAAAATCTGGATGATTTAGCTTAGCTTTTTTTAAAAATTTAGATTTTAATGATTCTTTATCAATAAAGAACTTTTGAGTAATCCCATAAAAATCAAAAAAATCAACTGCCATTTAGCCAAAAAAAGCATTAAAGAAATCAATAAATATAATGAAACCCATCAATCCGAATAAAATGATCATTCCAACTACTTGAAAATAATACATTACTTTTTCAGGTAATGGTTTGCCTCTCAATATTTCTATTAATAAAAATAGCACATGCCCACCATCCAAGGCTGGGATTGGAAGTAAGTTCATGAAAGCTAAAATAAATGATAACATTCCGGTTATGTTCCAAAATCTTCTCCAGTCCCACTCAGCTCCAAATATTTTAGCGATTCCAACAGGACCACTAACAGATTTTACTGGATCAAGTTTACCTTTAAACATCTCGCCAAAAGCAATGATATTATCTTTCAATAATGCAATTCCTTTATTATATCCTGCCGGAAACGATTCAACAAAACCATATTCTGTACGTTGTAAGTCATCGGTATATTGAGCAAGATTAGACACTTGCACACCTATCATACCTGCAGAGTCTACCTCAGTTGTTAAAGTCATCGCATTACCTTCTCTAATAATTTTTAAATCAGCCTGACTATTTTTATATTGACTAAGGGCAACTTTTAATTGATCAAAGTATTCTACATCTATCGAATCGATACCCACTATTTTATCGTTTGATAAAAGACCCGCCTTTTGAGCATTTCCGTTGGGGGCTGTTGAACCAATTATAGGTTCTAATCTGAGTGAGAAAAAAACTAATTTACCTTTACTCTCTAAAACCTGCGTTCGAAATGAATCTGATATCGGAACAGTAACAGAGGCTCCATTTCGGACAACACCGTAATTTAAACCTTCACTTATGTAGGCACTTGAATTGATTAAATCACGAAATTTTTCAACTTCTTGTCCGTTGATAGATAAAACCTTATCGCCCGTTTCAAAACCAGCACTTTTACCCAAATCAGTGACGATTACCCCACCTTTTTCAATTACTTTAGAATTGGGTAACCAAGTCTCACCAAAATAAAACATGGATAAGGCAAAAATGAGAATTCCTAAAATAAAATTAACCGTAACCCCTCCTATCATAACAATAAGTCTTTGCCAGGCGGGCTTGCTTCTAAACTCATAATCTTCTGGTTCTGATGCTAATTGTTCTTTATCTAGACTTTCGTCAATCATTCCAGTGATTTTGACATAACCTCCAAGCGGAAGCCATCCAATACCCCATTCTGTTTCTCCAATTTGTTTGCTTAGTAGCTTAACACCCCAAGCATCAAAAAAAATATAGAACTTCTCTACGCGTATCCCAAAGCTTCTTGCAGCAATGTAATGGCCCCATTCGTGTAGTGATACGAGTATTGCTAGGGCTAAAATCAATTGCCCTGCCATTATAATTGTTCCCATTATTTATCTTAATTTTTAAGCTTGCGAAAATAATCTTTTATCAGCTAAATTTAATTGTAGAATTCCAGTCTTTCGTTAACTTACACATATTTTCGGTTAAATTAACATATTAGCCCTTTATTTTGAATGAGGTAGACTCTACAAATTTTAAGGGCACGTCCTCTTTACAGATATTTACCTCCCAAATTTCGTCTGGATGTTTTGCTTTTAGTCTATCCCAAATAGTTTTACAGGCAGATTCAATCAACATGTGCTCCTCAGCCATTGTATCCAAAATAACTTGATGTACTTTTTCGTAGTTGATACTCTTATCTAAATGATTAAAATTGTAATTAGCTTCTAAAGTCTTATGAATAAATACTGAAATCACATACATACCTCCGAGCTTTCGTTCAGACTCATACCACCCGTGTTTAGCCTTAACTCTAACATTATCAATACTTAAGATTGATTCTATTGTACTACTCTTTGTCATGTATATTACTTTTAATTTTACATTTGCAAAGTTAGGCTAAAATAAAATGACCAAAGAAGAATTAAGTCACTTAAAAGAAATCAAAAAAGGTCAAGACACCTATGATCACCCAGACTTTTACAACTTGGATGATTTATATAGTGAAGAACACCTTTTAGTAAGAGATAGTGTGCGTTCGTATGTAAAAAGAGAACTCTCACCTATTATTGAAGACTGTGCCCAAAAAAATTACTTTCCAAGCCACATTGTGAAACAACTTGGTGAGGTTGGATGCTTTGGACCACAAATACCTGCTGAATATGGCGGTGGTGGTCTAGATTATATAAGCTATGGTATAGCCATGCAAGAATTAGAACGTTGTGATAGCGGAGTACGCTCTACTGCAAGTGTTCAGGGATCTCTAGTCATGTACCCAATTCATAAATTCGGCAATGAAGAACAAAAAAGAAAATATCTACCAAAATTAGGTAGTGGCGATCTATTAGGTTGTTTTGGTTTGACCGAACCTGATCATGGCTCTAATCCCAACGGAATGACAACCAATTTTAAAGAAGCAGGTGACCATGTGATACTTAATGGATCAAAAATGTGGATTAGTAATGCTCCTGAGGCAGATTTAGCTGTCGTCTGGGCTAAAAATGAAGAGGGTGTTGTTAAGGGAATTATTGTAGAACGAGGAATGGAAGGGTTTACTACACCAGAAACACACAATAAATGGAGTTTGCGTGCAAGTTGTACTGGCGAACTTGTTTTTGATAATGTTCGTGTACCGAAAGAAAATATTCTACCTGGAGTATACGGATTAAAAGGTCCACTTACCTGTCTTAACTCTGCTAGATATGGAATTAGCTGGGGTGCATTAGGAGCTGCGATGGATTGTTACGAGAGTGCAAGAAAATATGCTGCAGAACGTATACAATTTGGAAAACCAATTGGAGGATTTCAACTCCAACAAAAAAAATTGTCAGAAATGCTCACTGAAATAACTAAAGCTCAATTGATCTGTTGGCGATTAGGAAACTTAATGAATGAGGGAAAAGCTACACCAGCTCAAATATCTCTAGCTAAAAGAAATAATGTTGAAATAGCAATCCAAATTGCCCGTGAAGCACGTCAAATGCATGGAGGCATGGGTGTAACTGGGGATTATCCTATCATGAGACACATTATGAATCTAGAAAGTGTTGTTACCTATGAGGGTACTCATGACATTCACTTACTCATACTGGGGATGGAAATTACTGGCGAGAATGCATTTATATAGACTTTTTTTACTATTTATTATTGTTAGTTTTTTGGGATGTAAATCTCCTTCTAGCTTGCCATCAAAGTATGAGATGAAACCTGTACTTATTTATCTGTCGGCTATTGACCAACCAGATTCTAT
>CESO01023295.1_pt1 | contig 20576 bp, 10 predicted proteins | sample 356341 | NCBI WGS metagenome assembly CESO01 (sample SAMEA2621812, study PRJEB7988) | marine metagenome | biome: marine biome (ENVO:00000447); feature: deep chlorophyll maximum layer (ENVO:xxxxxxxx); material: "saline water (ENVO:00002010), including plankton (ENVO:xxxxxxxx)" | depth 35 m | reverse complement strand
CGTCAGCGTCAGATAAATTGGTCAAATCAGCTCTCCTGAATTCACTGGAAGAATCGAAAAAAGTAAGGCAAAGGCTGGCCTCAACGAAACTTATCTCAGGTCGCTTATTGGAAAAATGATCGAGGTCAAAGGGCAGGCGCGGAAGAGTGCTAACAGCAGCCGTTTGTCTATCGTCTTGACGAACCAATCACAAATCAGACTCATCGAGTAAATTACCATGACCGCCCCAAAAGTTCTCATCATTGGCACCGGAGAATATGTCACCGGGCTTGTGCACGGATCCAAATCTACATCAGATAAAGGCGCAGGAATTATCGCGCTCACTCTCTTTGATCTCCGTGAACGAGGCCTAGTGTCGACCATTATCCTAGCCGGGACCAATGGTTCCAAGTTCCCCCTCGTTCGTTCACATTTCAAGCAACTTATCGCAGAACGATACGCGATGGATACTTCTTTCCAGAGCTTTCCAGATGACGATCAAAGAGACTCCAACGCCTGGAAAACCGCCCTACAAGAGCTCAACCCAGGCGATGCCGTCATCATCTTTACACCAGACGACCTTCATTACGAAATGGCCTATACTGCAGCCAATAAGGGGCTCAATGTTCTGGTTGCAAAACCAATCGTCAAAACTGTCGAGGAGCATGACTCCCTGATCGAAATCTCTCGTGAAAAGAAGAGCATTATTGCCATGGAAGTTCATAAGCGATGGGATCCTATTTACTCGGATGCTCGTGAAAAAATGCGGGATCTCGGAGAATTTTCGTACTTTTCTAGTTACATGTCACAGCCCAAATCCCAGCTCGATTCTTTCCGCGATTGGGCTGGGAAATCGTCTGATATTTCCTACTATCTCAACACACACCACATTGACTTTCATTGCTGGGCTCTCGATGGCCTTGCTCGTCCTATTTCCGTTATTGCCTCCGCCTCAACCGGCGTCGCTACAAGTCAGGGTCTACCCACCGAGGATTCTATCACCCTGATGGTCGATTGGTTGAATAATTCTGGAAGCAAAGCCACTGCGGTTTATACCTCCTCTTGGATTGCGGCGAAAGCTGAGGTCCATTCACAGCAACGATTCTTCGCCCTCCATCACAAAGGCGAGGTTCGGATCGACCAGGCCCATCGCGGGTATGATTTTGCTTCGGATGCCGGTGGACATCAATCGCCCAACCCTCTCTTTTTCCGATACACTCCCGATGCCAACGGTCGCTTTGCAGGACAATCCAGTTACGGCTATCAAAGCATCGCGGACTTCATTCTAGGTAAGCGAGAAACCCTCGCCACCATAGAAACGACGCGGCATACCACTGCCATCCTTGAAAGTGGCCGCAAAAGCCTTGATACCGGCAAGAGAGTGGAACTTTAAACCTGTTCCATATTGCCCTGAGAAATCAGTAAGCGAGAGAATCTTAAGGAACCTCAAACCCAGAGAAGTCTGGGGATCTTCCTATCACTGGAGTTTTCTAATCTGGAATTTAGCTCAGATGCTATCTTCCGCGACCGCCACGACCATAATCACGGCGAGTCGTAATGGATTCTACCGCTTCCTCGGAAAGACCGCTAGATGCAATCCACTCTTCGGCAGCTGTCTTATCATTGCGATACCAATCACGAGCTACATCGACCATTGTATCCTCCCGGATTCCTTCGTCGTTAATCGTTTTGGCCCATTCCATCGCACTCCCTGGATCCTCTCGGGAAACACGAGTGGCATATCCTCCCACCGCAGCATCACGTTCAGGTGACTCCTTCAAACTTGATAGATACTCTCCTGCTGCTGCCGGATCCTGACGCGCCCAACTCTGCATCGCCTCCTCATAAGCCTCCGCTTTTGACTTGCCTGAAAGATTCTCGGCCCAATCCATGACAGCCTTCGGATCTTCATTAGCCCAATCATCAGCTAGGCGATTCACGGCCGGAGCAGCCGCGTCCTCATCACCAAATTGTGCAATCCACTCCGCAGCTTCCGCGCGGTCTTCATTCATGATTTCCATCGTCACTCGGGCAAGAGCACCAGTTCTTAATTCTGGCTCTTTCACGGTATCAACCCAAGTCTTTGCCTGATCTAGGCCTTGCTCGAGCATCTCAGCGGTCACCATCGCCATATAAAATCCTTTTGTCCGAGCGCTATCTTCACTGTCAGGAAGGTTGCGAACAAATCCCATGGCTTCATCTACCCCGTTCACCAACATTCCTTGGAGCACTCCGAATGCTGCTCCACGCTGCTCACGCTCGTCCTCGATGCCACCCACGTAAGCCGAAGCTGCCGCGCCATCCATAGTTGCCCAGCCGGCCAGCACACCAGAAAGCGCGCCAGAACCCCGGTCTCCACGGCCACGCCGATCGTCCCGATTATTTTCACCTTCCTCAGACGCTATTTCTTTCAAAGCCGCAACCGCCCCAGCTCCATCAATTCGCCCCCAAGCATTTGCCAAAAGTCGAATTTGGTCTTCACCACCACGACCAAATGGACCTCCTCGGCGCCCCTCGCGGAGAGCTAAAAAAGCGCTTCTTGCATTCTCAGACGTAAGATTTTCAAGTAAAGCTGCGAACATTTTCTGGCGTAAAAGAGGATCATTGGTGTCCGAAATCTCTTTTATGGCGCTGGTCATGTCTTCACCAGAAATGGAACCGTTGATGAGATATTTAGAAATGAATTCTGATTCCGGGCCCGCAGAGCGGACTCCACCTCCAGACGGTCTCGATCCTGTCATGACACGACTTTTGCGATCTGCAGACTCTGAATCGTTTGGATTTTTCTGATCATTCCCCGCATCTGGGCGGACAAACCAACCCAAGCCAAAAGCTGCCGCCGCCGTCAGAGAAAATAGAGGAATAAGTGTCGGGTTCTTCATGGATGAGAATTTACTAACAACTTAGTAACCATTCTGTCTCTCAAAAGTTGCGCCTAATTTTTGCTTCACCCCATCATTCTTTAAGAATCAAATCAGGCTAGCGAGGGTCTCTCTTGCAATTGTGAAGCTTTCCCATCACCTGATACGTGCTATCAAGCGCCCCCAAGCGCAATTGAAACTTGCATTCAAGCCCGGTTTGAGATCATCCCCCCGTCCTTTAAACTACTTCCTCATGACTCTAAACGAATTACTCTCTGGCCTCCCACCTGAAATCTCTGATGATCTTACTCCGGAAATTCACGACTTCCTTATTGAATCTAAAAAAACCATCGTCGTCCTTGATGATGAACCTTCGGGAACCCAGACCCTCTTCGATGTTCCAGTCATCACCGACCTGACACCAAATACCATCAAGGACGCAATTGATGAAGCTCCTCCCGTTCTTTTTCTCCTCACCAATTCAAGATCACTTAACGAGGAGCAAACTAACGAACTTCATCAAAATCTCGGAGAGACACTCAAGGAGTTCCAAGACGACGTCATCATCATCTCGCGTTCCGACTCGAACCTCCGCGGCCACTTCCCACTCGAGACTAACACCCTTCGTAAAGCCCTCGAGATTCCAGAAGCCCCAATTCTTTTCATCCCCTTCTTCGCGGATGGTGGATGTCTCACCCTAAATGATACCCATTATATCATCGAAGGGGATAACGCCACTCCAGCCCATCTCACCCCCTTCGCCAAAGATAAGGCCTTCCCATTTTCACACTCCTATCTGCCAGACTATCTCGCCGAGAAATCACAAGGCCCGCTCGATATTCAATCTCTCTCTCTTGCCGATCTTCGCTCCGGAGACATCACCGCCAAACTCGCTGAACTGCCAGATGGCTCAACCTGCATTGTCAACGCAACCTCGCTGAAAGATCTCAACGTTCTCTCTCTTGCACTTCTAAAAAGCGATCGCCGCTTCATAATCCGCTCGGCCTCTTCCTTCGTGCAATCGCTCGCCGGAATTCCCTCCCGGCCACCCCTTGAGCCATGGCAATTACAAGACCTAGAACCCAACCCAAACGGTGGTCTCATTATCATTAGCTCCGAAAATCCAAAGACCACCGAGCAACTTAACCATCTCCTAAAAAACGCGCCTAACCTCACCGCAATCAAACTCAGTATCCCTGACATCATTAACTCTACCTTCAACCTCAAGAGCACGATTGCTGATGTCAAAACCGCAATGACCTCTGGTCAAAATGTCGTCCTCTTTACCTCGCGCAGAAATTTTGATGATGAAGATGACCTCAAAGTCACCCATAGCATCTCCCAAGCAATGATCGATATCGTCCAAGGAATCAGAGAACGGCCTTCGTTTCTTGTCGCCGAAGGCGCCGTCACCTCGTTCGCAATTGCAACCAATGCACTCGGAGTCAAACAAGCTCAAGTCCTTGGCCAAATTATTCCCGGCGTTCCAGTGTGGACGATCGGGAATGAAACCCTTCATCCTGGTCTCGCTTATGTCATTTTTTCTAGCAATCTTGGTGAGGCAGACGCTCTCACCCTCGCAGTGAGAAAATTCGCGACTGCCATCTAGTTGGACCACTCTCAAACCCATCTGTATCACCAAACGTAAAGAGGATCTTTAGGCGAATCCTCACCTGAGATTCTTTAGGTAATCTTCATACTCTCGTGACACCGGAATCGCCCCTCCGCACTAGCGATCAGCCATTGATCCCTTCTTCATCGAAGCAAAAAGGATTTCAATTGAGCCTTGAACCACCTTCCAAATTCCAAAAGCTAACAAAATTGTCGCGAAGAAGCCCAGCAACCAAGGAAGAAGAGGTAGAGCTATAAATCCGGTTCCAAAACGACTAACTTCGAGTTCATCTAATCGGAACCCAAAGTAACAAGCCACCGCGATCGACAGGCAAGCTAACCCAAGCCCCAAACCTTTAAGCCCATCAATTCGAAGGCTCTTCACGCGCTCCGCCCGAGCTGCTTGGTAGATCAATTCAGCTCGTTCACCCGTCACCTTATTAACTTTAAGCCTCCGGAAAATCGCTTCTCTATCTTCATCCCAAAGAACCATTTTTAGGACCACCTCAAACTGGGGTTCTTCTTTTACCATATCTGAACACTAGCCTAGGGTTCCAAATGAGTCACCTCAAGCCTTACGAAGTTTAAAAAACCATCAAAAAAACACTACTGAAACTTTAGGGCACTCGCTCTCCCAATCATTCTTAAAAAGCGTTACCAACCCAGAAACCCTTCTTTCGTTCAATCAAGTTTCCGACTATCTTAATCACCCGAGTCTCAATCTAACACTCTGATATGCCCCCTTTATTTTTCAGGCCACCATTTTGCTCTTTATTGATTATCTCACTCGTATTCGTCTCGGGACTTCCTTCGAAGGCTAGCCTCAAGCTTTATGATCAATCTCTTGCTACCGATGAAATCGGAGGAGGGCCTATATCGATTTCGAAGCTTACTTCAGCCACCAATCTGGACGGTTCAAATAGTTTTGCCTTTAACTTTGGAGCAGTCAGCGGTGAATCGACTTTCGAATTCATCGTCGAGGGCGATCCGGTAGCCGGAGGGCGAGATGGTTATCTCGCTGTCGGATCAAATTCCTCAAGTAGTCTGCGCTATGAACAGTGGAGCGACACCGGGCAACTCGGCTTCACACAGGGAGGAGTAGCTGATTATACCTTCAGCCCACTTGTTCTTTCTCCGACCGAGGCAACCCACGTTACCTATGTCTGGGACGGCGACGGGCGAATGGACCTCTACCTCGATGGAACACTCGTCGGGCAAAACACTGCGGTAGCAAGCAGCTTCAACATGCCGACCGGCAACGGCCTTCTTGGAAACAATACTGCGGCCGGTAACGAAGGCATGGTTGGCACTATTCATCGCGTCACTATTTATAATGAAGCACTGCCCCCCGAAGACATCGAAAGACATTCCAATGCCTACAACGATGTTCCCGAACCTCCTACCATCGATTCCTTTACGGCATCGCCCGACGCTTTCCTTGCGCCGGGAAGTTCTACCCTTAATTGGTCTGTGACTGATGCTACCTCACTCTCGATCAACGGCGTAAATGTTACCGGACAAAGTCAACTCGTCGTCTTCCCGCCCTCGACAACAACCTACACTCTTAGTGCCACCAATGAGGATGGAACATCCACTCAGAATGTCGTTGTCACTGTAAATCCAGTGCCACAAATTTCCTCTTTCGTCTCCGATCGTATCACGATCAATGCAGGCGAAAGCGTCACCCTAACGTGGTCGACCAAATTTGCAGATGCATGGGTAATTACTCCCGCACCCGGCGATGTGAGTGCTCAAACGAGCGCTGGTAATGGGTCTGTCATAATTTTTCCTAGTGGGTCTACCACTTACACTTTGACTACCGCAAATTCCTCCGGCTCAAAAACTTCAGAAATCAAAATCACAGTAGCAATGGTCGCAGAGCATCCAGTCGTTTCAGAATTCATGGCCGCTAATGAAACAGGCCTACAAGACGGCGACGGCGAATTTTCTGACTGGATTGAAATCTTTAATCCAACCGCTTCCAGCGTCGATCTAAGCTCCTACTTCCTCACCGATGACTCATCAGATCTCACCAAATGGTCATTTCCGCCGCTTCCCCTCGCTCCGGGAGAACGAGCTATTATTTTTGCTTCGGGCAAGGGTGCGGTCGGGCCAGCTGGGGAAATCCATACGAACTTTAAGCTTAGCGCTACTGGTGAATATTTGGCTCTCGTAACCGACAGCGGATCAACAATCCTCCAGGAATTCGCCCCCTCTTATCCAGCCCTTGATGAGAATGTTTCTTACGGAATTCTGAGAGGAGATCTATCTACCTCTCGCGTTCTGGGCAACCCAACTCCCGGTCAACCAAACGATGCTTCGATACCACCACCCTCCGTGGTCACCTTCTCCCTCAACAGCCGCACATTTTCGGAACCTCTGAATCTTTCTCTCGCCACCGAAACGGCGGGTGCATCGATTTATTATACCACCGATGGATCAACTCCCTCGACCAAAGATGGAGTCCTTTACTCCTCAGCCATCAACCTGACCAGCACCAGTCATCTTCGTGCCATCGCCGTCAGGGACGGAGTGGCTGGCCCAATCTCTGGTGAAAACTTCATCCGGCTCGCCGCAGATCTCGTCAACTACGAATCCGACCTCCCACTCATGATTATCGATAACTTCGGTGCAGGAACAGTGCCTGCAAAAGGCTGGAGTGGCACCGGATCCGGGGTCCAACAGGTGGCGCGCCAAAACGCCGTTTGGGCCACTTTCGATCGCAACGAAACGACTGGTCTGGCCTCATTGACGGACCCTCCCCAAATGATCAGCCGGACTGGAATTCGTGGTCGTGGCGCCTTCTCCAGCACCTGGTCTCAAAAACCATACAGCATGGAGGTGTGGGATGAGAACGGAGAAGAAAAGGACGTAAATGTCCTAGGTATGCCGGCTCATTCTGACTGGGTTCTCTATTACCCAGACACTGATCGCAACAAGGACCCCTCCATGATGTTCAACACCTTCATTTATGAGTTGAGCAATAATATGGGGCGATATGCCGCGAGCATTCGCTGGGTCGAAGCCTTTGTTAATACCAAGGGAGGCGCCCTCTCTCTTGCCGATCGCCGTGGTGTCTATGCCATCTTTGAGAAAGTCTCCCGAGGAGAAGGAAGACTCGAATTCGACAAACTTACCGAAGACGGAACCGAAGGAGGCTGGTTGCTAGGTCTGAATAGAATGGACTCTATTCCAGTCGGGGGTTACCCCGCTGAAAATGGATCAACCAGGCCTCAGCTTTTCCACACCCGGGGCCCAAACCGCGTCTCACAGACCTCGGCCAATAGTGCCGGTAGCGGAGATGACATTCCAAGACAAAGCAATGGCTACCTCAACTTTGACAATCCCAGTGGTTATCGAATCACGGCAACTCAACGAGCCGCTATTGAAGATTGGTTTGTGGAATTCGAAGACGTCCTTTACGACAACTCGCAGTGGCTCGACCCTATTAATGGCTACCGTAAGTATCTCGACCCTACAGATTTCGTGGAATATTTCATGTTCAATAATCTGAGCCGCAACGGCGACGGTATGTTGATCAGCATGTTTCCCTGGAAGGGTGACGATGGCAAACTCCGGATGGGACCAGCTTGGGACTACAACTGGAGCAGCTACTACGTCGGAGGAGGACCTACCGGCACTTTCCGCCATCGGGGCGACCGTCTCTGGTATCGCCGCCTCTTCGATGATCCAGATTTCGAACAACTCTACGTGGATCGATGGTTCTATCATCGCGATCGCGCAATGAGTAACATCGGGATCGAATCCATCGTTAATGGACAAGCCGCTGAAATCGGGACCACAAGGGCAATCCGACAGGGGTTCTCCAATGAAGGGAGTTGGAACAGCGAGCTCAATACCTTTAAGAATTGGCTCACCACTCGAGCTGATTGGTATGATGGTCAATTCATTCCTCGCCCGGTTTACAATCAGAATGGCGGAGAAGTGGCAGATAATTTCATCGTCAAGTTTTCCCCGCCACCAGGAACGATCTATTATACCACAGATGGAAACGACCCCCGTAGATCAGGAGGCGGTATTTCTCCTTCCGCTATTCAGTTCGAAGGTGGCGTCACCATGACTAAAGTCGTTGCTGAGGGAGATTCCGTAAGAGTCACGATTCCTACCGCAACTACCCCCCCTTCAGGGCTCGGTTGGACTTCAGCCTTATTCAATGACACCACCTGGATGACTGGAACGACTGGGGTTGGCTACGACCGAGTTAACACCTACGACCCCCACATCGACCTCGATCTCGACGCCACAATGGATCGAGTCAATACCTCCGCTTACCTCAGATTAGAGTTCGATTTAGCCAATGCCTCGAGTTACGACGTGATGAGGCTGAAGATGAAGTATGATGATGGTTTCGTTGCCTACCTCAACGGGGCCCTCATTGCCTCCGAAAATGCTCCTGCTACTCTAGGTTGGAATTCAGATGCCACTGGTGGTCATTCCGACACGGAAGCAGTCAACTTTGTGACCTTTGACGTCAACGCTCACGTGGGTGAATTGGTCAATGGAACCAACATTCTAGCAATTCATGGATTGAATGACGGTATCGGAAGCTCAGATTTTTTGATTACCCCTGAACTCGAAGTGGGACAATCGACGGTTTCTAACGGGCTCGTCTTAAACGAGTCGGTATTGATCACCGCGCGCACCCACGATGGTTCCGATTGGAGTGCGCCTGCAGAGGCTTACTTCCTAGTCGATACCATTTCAGCCAGCGCCGAAAATCTCGTCATCTCCGAATTTCACTACCGGCCCGCCGATGCTAGTGCAACAGAATTAGCGGTAGGATTTACCGACCGAGATAACTTTGAGTTTATCGAACTCACGAATCGTGGAAGCCAAACGATCAATTTAAGTGGAGTGAAATTTATCGATGGTGTCACCTTTGATTTTTCGACCGCAGAGATCAGATCCTTGGATCCAGGAGCGCGCGTCCTCATCGTCAAGAACCTTGCGGCTTTTGAACAAAGATATGGAAGTACATTTTCTTCGCAAATCGCAGGAGAATATTCCGGCAACCTCAGTAACGACGGTGAACTCATCACTCTCGTGGACGCTACCGGTAGCAATATACTCTCCTTCACTTACAACGACCAATCACCATGGCCAGAGGAGCCAGATGGTGACAGCTACACACTTGTCCTAATCAATCCAACGGGCCAACCAATACCTGAGTATGGAGATCCCTCAAGTTGGCGTGCTAGTGCGAGTCCGGGAGGATCTCCGGGTGATACCGGTTCCTCAAATTACAATGATTGGAAGATTGCCAATGGCCTTCCGATTCCCGAGATAGATGCCGACCCGGATCGAGATGGTAGAGACAACCTCCTAGAGTATTTCGAGGCGACGAACCCAAATTCATCGGATCTTGCCTCGGGCACAATCGCCATCGAATCGCTCACCCTTGAAGGTATTGCCAACGACTACATTGTCTTCCGCTTCCGGCGAAACCTGACCGCGGACGACGTTTCGCTCGCTCCTCAGATTTCCGATGAGCTCAATAATTGGCTCGAAGGCCCAGCCAACATCGTGTTGCACGAACGCACTCGGATCAGCAATATACAGGAAAACCTAGTCTTTCGGTCCACCTCACCCTCTCGTTCCGAATTCCAAAAATTCGGAAGACTCAGACTACAGCTGAAGTAAAATATTGAGCAATGGAACTAGGGACGCCTGACCCTAAAGAAGCTCTTTATCTCCCCTTCAAGTAAATTACTCGGTATCGAATACGACTTGACCTTATCATCAGCAGGCACGCTGTCATCCAGCTCATTCCATTCAACCAGATCGAATGAGTAATCGACTGCGTAGACCGCCCCAGGAGTTGAATTCCAGACGATGGTGATCAACCCACTGGCTTGGTTGAAGTCAATGGAGTTAACTTTAAATTCAGACGCGCCGACCCCTGTGACAAAAGCATTTGCGTGTTGCTGAATCGTGGCATCATCAACCAAAATATCGTAGGTTGTAATGCGGTGGATCGTGCCAATCATTCCTTCATTTCCACCGTCCCTAACATTCCCCAAATGCCCGGGGCCAGTAGGCATCTCAAAGACAGCTCCGGCAATGGAATCAGTAGCAGCACCATTGATGAAAAGATCCATTGTGCTAGTTGCTTCAGTCCACCGGTAGGTGACGTGTGTGTCATCTGTCGGAGACGCAGCATCGGGGGCGGAAAAGGTATTGTCAGCAACGCCTGCCCTGGTGAATCCAAGAGCACCAGTATCAGCCCATTGCTCATAGCGAAGGCTATTCTCCGGATTAGCATCAGCTCTTCCGATGTAACCGTTATTCCCCCCGGCGACTGGATCTCCACTCAGAATAAATTCAAAAGTAGCATCACCAGAGATCGCTCCAAAATCGAAGAGCTCGATATTTGCTCCATCGAACACCGCAGGCGTGGTCAAAACCGCCGCATAGGGTAGAATGCCAGAACCACCGCCGTGGTCAGCCGAGATCGTGGAGTCATAGGCGGACAGAAAACCCTCGTCAATCGGAGTAAAAGCGCTCAGGGCTACAATGGTGACAGGGCTCCCCGGATCATTACTGCCGATCTCAAGCTGAGCAGTGGAGCCACCTGAATTATCAGGAGTGAACGTAAGCTCTATATTCCCACTACCGCCAGCAGCAATAGATGCAGGACCACTTGCAGAAAAATTGGCGGCGGCGGTCCCCGTAATTTCGAAGGTCCCCAAATTCAAACTACGAGCCCTACCGAGATTTTGCACCTCTATCATCTGGGTTACTTCGACATCCGAAATACCAAAATCAAGAGCGGTCTGGATGCTAATCTGAGGGTCTCGGATCAACCCCGATAGCTGTACTTCGGCCTCTGGATTGAGGGCGTCATTGCTTAAAATGGAAAAGTTAGCTTCGACATCCCCGTTTGCTCCCTCTGGATCAACTGTATATTCCAAATCGATCTCTTCACCCGGATCAATATTAAGCGGCAAGGCAGTATCGATCGTAAAGTAGTCAGCGTTTACTCCATCCACCGTGACCGCTGTAACGGTCAAAACATTTGATTCTCCCAAATTTTTTACAACGAGTTTGAACGATTGCGCAGAACCATCGAGCGTAAGATCTACGCTCATTGGAACCCCAATACTCGGATCTCCAGTTGCCAACCAAGCATTTGCGTGTTGTTGAATCGTGGCCTCATTTAACAAAATATCGTATGTGGTGATGCGGTGGATTGTGCCAATCATGCCTTCACCTCCACCGTCCGTAACATTCCCCAAATGTCCTGGCCCAGTGGGCATCTCAAAGGTAGCTCCTGCGATAGAATCAGTAGCAGCACCATTGATGAACAGATCCATTGTGCCAGTTGCTTCAGTCCAGCGGTAGGTGACATGGGTGTCATCAGTGGGAGAAGCAGCATTAGCGTCAGAAAAGAAATTATCGGCAACGCCTGCCCGGGTGAATCCAAGAGCACCAGTATCAGACCATTGCTCATAGCGAAGGCTATTGCCCGCGTTAGCATCCGCTCTTCCAATATATCCATTATCCCCCCCGGCGACTGGATCTCCACTCAAAATAAATTCAAAAGTGGCATCACCAGAAATCGTTCCAAAATCAAAAAGTTCGATATTCGTTCCATCGAAAATGGCAGGCGTAGTCAAAACTGACGCATAAGGCAGGGTGCCAGCACCACCACCATGCGCATCACTGATTTCAGCATCGTAGAAAGCAAGGCTGGCGAACGCGGCCGAGCTCAAGGCGGCTCCGGTGATCACAATCGCGCTGAAGAGCCTAACCAGAAATGAGTTTTTGGATTTCATCGTTTAATTTTACTAAGGTCTACCCGCGGTTCCTGACTGCGCGTCAATTTACATTGACCGTGGAGCTTATCAAACCCGAAGGACAGGCGACAAGACCATAGTGTTTCATCGTGATAATTTTCGACAAAATTGAGAGCTCCGTCCTTTTTCAGGGAGAAACATCGATCCAATATCGGCCATCGCGTTTTTTCAAGTCTCTCACTTTGGTGGTCGACTGCTTGCCCGATGGCCAATGAACTAGAACTTCCAGCGCCTCCAAAGCATCACCCTTCAGAGAGCTTACTGGAAAGAAAAGCCGTGGAGATGACTGGGAGAGATAGCCTCCCCCGCTGCTGACTTGCTGAGTGAAAGTTGGCATTGATTCTCCTCGCAAAGATACCCGAGCACCAAAAGCATCAATGTTTCCTTCACTGCCTTTTAGTTGGAGACAAAGAAATTGATCGGCGTTCGTTTGCTCAGGATTCGCTTCAAAAGCCATCGCTCTGCCCGCATTCACCGAGACGTGAAAGTCCGGTAATCCATCATTATTGAGATCTGAAATCGTGAGGGCTTTCGCATCACCAGAAACAAGTAAGTGGCTTTTATCAGGCCATATTGGACTAAACTGACCTTTGTTATTCTTCAAAAGAAGACTCACTCCACCATCCATTCTTCCAGTTTCACGTTGGGGACCAAAGAAATTCTGAACCACATAGAGCTCAGGGTAGGCATCACCATCAATCGAAGTGAAGGCGAGTCCGAATATGGGAGAAATTTGTGCAAGCCGGGGAAGAGGCTGGAATTTAAATTTGGGCGGCCCACCTTTCTCCGTCATATTGATCAATATTCCAGACTCCAAAATGTTGGCGCTCAACTTCTTAGATTCTCTCAGCTTATCTTTCCCGTAAATGTCATCCAACGGAGCCGCTGCAAAAGATTTAAAGGTTGGAAATTTCTGCTTTAACCCAGGCATCGCATTGCTGGAACAGCTCCGGCCACGAACCGGATAGAGGGTCTTACCTTCATACTCAGCTTCCACAATCTTGGGGCGCCCGGCATCATCCATATCCCCGTAATAGAGGAGGACTGGATGATCGTCGGAGGCATGATACTTGGAATTAAGGCCCACGTTTCCAACCGCATAGTCAAGATCGCCATCAGCATCGATATCCCCTGCCGCGATACTATTCCACCAGCCAAGGAGTTCTCCAACCCCACTCTCCTTGGTTTCATCGCCCAATTGTCCCTCCTGGTTGCAGAAAACCTTCACCGGGCCCCATTCATGAGTCACCAAAAGATCGACCCAGCCGTCTGCATTGACATCTGACCAGAGCGCACTTGTAACCAGTCCGGTTTTAACCAATGAGTCGGGAGCCACGTTCGAGAATCCCCCCTTTCCATCATTGACCAGGAGCTGGCTCGCAGGGACCTCCGGGTATCGGCCGGGAATGACCCGGCCACCCACAAAGAGATCAGTATCCCCATCGCGATCAAAATCCGCCGCACACACCACACTTCCACTCTCTGCCACCCGTGGAAGGGCTGAAGCAGGGGCTTTTGAAAAATTCCCCTTTCCATCGTTTAGATAAAGACGATCCAACAGCACCGCTGTCCCCGGCTCACACTCCACACCCCCGCTCACCACATAAAGATCGCGATCTCCATCGCCGTCTGCATCAAAAAATAGTGGCGCCATATCCTCGCAGTCCTTGTCGATTTTGAAGCAATCGAAAGAACGCCCCTCAAATTCTCCGTTTTCGTTAAAATACAGCCGCCCCGCAAAACCACGACCCTGCCCAATGAACACATCATCATCGCCATCACCATCGACATCACCCCACGCGACTCCCGGACCAAGCTGCGAATACTTTTGTGGAAGGAGAGGTTGGCGGTCGAAATCATCAAAAGTCATTTCGAAGTGTTTCCCGCCAGGAGGCTTTTTCATCCGGGTGAAAAGTGGGGATTCTCTTATTGGGTCCACAACATCAGATTTATCCGGCTCCGTAATGGTATAAAAACGATCAGCAGGCAGTTCTTTAATGCTCTGGGTCACACCACCTGGCCAAGCGATTTGCAGCTCATCGATCTTCTGATTCTCGCCTAATCCAAAGTGAACAATGGGATCGTCCGAGGCATAGAAACCTCGCGACAACGTGAGGTATCGCGTCAAAATTTCCCCATCTGCCATGATCGCTTTCAAAGTTGCTCCGATCCCGTAGCAATTCTTTTTCCCCTTCAACCGAATTTTCACGCGATGATTTCCACCTGGCGAATCATTGCGATACAGACTCACTGGGTCTTCAAAATTATTCACGACAAGGTCAAGATCACCATCACCATCCAAATCGCCCATCGCTACTCCAAAACTCGCAGCTGCCTTGGCCAACCCCCAGCTTTCGCCAACATTCTCGAACCTAAGGTTCCCAAAATTTCGAAATGCTAGGTTAGTATCTTTCTTGGGAGGGGGCCTTTCTTCGTCCACATTATCTGGAAGATAAGTTCCGTTTCGAATCGCCGCAGTAGTGTCGCTATTGAAAAAATCCCCAGTCATTCCGTTTCCAATGAAGAGATCGACATACCCATCGTTGTCGAGATCCCCAAACTTCAACGCCCAAGTCCAATCCGATTTGGCGAGCCCGGTCATGTGGGCCGCTTCCATAAAGCGCCCTAGCCCGGTGTTCACGTAGACCGAGTTCCGCATATATTGCCTTGGCTGTGCGTGATCCAAGAACCAAGCGTTCTTGCTCATATTTCCCATCCCCACCTTTTGGCGAAAATGATTGGTGCCCATCATATCCGAGCCCATGAAATCCAGGAGACCGTCATTATTCAGATCCGCAACGTTTGATCCCATCGAATACCAAGGAGTGTGAGGTAAGGTTTCCAAAGTGACTTCGGAAAAAGTCCCATCGCCATCATTGCGGAATAAATGATCCGCCCCGTAATAATCGTTTGCCACGAACAGGTCAGGATCACCATCGGCGTCGTAGTCAAACCAAGTGGCAGATAAACCCATCCCGTTGTCTTTTAATCCGGCGGCCTCGGTGACATCGGTAAAACGCGGTACTCCGCCCTCTTTCGTCGGACCATCATTACGATAAAGGTAATCATACTGGCCGGCTCTAATAAACATATGCATCTGGCCCGTTGGATTCCAAACCACTTCAAAAATCTCGCGCAGATGTTCTGGCATTATAAAATTCCCCTTGGCGTCTTTTTGTAACTGGCGGTAAACCCGATTTGCAGTCGCACGATCGCTCACACTGTAGTTTTCCTCGGGCGAGAACGGGCGATTCGTCAGAAGATAGCCATCCATGTCGCCATCCAGATCGTAGTCTGCGAAGGCCATATTCACGCTAAACCCCTTGAAGTTGAGACCTGCCTCTTCCGCACACTCTTTGAAAACTCCCTTTTCGTTGAAGTAAAGTCGGTTAGCCGCATCAAAGGCGCAGACATATAAATCCAAATCCCCATCGCCATCGATGTCCGCAAAACTCGGTGAGGCCTGCCAAAATTCCTCCGCCGCAAGCCCGCACCTCTCCGTAACGTCTTCGAACTTAAAATCACCCAAATTTCGGTAAAGTTTCCCACCACCAAAAGGCCTCGTTAAATAAAGATCAGGACGTCCATCACCATCATAGTCCCCCACCGCAACTCCCCCGGCTCCAAATGATAGCGTGAGAGCTCGCTCATAGTCCCGTGGAGCCTTCCAGCTATTTATGAAATTGACGCCGGAATCATCGGAAGAAACCTCGTGGAATCGCTTTCCAGCCAGAGATTTCCTTACTTCGGGCAAATCGATATTCGGAGGAACCGAGTCAGCAAAAGAAAGCTGAATCCCAAGGAGGAGCACGGTAAACCAGCTAAACCTTCCCTCAGAGGGTATTTGAGCTCTGCAAAGCTTCATCAAACGGGTTTAGCATAAAACCAAATCATCCCGCAGAAATAAAATCCTCTCGAACACCTCTAACGATCTAACTTTCTTATTGCTAAATCGTCCATTTTATGGGTTGCTTATCACTGACTATCAGGAAATTAGCTTGTAGACCTTGTCCTTTCGTTACTTTCATCCGAACCAATTCCAATTCAAACCTCATCAAATCATGATTAAGATTACCATCCCAGCCGGGATTCTACTTCTAGGCATCAGTTCCCTCCAAGGGGCAAGCTTAGCCGCCTACGATGCAGCCATCGCAGGTTCTGGCTTTACCGCACGAAGCACAGCAGCCGCTACCTTTGACGGGTCAAATATCGAAGCCTTTGATTTTGGAGCGATTTCTGGTGACGCGACTTTTGAGTTTATTATGAGTGGCGATCCAGTCGCCGGGGGGAATAATGGATATATTGGGAGAGCGGATGCTAACGCGGGCAATAGCCTTCGCTACGAGCAATGGGCTGATACTGGCCAGCTGGGCTTTACTAGGGGAGGGGTGGCTGACAATACCTTTTCTGCTCCCAATGCTGCGTCTCCGACAGATGACACACACGTCACCTACCGGTGGACTGAAGCAACTGGCACAATGGATCTTTTCATCAATGGTGCTGCTACTGATTCCATCGCAGGAGCTGTCTTTGAGATGCCCACCGGCCCCGGACATTTGGGGAACGTTAGCGATGGTGGAAATGAAGGAATGATCGGGACGATTTCTCGTGTTACGACTTTCAATAGCGCTCTCTCCGATTCTGATATTTTGTCTCACGCCAATGCTTGGAGTGTTCCCGAGCCCACCAGCTTGCTTTTCTCTGGGCTCGCCGCTTTGACGCTTCTCGGTCGCAGACGATAGAAGGCCCGCGGGATAATAAATTCTTTCAAAGCCAGCTGCGCCTCACCGGCCAGCTGGCTTTTTCGTGATCTTGAGCTTCTGTCTCGTCTCCTAAACTTAATCCGGTTCCTCTTCACCCCTCAGAAGAGGCGGTGACTTATAGGCTCCAAAGCGACTTGGCGTTTTAGTCTCCCCATGTGAAGCTCCTTGAAGAGATCAAGATCCCATCATGAAACTCCTTACTTTCCTCGCCTGCGCCTCGCTAGTTCAGGCCAAACAGCCCAATATCCTCTTCCTCTTTTCGGATGATCATGCCCTTCGTTCGATCTCGGCCTATGGCGGCGACCTCGCCAAAATCGCTCCCACTCCAAACATCGATCGTCTCGCTGCTACCGGAGCAATTTTTGAGAACTCCTTTTGTGGAAATTCCATCTGCGGTCCATCCCGGGCCACCATTATGACCGGAAAACATAGCCACAAAAATGGCTTTCTTCGCAACAGCGGAAAGGGCCTTGATCAATCACAGTGGACTCTCTCAAAAGCCCTTCACGGAGGCGGCTACAGCACTGCCGTCATTGGCAAGTGGCACCTCGTTTCAAACCCAGTTGGTTTTGACTACTGGGAAATCCTTCCTGGCCAGGGTAACTACTACAATCCCGTCTTTAAGCAAATGGACGGAAGCATCAAAAAGTTCAACGGATATTGCACCGACATCACTACCGACAAGGCCATCAAGTGGCTAGACAACCGAGACAAGAAAAGACCCTTCTTCCTCATGTGCCAGCACAAAGCACCTCATCGCACCTTTGCCCCCGCCCCGCGCCACCTTAAATCCTTCGATGGCGTTACCATTCCCGAGCCCCCTTCCCTCTTTGACAACTACGAAAACCGAAGCGGAACACTCGCAAAAAACGAGATGGAAATCGATCGCCACTTCGACTGGGCTTACGATGCTAAGGTCCGAAAAGATGAGCGCAACGGGATAAAACTACCGGGATTAGATCGCTACCCGACAGTAGAATACCGCCGTATGACCGCTCCTCAAAAAGAAAGATGGGACAGTCACTTCGGCCCTGAGAACAAAGCCTTCATCAAGAAAGTTCCTACAATGAGCCACAGGGACATCGTGCGCTGGAAATACCAACGCTACATGAAGAACTACCTCGCCACCGTAAAAGCAGTCGATGAAAGCGTGGGCCGAATGCTCGACTACCTCGACACAAATGGTCTCGCTGAAAATACGATCGTCGTTTACGCCTCCGATCAAGGCTTTTACCTCGGAGAGCACGGGTGGTACGACAAGCGCTGGATGTTTGAAGAATCCTTTAAGATGCCTTTCGTAATCCGATGGCCAGGGGTCACCAATCCCGGATCACGCCCCAAGGAGATGATCCAAAACATTGACTACGCCCCCACTTTCCTCGAAGCAGCCGGAGTTGAAATCCCAGCTGAAATTCAGGGCAAATCAATTGCACCCGTTCTCAAAGGCACTCCGACGGACTGGCGTAAATCGCTCTACTATTCTTACTACGAAAAAGGAGAGCACAACGTCCCTCAACACTTTGGAGTCAGAACCGAGACTCACAAAATTTTCTACCTTCCGGGAACCGACGAATGGCAACTCTTTGATCTCGTCAAAGATCCACAGGAACTCAAGAGCGTCCATGACGACCCGTCGTATTCCGAGGTGAGAAAAAAGCTTACGAAAGAATTCCACCGCCTCCGTAAACATTACGAAGCGCCCCCGATGAAGATCAAAAAAGGAAACTGAAAATGCAACCTTTGAGGACTCTATCGGTCCTCATCTTACTGTTTAGGGGATCTTACTCAACGATCGCAAATTTCCGGGCAACCACCTCGACCGCCAAGGTCTCAAGTTGCTCATCTTCGAGGCGCTCAATCGCTTCAATCGAAAATCCTTGAGCCACCAAACTGCGGGCATCCTTTGCAGTGATGCCCCGAGCCATAAGATAAAAGATCTCCTCGTCACTCACACGTGACGAAGTGCTTCCGTGTGAGCATTTCACATCATCAGCATTGATCTCAAGGCCAGGCATCGAGTGAGCTTCACACTCATCGGTCATCATGAGATTACGACAGGTTTGATAAGCGTCGGTGCCGTGTGCCCCTTCATCGACAAAAATAAGCCCGGAAAAAATCGTAGTGGCTTTCCCAAAAAGCGTATTTTTAAAGAGGAGATCCGAAAAGGTGTTACGAGCTCCATGATGCTGGAAGGTCCGCTGGTCATATTCTTGGCCGGTATCAGGTAAAGTGACCGAAAGAATCTCCGACTTAGCATCCGACCCACTGACAGTTGAGTAAGTTTCTTCACGCACCCACTTGGCCCCAGTATGCACGACAGCAAGTTTGGCGTTGGAGGATGCCTCTAAGGTAGAGTCCGAGAACCGAATCAACTTACTGTTGCGATTGAGTTCTTGGGTCACGAGGCATGTGATCTTAGAATTTTCGGCGGTGCGTACATCCGTAGCGGTGACTACAACAGCGGCGGAATCATCGATGGAAATGAACCGCTTCACGACTCTGATATTCGCACCAGCTTCAGCTTCGATGACAACGCCAGGAAGAAATAATCCCTCTCCTGAAACAAAGTAGATCAATTCAAGCGAAAGATCAGTGCCACTTCGAATATGCAAAGTGTGCTTTGACTTAGCAGCATGCAAGGCGGCATGTTTCGAAGAACCTAGGCGCGAAGTTGGACCAAAAGAACCCTCAACCAATTCGGCTCCATCAGACGAACCTGAAACGAGATCACGGTTGGCGAAAACAAGCCGGTCGAAACCCTTGAGGGGCTCGGGAAGATCACCTGACGTTCCAGTTCCGACAGTCTCTAGCCCGGAAAGATTGGCTTCTTTCCAAGAGCCGAAACGCCAGTTTTCGTCGGTGCGCACTGGCCAATCGAGCTCCTCAAATTTCTCAAGAGCAGGGGAAACAAAAGTAACAGACATTTAAGAGTGTGTAAAAGTGGATTGGTTCCAGTTTTGAAAACAGGTTTACCTTAGCCGACGGATCCTTCCATCTCTAGGTCAATCAAGCGCTTCAGTTCAACCGAATATTCCATCGGAAATTCTTCAACTAAGTCGTTTATGAATCCATTAACGGCAAGTGACATAGCTTGAGTCTCAGAAAGTCCACGCTGCTGCATGTAGAAAAGCATCTCCTCGGAAACTTGACTCACACTCGCCTCGTGCTGGGTGACATGTTGATTTCCCTTCACCGAGATCGCCGGATAGGTATCGGTCCGGCTATTCGTGCTGATGAGCAAGGCGTCGCACTCGGTATTATTCTTGCACCCTTTGAGGTGTTTGGGAATGTGGACCTGACCACGATAAGTCGAGCGACCTTCCCCGACCGAGATTGATTTAGAGATGACGTTCGAGGTCGTATTGTTCGCGGCGTGAATCATCTTAGCGCCAGTGTCTTGGTGCTGGCCGTCGTTAGCAAGAGCGATAGAAATCACTTCTCCACGCGCTCGGTCGCCTTTCATGACAACACCCGGATATTTCATCGTAAGACGTGACCCAATATTACAATCAATCCATCGGATCTCAGCATCTTCGTGAGCTAGA
>CESO01132189.1_pt1 | contig 20652 bp, 22 predicted proteins | sample 356341 | NCBI WGS metagenome assembly CESO01 (sample SAMEA2621812, study PRJEB7988) | marine metagenome | biome: marine biome (ENVO:00000447); feature: deep chlorophyll maximum layer (ENVO:xxxxxxxx); material: "saline water (ENVO:00002010), including plankton (ENVO:xxxxxxxx)" | depth 35 m | reverse complement strand
ATCCATTATTATTTTTTGTTGAGCAATTATTTATAGTCACCACTCTTACAATTTCACCTTCTCCAACTGATAAATACAATCGCTATAATAATTTTGTAATACGATGGGCAATGACTGTAATTGTTTTGTTTTTTAACTCTAATATTTTTTTGCAATTTCTGGATTCTTTTAATTTCAAAGAATTGAGAAAAGACATGTTTAATCATCAGTTATTCTCAATCAAAAGATCAATTGCTTCTTTCTCATTCTGATTTAATTCCCGATAATACCCTGACATATACTCATCACAAATCCCCTGCTTACTTAAAATATATTTTCCTTCAGCCACTTTTAAAAAATTATCTCTACCTGGGGTTTGTGGCATACTTTCCAACAAACGACTTAACTTTCTTTGCGATTCCAAAGAACCTTCCATATTCCCTGCCTTAAATTTCTCATATATATCGACAATAGGATCAATGAAAGAGCATGCCTCAGCAGTTGTTGCCCCTTTAACACCAAGACAGAGATTGGCATAGAATGTTCGTACTACGGCAGTTAGTACCTGAAAGTTTTCATCCTGGAAACTAATGACTTTTTCTGTGTGAACTGCATTGCTCGTGCTGAACTTAATACCCGCAATATTAGGATATCCTTTCATTTTCTCAACAAACTCTGGGGGAATAAATCGTGCCCAGTTTGCGCTCGTATACATCCAAACTGGTTTTGTTGCATGATCTGCAAGAGCCTTATACATCCACTCAATTCGATCGAGACTCAGCAGGTTATGATATGGCATAACATGATAGGCATCAAATTCAAGATGAGATGTATCATTCATGAAATTTTCCATATCACGCATTGCAAAAAAGCCAGCGCCTACTATCAGTGGAGACTTACCCGCATTCGCCTCTACAACAGTATTCACAATTTGCAATCTCTGTTGATAGGTCAGATTCATATCCTCAGCACCTGTACCTAGAACCCAAAATCCACCAATATTCTTTGCGTTCAGATATTCAACTAACTTGGCTAAGGAAGGTTCATCGATCTCACCACTTTTTGTTAGTGGTGTTAACAAAACAGGTATAACACCTTCCAGTATTTTCATTCTCCCTCCTTATTGGCTTCTAGTACTTTTAAATATTCTTCGGCTACGATTACGTCTGCCAATTCATCAACATCAGTAGAGTGATATTTATCCATGACCAATGGTATCTGTCTGTCTGCTGTAAACCTTTTCTCTTTTACAAAATAATCTCTTTTTACTGCATACAACGCAGCATTATAAATATAAAATGGTTCTCTAGCATCTAGTTTTGGATCTGAACAATACGCAACCATTTCTCCATCTTCTTTTATCCTTTTAAGTACTGGATCCCTTTTCTGAAATGGGCCTTTCACAGCTGCCAAGCTATCCAGATTAGAACTCCATAAACTCTCTATAGCGACATCGATATGCTCTGATGACCGGATTGGCGAAGTGGGTTGCAACAAAACAATCAAATCATATTGATAGCCCTTTTCATTCTCCATCCATTCCAATGCATGAAGAGTTACATCGATATTTCTAACTTCATCGGTCGCCAATTCTGTGGGACGAATAAATGGTACCGGTGCACCATAATCTTTTGCGACCTTAACAATCTCTTCATCATCAGATGTTACCAGCCAATCGGTAATTAATTCTGCATTTTTTGCAGCCATAATTGTGTAGGCAATCATTGGATGACCAGCAACATGCATGATGTTTTTTCTTGGAAGCCGTTTTGACCCACCTCTGGCTGGGATTACTGCAAAGACTTTTGGATTCATATACGTATATACTCCCTCGCAATATCATAATTCCCTTGGTGATTCTGACCAACTTCGGCAATCGTAACTTGGGTTCCGTCAAAAGTTACTTTCTTAAACATTTTTTTTCCTAAAATTTCATGACGCCTGTTAAACCTTCAGGTTTAAACCTTTGCGACTAAGTCTACAGCATCCAGATAAAAGCCGCTTCGTTTAATTTTTCCATCTTCCAGTATTGTGGATTGGGGGGTGTCTTTGAGCATGTCAGAGAACCGTTCAACGTGTTGTGGATCCTCGATTGCATAAACCATACCGTTACAAACAACTCATTTGGCATTTTTACCCCTTCTTTTCCACCTGTTTCACCGCCCGATTAATGGCGGCGTAACTCACACAAGGTTTTTTCATATCGCCCTAACCATATCGCGGAAGCTGTGGCTGCACTCGAGTAGTTGTTCGTATGTGCCTTGCGCCACCACCTGTCCGTTTTCCAGTTCCACAATAGTGTCACAGCGCTGCACAGTACTGAGCCGGTGGGCGATGAAGAGCATGGTGAGATCGCTGTCAAGCCCTTCGATGGCATTTATCACAGACTGTTCCGTGGCGTTGTCGAGGGCGCTAGTGGCTTCATCGAACACCAGCACGCTGGCCTGCTTATAGAGCGCGCGTGCGATGCCAATGCGTTGGCGTTGGCCGCCTGAGAGACGGATACCACGCTCTCCTACATGGGCTTGGTACCCCTCCTTACTGCTTTCAATAAAATCTGCAATCTGTGCTTGACGTGCTGCCTCCTGCACCCGATCCAGATCAATGGCATTGCGCGGTATACCGAAGGCGATGTTCCCAGCCAGAGTGGTGTCGGCCAGGTAGATGCTCTGTGGCACGTGGGCGATGGTTTTCTGCCATGCCCTAACACGGGTACCATTGATGGATTGACCATCCACCAGAAGTTCACCCTCGGTTGGCATCAGTAATCCCATCAACAGGTCAAGCATAGTGCTCTTGCCGCTGCCGGTGCTGCCGACGAAGCCAACCCTAGCACCCTTGGGGATGGTGATATTGAGGCCATCCAGCACCCAGGGGCTGTCGCTGGCGTAGCGGAAGCGCACGGCATTGAAGCGGATCACGTCCTTAAAGAGCAACGGCGCGGGAGCGGGTTGCAGTAGATCCATCGGCAGGGGCTGATCGAGCAGTGAGATAGCATCAGCCAGTGAGCCATGATTGCCGGCAATGGTCGCCCAGGCGCCATAGGCCTGCTGTAGGGCCGGTATCAGACGTTGCGCGCCGAGTGCCAGCGCGCCGAGCACTGGCAGGGCTGTGGCAATGCCACCAACTTGTCGGCTAAGGGCATAGGCCAAGGCGGCGATCAGCACCATTCCCAGGGCTTCCATGATGTGACGGGGGCTTTGTCCAATAAAGTTATTTTTGCCATTCGCACGCCGCAATGGATGGTCGGACTGCCGGTATATGTCGCAGTAAACTGGCTGTGTGCCATCCAGCAGCACATCGCGAATGCCACCCAAACCTTCTTGCAATGCTTTAACAACTTGAGTTTGTTCGTGGGCGACGCGCTGGCTATTTCGAATCAGCCGTCGGCGTGCGTTCCAGGCGATCAATGCATAACTGGCACCGAAACCGACAGCTGCCACCGAGGCGACCATCGGATCAATAGCGAGCAATGTGAGCATGATGGCCACCATCAGCACGGTTGAACTAATCAACGTCATCAATTGGGATAGCACATTGACGGCACTGTTAACCTTGCCGATACCGCTGATCACCTGGCTGGTGTTGCGGGACACATGCACCGAATAGGGTTGGTAGAGGGTGCGGCGATATACCTCGATGCTGAGGTCTGAACCGGCGGCAAACGTGAGCCGGATGTTAGCCCACAATAAAAGTATGCGGATTGCGCCCGCTATCAGGGCTGCCGCGACAAACGCGACTGTGAGGGGCAACACCAATTGATCGGCCGAGGTAATGCCCCAGGACAGGACCACATCCGTGACGATCGGGTAGTTGAATACTTGTTCGGGGGCAACAAGTATACCGATGAATGGCAGCACGGCACCCAGGCTGACGACTTCTGCGAACGCGCTGACCAGCATCAAGACCATTAGCAGCCCGAATTGTCGATGTCGCCGGTGGAGGTGATGCCAGAGGCGCACCAGCACATTTAGGAGGGTGGGGATGGAGTTCGTTTCAAGATTCAATGGGATTCCGCCATGAGATGCGCAGTCGCACTTGATGTAGCTGTTTTGATGCGCCTCTGGCAGAGATAATGGCTGTTTTTTTAGGGTATTTATCCATGCATTATTCCTTGTTTTTATATCTTAGCATTGTCTTCCTAAGTGACTTCAGTGCCCTAATATTATCTCGGCCAATTAATTCATAAATTATTTTTACAAGTGTTTTAATTCTTAGCATTTCATACAAAATATTCTTTCCCAAAAATATACACCATTTTGGGAAAACATATAGATACCATCCAAGTTTATTGCTTCCAGATTCATTGTTATCTTCGCCAGCTGATACTTGGAATGAATTGACAATAGAATATATATATGCCTTGCCCATTCTATTTACTGTCCTATTTGTTTCACCTGCATTTTTAAAATACACAACTTCTTCAGTATTAGCGTATCTCAAATCATAAAACCAAGCTGCGACCATCACAAGAATTCTGTCAGATGCTGAACCATGAATAAACAGATCACTTTGGAAATGTAGCATTGCATTAACTAACAACTTCCTGTCCCATAACCCACAAAACAGGAAGTTTATCTTTTTAGCTGAACAACAACTATTAATTACTTGGCGCTTGCTTTTATATACAGGAACATGTACCAAATTCCTCTCTTTATCTGTAAATCTATCAACAACCCCACAACTTGCATTCACACCTGTGCTTTTAATATTTCCATATAATACTTCGAGACAGGTGTTGGAGATATAATCATCAGCTCCTAGAATTAAAATATATTTGCCATCACTTTTACTAACGGCATAATGAAAGTTATTTAGTAATCCATGATTTGCATCTCTATCATGCAGGTGAATTTTATGGGACGCAATTTCATCACTAAAATTATTCTTTATCAGTTCTAATGTTTTGTCAGTAGAACAGTTGTTTGAAATAACTACATTATAATTATCGTAACTTTGCTCTACTGCAGATTTGACTGCCCTTACAATTGTATCTTGCCCATTATATACCGGAATACAAATTGTTAATTTAGGTAACTCGCTAATTTTACTAAAGCCATCTTTCTTGTTCATAATTTTCTAATATATCGTGCCTAACAAAAAAAGCGCATTTCTGGTGGCCAAACGCCGAACTATCTCTGACATAAGCGCTTGATACGGGTAACTGATAAAGTCATTCACACCATGTGAGGAGTAGATTTTCATGATGCGCAAAGAATGGGGCGATGGCCAATTTCGACCATTGGTTTAGGTTTTAAGTCGGTTTCTTCTGAGAGTCGTGTACCAGGGCCGCCAGCTAGGATCACTGCTTTCATGTTCTTGTCTCAAATATCCGAAATACAAGACTTTCCACATCCAGCTTATGATATGAAAGTACCTCATGGCTCAGCCCGCAAACGGGAACTTCTTCAATACCAAACATATTAAAGGATGTATCGACAAGACTTGCCTGAGCAATTGCAGAACCAATCCTTTCACCTTGACCACCTTTTATCAGGTGGTTGTCTAGTGTGAATACATGCTTGATTTCACCAATTATCTCTTTAATCCAATCTTGATTTATTTCGTTCAACCAAGGGAGATTAACTACCTTAAGCCCAAATTCATGCTCCCTCTTTAAGACCTCTGCCGCATTAAAGGCCTGTGCCAGCATTACCGGGCCATAAGCAAATATAATAGCATCATCTCCTTCTGTCAGCACAACACCCTTCCCTTTTTTCAGCACATAATCTAATGGTAAAGTATATGGAACTTCACAAGGTACAGAAACTAAGCGTATGTATGTACTCTCTTTGTTTGTGTTAACCGCATAGTCCAGTATCATCCTTACCTCTTCCTCACATGAGGGCTCAAGCAATGTAAGGTTTGGTATGGCACCCAGTGCAGAGATATCACGAACCATTTGATGTGAATGGCCAGGACCAGCTGGCAACAATCCAGCCAATGACCCCGTATAGATACATTTGGTGTTTTCAGATGCGTTGTTAAAAAACTGTTCATTTGCTCTTGATGCTAGAAAACAGGCAAAACTATGAGAAATAGGCAGCTTTCCTTTTAATGCAAGGGCTCCTGCTTGTGAAACCATATCCTGCTCTGCTATACCACACTCTATGAATCTTTCCGGGTATTTATTGCGAAAACTTAATAATCCGCAATCAATCATTAAATCCGCATCAAGGACCACAATTTCTTCATGCTCACTGCCTAGTTCAGTTAAGGCATTTTCATATGCTGGGATTAACTTTTGCTGGGTAGGAGGATGTTGCATATCTTTTTGTTGATATGCTACCTCTACAATTTGTATTGGTTCTTGATTTAACTGCTTTAGTAATTTATTAGTGTTACTGACCAGTTCATCTACTGCTTTTTTGTAATCTCCCTGCGAAGGTGCCCCACTATGAAATTGATAGAATTCATTATTACCCATTGCTGTCGCCTCCATAAAGGAGACTCCACAACCTTTTATTGTGTCTGCAATGATGATCTGTGGTAGCCCTTTAACCTTTCTAGTTGATTCAACTGCCTTTGAAAAATCCATAAAGTTATTGCCGTTGCATCGCTCAACATGCCACCCATAACTTTTTAATTTTAATTCTAAATTACCAAGATTACTCACGTTGTCAACCCATGTATCGGATTGAATCTTGTTATGATCAATAATTACAGTAATCTCTTCAAATTTACCATTTACTGCGCTAGGTAGTGATTCCCAAAATTGCCCTTCTTGCAGTTCTCCGTCACCAGTTAGTACATAGACTCTGCCACTTTTCCCATCTAATCTGTTAGCTTTAACTAATCCTTTTGCCTTTGAAATTCCCATGCCCAGTGAACCTGTATTGGTGACCATGCATGGTGTAGTTGTAACATCTGGATGGCCAGGCAGTCCATTTATACGACGGAGTTTATGAAGATATTCATATTCTATCTTTTCTATACCAATCAAGACAGCGTATAGCCCTGGTGCATCATGGCCCTTGGATGAGAAGAACAGGTCATCCTCTGTAAGAACATTTAGATGCAGCCATGAGAAGATATCAATACTACTAAAGCTTGTGCCGATATGACCAGAACCTGCTTTAGCTATCATATAAAGCGTATTAATCCTCGAAAAGATTGAAAATATTTCTGTTTTTTCTATTGCAGAAAGATCTCTATCATTGAGTATTTTTCTATAATCATTTTGTTTTATGTGGTATCGCATTTAAATTCTCTTCAAATATTATTTCAGTTACACTTGGCTTGGATCAATAATCATATAAATATCCTTCAGTTCAGAATATATTTCTAATGCTTCAGTGCCTGGCTCTCGACTGCCATTGCCAGATTGGCGCATACCACCGAATGGCATATGTGGTTCACTGCCGTAGGTTCCAGCATTGACTACTGTTGCGCCACATTTTACTTTATGGCTAAATTCCATAGCACGGTGATAATTTTGCGTATGTATGCATGCGGTCAAACCATAGGGTGAGTTGTTGGCGAGCTGAAGTGCTTCCTGAAAGTTATTGACTGAATAAAGAATTGCAATAGGACCAAACAACTCATTTTGAGAAATGTCATCCTCTGGCTTCACACTTTCCAACAAGGTTGGTTGGATATAGAAACCATTTTTATATTCCCTGGTTTCTAGACGCGCCCCTCCCATCAATACAGATGCACCTACTGTTTTTGCTGCATTAATTGCTGTTAGCATGTTATTAAGCTGTCGCTCATTAATTACTGGGCCAAGATCATCTCCATTATTGGGACCAATAGATAATTTCCTGGTAGCCGCTAACAATCTTTTTTTGAATTCCACATAAACTGATTTAAAAATAATAATTCTACTCCCTGATGCACAGCGTTGGCCTGCGTTGCTAAAAGCAGAAAGGCATACCCATTTCACTGCATTATCTAGATCAGCATCGTCACAAACAACCAGTGGGTTTTTACCACCTAATTCAAGTGATACTTTTGCTAGGCGTTTACCTGCTGTTTCAGCTATCCACCGCCCTACGCGAGTGGAGCCAGTAAAGCTGATAACATCTACATCTTCATGTTCCACAAGTGGTGCCCCAGCCTCATCACCCAACCCTTGTAAAACATTGAGTACACCACTTGGTAGACCTGACTCATGTACTATTTTCGCAAAGATCCATGCAGTTGCTGGTGTATCCTCAGCCGCCTTGAGTACAACACCATTACCACATATAAGCGCTGGAAAAACCTTCCATGCTACATTGGCAATAGGGGTATTTGCAGCAATGATTAACCCTGCTACACCGCATGGCTGTCTTACTGTAGAGGCATATTTGTTTTCTATACCACTGGTCGTGGTGCGCCCATATAATCTCTGGCCTTCACCCGCATAAAACCGACCAAGTGAAATTGCACCACCTGTTTCTCCTAACGCTTCTTGGTATGATTTTCCTGTTTCTTGTGCAACAACAAATGCTATCTCTTCTTTGTTATTCTCTAGTGCATTACAGATTTTGTGCAGCATATCTCCCCTTTGAACCGCTGGGATGTTTGCCCATCTAATTTGTGCTTGTTTTGCTGTTAAAACTGCTCTATCTATTTCTAACTTTGTTGATCTGGTGACCTTACAAATAACTTCTCCTGAGTGCGGAGATAATTTATTAATAGTTTTCTTCTTTTCTGCTGGAACCTCTTCACCATCAATCCAGTTCATCACCTCATTTGGTATTACTTTAATACGCTCATGTTTTCTCATTACCATGCCGTCCAGCCACCATCCAACATGATGGTTGCACCTGTAACATAAGAAGATGCATCAGACATTAAATAGACAATCGTTCCATTGTATTCATCTGCATTTGCCATTCTACCCATTGGTACTTTATTGCAGTAGCCTGTCATAAATTCTTCATCTTGATTGTTAAATACACCACCAAGACCCATTAAATTGGTACGAACTCCCGACTTAGCCCAATAAACAGCGATATATTTTGTCAGGTTGACTAAAGCTGATTTGGAGGCTGAATAGACTACTGGCTTGTAGAATGGTTCACCACTATTCTCTTTCCGATACTCATAAATTCGTTGATCCGGTGAAACCATTCCATAAGTTGAACCAATGTTGATAATAGATCCTGTACCCATATCAGCCATTGTCTTCCCAAACACTTGACATGCCTGAAAAGTACCTTTTACGTTTACATCCATTACTCGATCCCATGATCCACTAGGAAAATCTTCAAATGGTCCAGTCTCTTCTGCAGGTGCATTAGGTGGAGAGTCAAGTGCAGCATTATTAATCAGACCGAATGGTGGTTGCCCCCATTTTTCTTGTATTTTTTGCAACGCCTGTTCCAGTGATTCTTTACTGGTGACATCCGCTTTAATGAGCATTAATTTATTATTCTCATAATCTTTCAATAGACTGGACAATGATGTTTCAGAAACTACAGTATCTAAGATTACTACTTTTGCTCTATTCTTTAATAATGTTTTTGTAAACTCTTGGCCAAGTTGCCCCATGCCGCCTGTTACAACTACAATTTTATTTTCGATATTAAAAATTGAATCTGTCATTTTTTCTATTTATTTGCACTTTTATGGTATTTAATTATTAAATCACACACTTCACGTACAGCTCCTTTACCACCATCTTTTTTTGTTTTGTAGTGAGCAAGATGTTGAATATCTGGATGTGAATCTCCGACAATAATTGGCAGTCCAACTTTTTTTAAACATTCACTGTCATTTATATCATTACCAACAAATATTGCATCCTCAATTTCGCATTGATATTGATCTAGTAATTTAATTAATGCAGAAAGTTTATCATCACAATTTTGTATACACTCTATTCCAAGTTTTTGACACCGTTTAGAGACCACAGAATTTTTCTCTGTGGAGATTACCCATACAGGTATCCCAATATTTTTTAATTTTGACAACCCTAGTCCATCACTACGCCAGCAGGCAACAGACTCCTCACCTGTTTCTGAAGTATATACTAAGTTATCAGTAAAAACGCCATCAAAATCAAAGGCTAGAAATTTTATTACTGAGATTTTTTTTGCCAATTCATCTGTGATCTTCACTCAAAATCCTCATATTTTATTAGATCCCCTTTTTTAATAGCTCTGTTTAATTTTTTTCCAATAACTTGATTGCTCTCTCGAACTGGAATGTATTGATCTTCAAAAATTTTTCCAGATAGGTTATCTAGGTTTAATTCATCACCAGCTGTCAAGTCTATATTTGCGACTATTGACTTTCCAAGTTTCATAAATACTGTCTCTCTACCCAATTCTCCTTCATCTTTTGGAGGCATCATCTCTGGAACACGCTTTATATCTCTAACAAAATTTCTAAAGCCATGTTGTTCCAAAGCAAAACTATGATCTGTTCCTTTCCATGCTCGATTTAATGTGACATGTTTTTCAAATACTCTTGCACCTTTCATGTAAGCTACGGGTCCACTAGATATTCCATTAAAATGGTCTGACAACCCTACAGCACACTCAGGAAATTCCTTTATTAATAACTCTATATTGTCTAACCCCAATCGGTCATGATTACAAGGGTATTCAGAAACACAGTGAAGCACAACAATCTCGTCTAAGTGCTCACTTAAAATTGAGATACTCTCTTTAATTTGCTCAAAATTACCACCACCCACGCTAATCACAACTGGTATGCCTTTTTTTGCAATACGATCAATAAATGGTAAATTCCCCAAATCAAATGATGCTATTTTTAGAATATCTACCCCAATATCACACAACAAGTCTAAGCTTGGCTCATCAAATGGAGTGGACATAAATTTAACACCATACTTTTCACAATCTTTCTTCAGTATTGGCAACCATTCTGGGTTAAGCTCCAATTGTTCACGGTGCTTTCCATACACCTCTGAAAATGCATTTTCACTGTTATATAATTTGTTATATGCTGTTTCTGAAAAGAGATATTTATTATCTCTGGTTTGAAACTTAATTGCATTAGCGCCTATATCTGAAAAATCTTTGATGTATTTTCGCGCCAAATCAAGTTCACCTTGATGATTTTGCCCAACTTCTGCAATAATAAAGGCATCTTCTTTAATTTCGCTTTTTTTAAACATGTATTAATCTCCATTTTTATTTTTAGTTGAAAGGACAAATTCATCAGCAACAATAGGTCATTCTCCTCCTATCGACGAGTCATCCCATGCATTATAATTATCTAATACTCCTAATGGCCAACTTCATATAATCAAATCTCACCTGGAAAGTAATACTCTGATTTATTAAAAATATTAGTATAAGGGGTAAGTAGTGAAGAGTTAGTCAAATAACTCATATCTTCCATCGAATATAACGTTTTGAAATAAAAGGATATACTGAGTATTGAAACAAATGTTAAAAATACTTTTGAATTAAATTTAACTTTTAGTTGGCCATAAATATTTGGTAAAATTAAAACAATTAGCACGAACCCATATATTGAAGCCTGTGCAGCCAGTATCTCGACAAATTTCAAAGCGAAATAGATTCCAAAACTTATGATATATAGACCCATTATCTTTCTTTGAATTTCACTACCCCTATCGTAGATTTTGGCAAACGCAACAACTACAAGAAAAAGAATTAATCTAGAAATGCTTTTGAAATCTATAAAAAATCTACTAGATTCACTACCTTCTGTACTGAAGTAAAATTCAATTCTATCACCGTAAGGAAGGTGATTAAAAAAATCCATCATATTTGCAGCAGGAATTAATGAGATGCAAAAGCCAAAAAAAATACCCAAATAAAGGGTCTGTCTTCTTAAATCTAGATGAGCCAGAATATAAAATAGAAGTAAAATAAGTGATGCGGCATGAATTAAACTCAATATAAAAACAATACTTACAAATTTGATGTGCTTGCGATTCTGCAAGCACTCCAGCAAATAGTAAATCCCAATTGCAATAGTTAATCCTTGCCTTATCCCACTAAAGACCCATACAAAATAGAAAAGGCAAAAAAATATATATAACGAAAATACAGGATATTGACTGTATTTTTTGCATATCTTGCCTATATAGTAGAGTGTTATTAATGCCGATAAAGCTAGATATTGTTGGTATGAAAGGCCAATATTATTGAAGATTGATCCTAAAAGCCTAAATAATATCTCCTGCCCTGTTTCTACTCCAAACTGATCAAGGACTGACGTGCTGACTAGAGAGTATAAAAATTCATACGCAAAGTAGTCCGGGCCAACACCGTATCTGAAACTGGCAAGCATCAGTAACAGAAATAGATATGAGTAAAAGAAAAAATTACTTCTAGGAATAAGCGTTGAAAATGCAAATCCAGTAATTAATACCATCAAATATATCATCTTTTATAGGGACTCTTTAAGATGCCGATTTTCAAACGAATGGTGAAGTAATAACATTGATAAGCATCTTAGGGTGTGGATCGACTGAAATGTTTGCCCAAGTTGATATATGAATTTCATGTCAGTCTCTATTTGGATATCCAGTCAGTACCCCATGTCGGTGAAGGACCAAGTCGCCTTGCCGCCTCTTCCAAATGAGACAATCTCACATGCTTAATATGCTTGTGATCTTCAAAAGCCATAAATCCAGCTCTCAGACGAACTTTGAAATCTTCATTACATTTGCAACCATCACGTGCCAAAACTGGCCAATAGACCCTCATGTATATCCATGAAATCATTTGCCATATTTTCCACATAATAGGTGACAAGTACTTTTCAGCATAAATCATTTTCTGTAGATAGCCAGCATAAATATTTAACACAGGATGTCCCGCTTTATAACTCCCATCGGCTTTATGATAAGATTTGAACTCTGGAACATATATTATTTTGAGGCCGGCGCGGAGGATGGCTGTAGAGTAATCCCACTCTTCATAACCAAAGAAATATTCTTCTGGATAATAACCTATGGTTTCCAAAGTCGAGCGTGGAATAAGGCACATGGCTCCTGATGCCCAACCAGTATAAGAGACATTGTCATACTGACCTTGATCAATTTTATCCATGCCTCTAGAGACGCCAGATGCTCGAAAAAGATCAATGTGACCGCCGGCATGCCAAAAAATGTTCGGTGCGCTCTTCCTCATTATTTTTCCAGTGACAGCACCCAACTTTGGTTCCTTTTGAGCCTCAAGTATCGCGGGCTCAAGAAATCCAGGTTCCACGATTGTATCGTTGTTCAATACCAACACATAGTCAGCATCTAGACTATAAGCTTCTCGCATACCAACATTAACACCACAGCTAAACCCTAAATTATTGCTGTTTAGAATATACTTTGCATAAGGAAACTCCTCTTTAAGCTTTTCTATCGAACCATCATCAGAAAAGTTATCAACTATAATAATGTCACGATTTTTATAAGTAACGTTTTCAAGTGATAAAAGACATGCCTTTGTGTCCTTATAATTTTTCCAATGTAACACAACTATATAGATACTTGGTTCGTTTTTTGTCACGCTATCCTCCAATGTATAATGTTCATTTCGAATCCATGGATTCGACCATCAACTGCGAGTCCGCTAAGTTACTTTTTTTGTATTGAGGGACACTTTATAAAGTGCTCATTTACGAGATGGTTGAGCCACCACAAACAGCTGCTTTCTATTCAAAAATGATGACAACAAGCGGCAAACAACTGCTTGCATGAAGCCAGTACCCAAGAAGAAAAAGCGCTCGGACCAAGCAGATTTAACAATTTTTATTGTCGTTGGAAGATATCCAGCATCCTCAAAAGTGTTACCGATAAGGAGGGGTGTCCAGGTATGCAGGTGACGATCCAAATTCCCTTGCTGCCACTGCTTATTTTCTGCAGTTCGATAATCATCGATAGGTAACATAGTCACAAAGACTCCATCGGGATTGAGGGATTCTCTCAGCTGCTTGAGTGTCTCGATTGGATTGGGTACGTGCTCAAGAACATGATTAGAGATGATTGCATCGAACTTTTTCCCAGATACCAATAACTCTTGGATACTGCTATAGACTTTTAAATTGTTTTCTTTTTCAGCGAGTGAGCGGGGATAGTCATTTACCTCAAGACCCTCAATACTTCGGACGCTCTTGGAAATGATTGTAGCAAGAGCGCCGTTCCCGCATCCAAAATCTAAAACATCCATATTTTTGCCTAAATAGGGTAAAAAATCCCTGCTTTGCAATACGTGCCCTAGATGAAAAACTTCGTCTTGCCCAATATGTCGAGCATAAGCCTCACCAGACTCTCCAGAATAGTATTTTTCATTACTTTTTGACATCTAATCTCCTAGTTATAATATTAATGCAATTCACATTAAGATTGGAAAATACATTCAGCCTTAATTCTGACCTTAAGCTTAACAACCTAACCCATTTCGTTAAAGCTCAATCCATAACCTAACTAATTAATTTTTTTAGCTCTACTAAAAATCTCCGAAGAGCAGATACAATTCTTTATACGCTACGTTGAAATTCACTTGGCTCTCAAAGTAAATTATTTAGAGCGGCAAGTGGTGGAATCTTAGAACTCTTGGTGGTCGCAGCAAAAAATCTCAACAAGATGATATAGTCCTTACTTATTTAGTTTTCACTTTTGAGTTATTTAAGTTTTTCATTTGAAAAGGCAATAAGTCTAAGATTTAAATCTTCAGGTTTACCAAAATTCTGCTCAACAAAACTGCGCCGAGCCGCTTGAACTGAAGAACCTTGCCACCAGCGGTTTGGGTCATCTACCACACGAGATAAAAAAGCAGCAGCCGAAACTGGATCTGTGTGAAAAATACCAGCAGCAATTACCTCATCAAAGAAATCTAAATAACTATCATCAAGATAATATGCATCTTGGTTCAGCAACACAATCATGGGAATATTGGCTATTAAACCTTGTAAGTAAGGGGTTGACAAATAATCTACAATAAGAATCCTGCAGCGCGCTAAAAGCGCTGTCATATTGACTCGACCATCAGTATCTACAGTACCAAATTGATAATGATATTCATCTCGAAAGATCTCATCCAAACGGTGAACTGGCAACAATGTGCGTTTAAATTCAGGATAATCACGATAGTAAATCTTAGTCTTAATATCAGGACTTAATGCTGAAAAAAAACTTTGTTTTGATTCTATATATCTTTTTGCATTTGGTGAGCCGCATTCACCATAGCCGGAGCTAGAAATAGGAGGCTTCACGAATGCACTATCACCTATATAGAGAATAGGAATATCAGCGACTTTCTTAACGCCAAGTTCTATCCATTTAAAATTGGAACCAGCTGGAATAACTTTTTCACTGGTTGGTGATGACCAGCCTAATGATAAGAACAAATCTACTTTTCTGAGAATGTACCAAACTATATTTCCAAGATACTGTTGTTGTAAGTAGTTGTGCTCGGTATGAATCGTTGTAATATTAAGCTCAGCTGCTTCTGCAATAACTAACAAACTATCCTCGCATAATGTTTCATTCGCCAAATGAGTAAGTTGTGGAAAGCTCTTCAAAAATACTCTAGTAGATTTCAATCTTTCTGAAAACGTCTCCAACCATGTTGATGGGGCAGCACGAAATAGACTTGCGAAAAAGAATTTATCAAAGTCATCTGAATGACTTTGTGCTTCTGATAATATTGCTCGGGCTTCCCAGTTGATTTGATTTTCGTAAACGCCCCTGTCTAGAGACAGATGGCGAGCTTGCACCTTGCCTCGCGATCGCAGTTCCATATGTTGGAGAGCTTTTTTCTCCCAATGCACATTAAGTAGCAGTACTTTCGGTGAAACTAATAATCTTACCAACTGAACAATCAATTCCTGGAAAACAATGCTCTTGTTTCTCCAAATAGAATCAATATAAGATCTCAGTGAAGAAAAAATGGACGACGAAGGAATAATCTTCATAGAGTCGTCTGGAGATATCGTTCTCCCTCTGCTGGGTACCTTATCCTGGAGCTGATCTAGATAAACATGCATTAACTGTTCATCAGAGCCATCGCTATTCTCAAAAAACTCACGATGCTCCACTTCATCACTGGGAATGTATCCAAGATTTATTGCTGACTGATTGGTAACCGTAACACTCAATCCATGTTCAGTTACTAACTGACCAGCTCGGAAAATCCTCCGACATTTTGAAATATGTATCAAGAGAGTAAAACCTAAAACTCGCTCCCAGTATAGGTCCGGTTTGTCAATTCCGTGAATTTCACGAAGTCGACTCGAGAGCAACGGAATGTATTTTTCATAACGCGTCCGCTCAAATGCTGCGTCTTCTGCAAAAGCTGCTCGGGTTTCAGCCTCAATTGGAAGCACCTCAATTGTGCAGGACTGCTCAGCGGCTTGGCTCGCCAAACGAAGAGCGCGATCACTGTGGAGAACATAAATACTCGCACCACTTATTGACTCAGGTAAATCTCCATCCAATAGTAAAAATTTATTTTTCATATCTACTTTATAATCCTTTTTTACATCATTATCACTTTCCTAGGAGGATTGCTTATGGATGGTTATTAGATTTTAGGGGTATCATTATTATGAACACTGCTGTGACCAACTAATTTTTTTGCAATCCCTTCATTTTGAAAATCAATCAAAAATAGGAGTTCTCTCGAAAATTTGAATCACATCTTAGGAGAAATTTTAAATCTAGACTGAACGGTATTTTTTTGCATAATATTCTGCAATTAAGAAATCACTTTTTTCGTCAATATCAATTGAACTTTCTCTATCCATTTTATATGCAAAAATATTATCCTTTAAAAAGAAGCTTTTTTCTTCTAAAAGCTTTCCAATTTGACAAATATATATAGCCCCATTAAGTCTATAATATCTCTCTAAATCCTGACTTCGTTTATTTAAAATCTCATCACTCAAGAAGTTTTTCATAGATAAGCTGTCGTCCAATAAATTGGACCATAATGGACTATGATCCATTTGACAGACACTAATCACTGCATTAGCTTTTTTACTTTTTAATAACTCTATAGCCTCATCTATATGCTTCTCATTTCTGAGAGGACTGGTTGGTTGTAACAATACCACATAGTCATGTTTCTCTAGATTCTCTATAGCATGTTTGATTGCATCAAAGGTTGCAGCGATGTCGCTTGATAGCTCAGCTGGTCTATTGATTGTCAAAGCCCCATAATGCTCAGCAATCCCAAGGATCTCAGCATCATCACTTGTAACAGCGACTTTGTCTATGTATTTACTATTTACTCCAGCCTTAATACTCCATGCTATTAAGGGCTCTCCATTTAAATCAAGTACATTTTTTCTTTGTAAACGCTTGCTTCCACCTCTCGCAGGAATAATCGCTAATATTTTTTTATCATCAATCATTATGATATGTTTCGATGTCTTTTTGGGCTTTATCAAGCTGTTCCATCCGCCCCACATCTAACCAATATTCATGCACAGGAAACATACTAATTTGAGCTGAATTATTTATTTTTTCTTCTAGAAAATTTGGCATATCTAAGTAACTATTACCGTCAATAGTGTCAAGCATAGATGGATTAAGAACGTAAATACCAGCATTTACAAAAAACTTATGAATTGGCTTTTCTACAATAGAAGTAATTTGCTTACCTGTCGTCTCAATTACACCATAAGGCACTTGGAAGTCGTATTGGCGCGCACATACAGTTACATCTCCATCCTCCTTAAGGTGAAAATCAAGCAACTCTTTAAAATTTATCTTAGTAAGCAAATCACCATTCATCATTATTATTGGTAAATTAATTAAATTACGGGGTAGAAGACCAAGTCCACCAGCAGTGCCAAGAGGTTTTTCTTCATGTATATATTTAATAGTTACATTCCAATTGCTACCATCCCCAAAATATTCACGCAACATGTCAGACTTATAGTGGGTTGAAATATAAAAATTATTAAAACCTGCCTCAATAAATTGATTTAAAATATTCTCAAGTATAGGTTTAGTGCCAACTTTCAACATTGGCTTTGGTGTCATATCTGTTAATGGTTTTAACCTCTTTCCAAAGCCTCCAGCCAATAAAAAGACTGGATTACCAAACTTTTCTTTTTCTGTTACTTGTTGATGTGAAACTAATCTAATAATCCTTTTGTTACTATCAACAACTGGAATTTGCAATAGATCTAATTTTTTCATCTCTAATAAGATACTTTCGTCACTATCCGTCTCTGATGCGGTAGTTGGAGTTTTACACATAAAATCACTAACAGGCGTTTCTAATGAAAGATGCTTAATTAAACCGCGACGAATATCGCCATCAGTGACTGTGCCAATTAATTTCTGATTTTCATCTACAATCATTACAATACGCATCGACTCTTTGTTGAGAGTAACAATTGCATTTTTCATCGTATCCGTCTGCTTGAGGGTTATTTTTTTCCAGTCATACATTTTATTATCCCGTGATTAACATCCGTTCAAATAGACTTAAATAAGTTTCTTGATATAAATCTACTGATTAAATTATTCGATTATTATTTATATTTACTCTCATTTCTTGGTATTACTATAGGTTGTATACTCAATAAAATTAGAGATATACATATAGATGCCATTCATGCCTAACTACTATTTTAAATGTTCTTTATGATTAGTTTTTTTTGCTGAAGTTGCTAGCTGGATAAATATTATTTCAATCTCTATTGCTCAAGTGCATCTACAAATAAATTAAATAATTTCTGATCAATTAACAAGCCTAATTGCCTGTATCTGTGTTGTTACAGTTTTTTAGGGCAATTACATCGTCATAAATCTATCTAAGATTTTCAAGCCAACACGCCCGCTCTTTTCAGGATGAAACTGCAATCCCGTTATGTTATCTTTTTTTATAGCAGCAGAGACCAGCGCCCCTTCATATTCACATTGTGCTAATAGGTTCTTTTTATTTTTTGTGACAGACATAAAAGAATGAACAAAGTAAAAATACTCACCCGGTTCTATTCCCTCTAAACAACTGCCTTTCCAATCTTGATAATAAGGTGGTTCTATCCCAATCCATCCAATATGCGGAATCTTTCTAACAAAATCACCATCATAAATTTTGGGAATCTCCTTTACGTTCCCAGATATAAGACCAAGACCATCATGATTTCCATGTTCTTCACTCTGATCTAGCAACATTTGCATGCCCAAACAAATACCTAGCAATTCATTACCTGATTTAACAAAATCATTAATTGCACCAAGTACTCCGGCACCACGAAGGCCTTTCATCCCATCCTCGAAAGCCCCAACACCCGGTAAAACAAGACGATCCGCATTAGCAATTACTACAGGATCAGATGTCACTATTACTGTAGCACCAACCTGCTCTAGCCCTCTTTGGACACTTTTTAGATTGCCCATTCCATAATCTATAACTACAACGCTTTTCATTATCTGTCACACTGATGTATATGATCGAATAGGAAAGTCATTTTTAATACAATACTCCCTAATATCATTAATTGTTAATTGATCGTAGTGCAATACATGTGCTATTGCTATGGCGTCAGCATTGCCATCGCTAATCGCAGGGCTTATATCTTCCAACCGTCCCATTCCTCCGCTGGCAATCACAGGAATACTAACAACATTAGTAACTGCTTCTATAAGATCCACATCGAAACCTTTTGCAGTCCCCTCTTTATCAACAGAAGTCAATATTATCTCGCCAGCCCCTAATTCTTCACCCTTCTTTGCCCACTCGATAACATCTAAATAACTGTGCTCTCTACCATTATCATAATAAGCTTCCCAATGATCACCTTGCCACTTTGCCTGTATAGATAAAACCATACATTGACTACCAAATTTTCTAGAAACATCAGTAATTATATTCGGATTTTTAATTGCTTCGGTATTAATTGCTACTTTATCAGCTCCAGCTCTCAAAACGGCAGCAACATCATCAATACTTCGCAAACCACCATCAACGGTAATTGGTACAAAAACATTATCAGTAGTCTTTTCTATAATATCCAATAAGCTATTACGGCCATAGAGGCTGGCGACTATATCCGTGTAAAAGATTTCATCGGCGCCTTGCAAGTAATACTTTAATGCAAATTCATTTGGATCCCCCAGCTTTCGAAGCCCTTCGAATTGAACGCCCTTAACAAGATTAGGAGACTTTACATCTAAACGAGCAATAAGCCTTATATTACGCATTAGATTATATAAACCTATTATCTGGTATTAAAACAATTCTCACTTAGTAGCCTCAACATAAACTGAGATTTGAGGGTATGTTTGATCAAAATAAGTCAAATCACGCATCCAAGATGAATTACTTTGACCGTAACCAGACCTACAAATATTTTTAAAACCTGCTTTTAGTAGGAATTCTCTCAATTTATCATAATTCCACCAGGTTATATGATCTCCTGCTGAACTTGCGTTAAATGGAATAGAATCTGTAACTATATCTAATAACAAATTTGGTGAGTCTTTATATTTTTTTACTAAGGCCTCAACTTCTGAAGAGGTATACTTTTTTTCATTTTTTGTTTTAGAAAATGGTGACTTTGGGGTCGCCACTTCATATAACCATCTATCATATATAGTCATACGTGAGGGGGACCCATCCTCTAATTTAAAATTTTCATCCCAAAACCACCATTGCTCATCCTGTCTATTTAATGCAGACCAATCCAGATCGGCACATGGCCCTGTTACTATTCTTAAAATACCATCTTTATTTAAACTCCTGAAACTCTCTTTCATCATATTCAATACTGCAGACTCTGGAA
>CESO01009973.1_pt1 | contig 20715 bp, 13 predicted proteins | sample 356341 | NCBI WGS metagenome assembly CESO01 (sample SAMEA2621812, study PRJEB7988) | marine metagenome | biome: marine biome (ENVO:00000447); feature: deep chlorophyll maximum layer (ENVO:xxxxxxxx); material: "saline water (ENVO:00002010), including plankton (ENVO:xxxxxxxx)" | depth 35 m | reverse complement strand
TCTTTTGTTGCGATTACACGAAGAGCGGTTGGATCTCATGGTGCATAGCATCGGTGATCGAGCAACACGGACGGTATTGGATGCGGTGCAGGCCGCCCGCTCAATGGTTCAAGATGACTTTTATCCGCGAGTAACAGTGGCGCATCTCGCGCTCGTTGATCCTGTCGATATCCCGCGTATCAGCGCACTAGGAGTGGTGGCAAATTTTTCGCCTTGGTGGTTTGGAGTGGAGTCGAGCTCGGTTGTCTCAGACCTTCTGGGCAAAGAAAGATATGGCGCGATGTATCCTGCGAGATCCGTGTTCGAGAGTGGCGCGACCGTTACCTTTTCCAGTGATGAGTGGTGGGGCGGAGACATGTTGCCCACTTATCTGAGTCCGTATCTGGGGATGCAGACCGGGCACACTCGCCAATACCCGAAGGAGTGGTGGCAGACAGAAGATGATGGTATTCGGTTGCCTGCTTCGGAACGTCTCACTTTGGAGCAACTGGTAACAGGTTATACACGACACGGTGCTTATCAGCTTCGATTGGAGGATCAACTCGGTTCGATCGAAGTGGGTAAGACGGCCGATTTTATCGTGTTAGACCAGGATCTCTTCACGATGAAACCCGATGAGATATGGCGCCTGCAACCTTCACTGGTAGTTATGGAGGGAAAGGTGATGCAGGGCGCGTATCCGGAATGAGCGGCACAAGACTTAACGCATGCTAAGCATCCGCCCGACAGCATAATCGCATAGTTTGATGGCGCTAAGGTATCTTCGCTGAGCGTTGCTACTGGGGTTTCACTATTGACGGGCTATCTGACAATTCGCCGACTGCCCGATGTGCCTGATCAATGGCGACATGCGTATAGGCGGAAGCACCGGCATCGGCATTGGCAATTGCAATCGAACCAAAGGGTTGTCGAGCGATTTCATGTGGCGCTTTCCCGGGCTCCCATTCTGGATCCCATAGTTGCATATATTCATAGGCATACCCGTGAGGCCAGCGATTGACGGTAATCGCGAGAATATCCTCTGCCACATCAAAACCAGCGGGCCCCAGTAATTCATCAAGCACGGTTCGAACTTCACGTTCAAAATCACTAAATGTGAGATCGAGCAACTGTTGACGCGAGGCCCTCAGCTGACTGCGAATATCAATAGCATCTTTCGGTGGTGAGATTGAGCCCCAGAACACGAGCGAAACGGCCTCGCTTGGATTTTCTGGGCGCTCATAACCACCGGTTTGAATGCCCTTGAATAGAAAAAGTCTGGCGTGAAGTCGACCAGGACAGGAAACAGCGTCAACACCCAGTTTGTCCAAAGCCTCACTGTTTCGTATCAGCACGTTGGTCAGAATCATAGGCACTTTAACTTGATACTTGAGTGCCTCCTTTTGGGCGGTGCCCATTGATGGGCACAAATAAGGGATGATGCTGTGATAACAGGCCAACACAGCGTGCTGCGATGAAATTCGTCTCAGCTTACCTGTGGACGATGCGTAGGTTACTGCTACGCCTTTATCCGTATTCTCCAGCCCGATCACAGTGGAATTGAGGCGGAGGCGCACAGCCGCGGCTTCTTCATCTAATTGTGAGTAGTCAAAGTGAGCCAACGCCACATTATCTGCGGTGGTTTCTGGCGCGACATGAGGCATCAGCTTAGCGACCATCAGGCGCACCAAACTTGCGTTGCCATCTGGCCACATCGCAACTGGGTAGCCAGAGCCGTCCTCGCCCCACTCTTCGCCAAATAGATGCGCGCCGGGATAACCCTCCCAGAGCGCCTCTTCTGCTGATATCGCCCGCATTTCTAATCCCCAGGATCCATGCTCCTCTTTGTCGAAAAGTTGCACTGCATCCTCGGTTAAGCCGCCGTATTTGCGCAGAAAATCTGGGTAACTGGTGTTTACCAACATACGCTCGGCTTTGTCTTCTGACCAATCTTCAAGGGTAGGACCACTGGCGTAAAACTGCTTCAGCGAGAGACGACCCGCCTCGGATATGGGGACGCTGTCGATGTCTGCGTCGCTAAGTTGCGCAGACAGGTTAAAGTTTGTCACTAGTCGATTCGTACCATAGGTATCCTGGTCGAACCACATCGCCGGGCTCTTAGGCGCATCGCGCCCATAGGAGAAGGTCATTTTGTCCCGCATGGCCTCGTAGTCGACGCCATGCTCAGCCATGAAGGCTTTGACTACCTCACTAAAGCGCCACCATTCCAGGTTGTGGGTACCACCAAGTGACAGCACCATGTCGCCGCTCTGGTGAAACTCGTTACGTTTGGCATGACCACCAAAATCATCATGATTTTCGAGAAGTAATATGCGTACTGTTGGTCCGAAACGTTGCTGATAGTAGTGGGCCGCGGCGAGTCCGGAGATCCCTGCTCCAACAACAATTAGATCGTAATGCTCCGTTATGGGCTCTTCGGTGGTAAAGATAGCTCCGTCGCGCGCTAGGGCGTGGGCGACTTCGTAAGCACCAGAGTGCGATCCGCGCATACCGGTTTTTATTGGTGGGTAATCGATCACCGAGGTATCGGTGCTTCCTCCTTTAGAGGTCATGTGGGGCAACGCGCGGCCCCCAGCAGCTAGCGCGCCAGATTGACACGCTGCACCGGCAACCACCGCAGCCCCTTGCACAAAGTCCCGTCGACTAATCGGTCGCTCCATTCCCAGTTTTTTATCCGATTTCTTTTTCATTACGGTGCCGCTCTTTTTTCTAGATGTGGTTTTTGACGTGCCGTCGGGGAGCCTTCAGGTTGCTGGGTGATTCACCAACAGGCATAGCGCTTAATTGTTTCCTCTGGTGCTCAGGTAGGAGAAGGTAACAAAGCTCAAAATCATGCCAAGTCCCAACATCATCACAGAAAACATCCCGCGCAGCGATTGGTCAGGCGACCATGTTTGACTCTGATCCAGCCAAAAATGTAGGTAGAGCGAGAACACCCAGGGTGTCAGTACCAGGCACCAGAATATCAGCTGACATAAAACGCGAATCATCTACTGCCCCCTTAATATCAGCAGCTTGGCACTGATTAAGCCATCATCATTATGGGCCTATAGAGGCAGAGTCTAACCTGAGTCAGAATTGACACAATGGCCTTCATAGACGAGCCTGTGGTAACAGAAAAGGAGGTGGGCGTGCGCGCAAGATGGATCAATGGGTGGCATTTATTCGTTTTGACATCAGCGACGATCACCGCCTTTATGCTTGTAAGGTTAGTGTCAACGGATTTTTCCTCACCTCAAGACCTCTCGGCGATGATCCAGTACTCCGTGCGCTGGGCGGTACCCTTTATCTTTCTGGTCATCGCGATTTCTGCCCTCTATCGATTGTTTCCTGGTGACGTTACCCGATGGTTAATGCGTAATCGCCGCTATATTGGATTGTCCTTTGCTGTAGCGATGGCCTGGCAAGGGGCATTTATTTTTATCGTTTCTTATTTCCACTCTGAACACTACTACGCAGAAATCTACTATCTCCGTGATGAGTTAGAGGGTAGCAGTGGCTATCTGCTATTAGTTGCTATGACTTTGACCTCGTTTGGCGTTTTCCGGCGGCACATGTCTCCCGGGCAATGGCGGTTTCTTCACTTGAGTGGTGTGACGTTCTTGTGGGCTTACCCTTTTAGCGTTTATTGGTGGAACGTGTTCTATTATAAGACGCAGTATTGGTTCGATGTTCTTTTTTATGTCCTAGGATTCGCGGCGTTTGCGCTGAGAATACTTGCCTGGGGGCGGAAGCGAATCGAAGATGATGTGGCTTGGTTTCAGCGTGGTATCGGCGGCTGTGTGATGCTCTGCTCGCTATGGCTCGCGGCCACCGGTCATTTTTGGCAACCTGCATTATCGGCGGCGGTGCTGTCCCGCCCCTGGTCTGCCGAGCTGGAATTATGGTTGCCATTCTGGCCATTTGAACCCTTTTTGCCCTTAGTCACGTTGGCTCTTGGAGTATGGTTTGTGTCCGGAGCGAAGGTGGTTAATAGACTGCCGCGGCGTGCTGCTGCGTGACGGTTTATGGTGTGGTTTGAATGCCTCGCTCCAACGCGCTTTCACCATCCATCTATAAAGTCGTGACCATCGCTGGCACCCTATAGGGAAAGTGGTCACAGCAGGTGCCGTACAGTAGTGTTAAATATCAACTTCTGATTGACTGAGATCTTCACCGATAGCTGGGTAAGTGGGCAGTGTTGGTGGGCGGGAGCGGACGAGCGAGTGGCGATGACGGCACAGGATACGATCATTATCGGCGGCGGGCATAATGGGCTGGTTTGCGCCACTTTGTTAGCCAGATCAGGTCAGAGGGTGACGCTCGTAGAAGCCAATCGAGCGCTGGGTGGCATGGCTGCGGAATACGAATTTCATCCGGGTTTTAAGGCCTCGCTAGCGCAAACGCTGTATGCAATGCCTCAGTCGCTGATCAGCGAGCTTGATCTTTTCGCCCATGGGCTTGAAACCACCGACGAGAGCTTGCCGCTCGTTGCACTCTCGCCATCTGCAGCACATCAGAAAATCACTGCTCAAGGCATCAATGGGAGTAATGAGAACGATATAAAGGCCTACCCACAGTACGCTGCGATGTTGTCCAAATTTTCTGGTGCGCTAGCGCCTTTTTGGGAGCGAACGATGCCCAGGGTGGGCGCGAAGGGCCTCTCAGACTTGATGACCTTCGGCAAGCTGGGTCTCAAACTGCGCATGCTCGGAAAACAGGACATGCTGGAGTTTCTTCGGGTGGCTACGCTACCAATGCGTGATCTCCTCGATGAGTACTTCACGGATGATGCTCTCAAAGCGGCGTTGTGCTGGGATGCGCTTGTTGGCTCGCAGTTGGCGCCGCGATCACCCAATCAGGCAGTTCTCACTTTGCTTAATCGCAAATCGGGTAAAGATGATGGGCAGCATGCCATACCCAAAGACGGCATGGTGGGACTGATTCGCGCACTGGAGCGCGCTGCCATTCAGGCGGGGGTAACAATCAGGACCGATTGTCCGGTTAGATCGGTGCAAGTGGCTGGCGATGAAAGTGGTCAGCGTTGCACTGGTGTTGAACTTGCCAATGACGAAATTTTGTATAGCGAGCGGGTAGTGTCGAGCGCAGATCCGCATACGACATTTTTGAAGCTGGTCGGTGCAGCGCACCTCGAGATTGAATTTACGAATCGTATTCGTCGTCTTAGAACTAACGGGTATGTTGCTAGAGTGCACCTGGCGTTATCTGCGCTGCCTCACTTTGAGGGGTTGGATTCTCCCTTGGGTAGACTGATTATTGCGCCGACGATGGACACTATTGAATTTGCTTGGGATGCCGCGAAATACGGTGAATTACCCGACGAGCCTGTAATGGAGGTGTTAATCCCATCGCTGCAGGAACCCAGTCTTGCACCTCAGGGGCAGCATGTGCTCACCGCCAATGTGATGTACGTTCCCCATGACCTCAAAAGCGGTTGGACCCCCGAGAAACGCGATGCGTTTCTTGCCATTGTCATGACTAAGCTGGAGGTCTTTGCGCCGGGTATTCGAGACCTTGTACTGACTTCAGAGCTTCTGACTCCGCCTGATCTTGCTGCGCAGTACCATGTTACTAATGGCCATTGGCACCACTGCGAGCCTGCCATTGATCAGCTTCTGATGATGCGTCCTACCTACGAAGCTGCGCAATATGCCACGCCCATTCCGGGTCTGTATTTGTGCGGTGCTGGCTGTCATCCAGCGGGCGACGTGAGCGGAAACCCGGGTCGTAATGCGGCCAGGGAGATCCTGTCATGAAGCCATATGACGCTATTATTATCGGTGCTGGCCACAATGGTTTGACCGCTGCGGCCTACCTAGCTAAAGCCGGGTTAGATGTGATCGTCCTTGAGAAGAATGATTACATTGGTGGCGCGGCCGTCACTCGGGAGATGCATAAAGGTTGGTTTTACTCTAGCTGCTCCTACGTTTGCTCCATGATGCGTCAGTCTATCCACCGTGACCTGGATCTTACGCGACACGGATTACTACTGGTGCCGTATCTCGGCACAGTAAATTTCAGCGATCGAGGTGATCGGGTACTGATTGATTATCCCGACGACGAGGCCGCATATCTGGAGTTGCGGCGCCACTCACCTCATGATGCCGACGCCATGTCGCGCTTTCAGGCAGATCTCGGTCGTTATGCGCAGCTGATTCGAAAAACCTTGCTAAGAACGCCGCCCGATCCGAGTTCCTTCAAGCCGCGAGATATTCAGGAACTGCTGTGGTTGGCCAAGCAGTTTTGGAATTTGGGCGAGCGCGAGCTCTATGAGTACATTCGTTTCTTTACGATGAGTGCAGCTGATTTTCTTAACGATTATTTTGAGGATGACTTGATTAAAGCCGCCATGGCGAGTCCTGGCATTATCGGTACCGCATTGGGCGTGTACTCACCCGGGTCCGCCTACATTTTGCTTCATCATGTGATGGGAGATGTGGATGGCAATGTTGGGGCTTGGGGCTTGGCCCGAGGTGGCATGGGTGCCATCTCTCATGCATTAGCCGGGGCACTAAGAGAGCATGGTGGCGACATTAGAACCGAGGCACCGGTCCATCAGATTTTGGTCAAGGACGGTGCCACAGTTGGCGTTGCTATGGAAAATGGCGATGAGCTTTTCGCCAACATTGTGGTATCGAATCTTGATGCGAAGCGCACTTTTACTCAAGTGATGGATCGCGCGGACTTGCCAGAGGGTGTCTACGAGCGCGCCGAGAATTTCAAAATCCGCGGCTCGTCGGGCAAGGTCAATATCGCTTTATCCGGTATGCCGAAGTTCAACCATGTGCCGGACAACCGCTACGTTAATCGCGGCGGGCAAGGCTTTACAGGTTCTATGGAGACGATGGAGCGGGCTTATGACTGCTGGAAGCGTGGTCGCTGGTCGGATGATCCTTTTATCGAGGCGGTGATCCCATCTGCTTGGGATCCCACCGTGGCACCTCCGGGATGCCACTGGATGTCGACTTTTATTCAGTACTGTCCGCCGACCCTTGCTGACGGAGAATGGACACCTGAGAAACGGGATGCTTTTGGTGCGACAGTGATTAATAAAATTGAACGCTATGCTCCGGGTTTCAAAGAGCTGGTAGTACATGCCGAAGTCCGGACTCCGCACGACATCGAGAATGAGATCGGACTGACAGAGGGAAATATTTTTCAGGGCGAACTCACCATCGATCAGCTGCTGTTCAATCGGCCTTTTCCGGGATATGGGCAATACCGTATGCCATTGAAGAATATGTACATGTGCGGTTCTTCCACTCATCCAGGTGGTGGTGTGTCCTCAGCGTGCGGCGCCAACGCAGCGCGAGAGATTTTGCGAGATCTGCGCAAGCCTAATACCGTTCCAGAGGACGACTTTTACGATGAGTGAGACGGACATTCTGAGAAACGATCCGACGGATCCCTATGCGGGTGAGCGCCTCAAGCTCTCTTACTTTCACGAGCGAGAGTCAGCGTTGAATCTCCGTGATGCTTGGTCATCTTGGAACGGCTTTAAATTTGCTGACTATTACTACGACGTACACTACGAGTACTTCTGTATACGCAATACCTGTGGGACCTACGATATTTGCCCTATGCAGAAGTATTTGGTGGAGGGAGAAGACGCGCTGGTCATGCTCAATCGAATGGTGACCCGCGATTTACGAAAGCTCAGAGATAATCGTGTGACGTATGTGGCTTGGTGTACTGATTCAGGACGTCTTATAGACGATGGGACGATTTTCCGTCTGGACGAGGAGCGTTATCTCTTAACCTGTGGCAGCCCGTGTCTTGCTTGGCTGCGAAAGAGCGCTTTCGGCTTTCATCACGTCCAGATCACCGATGCTACAGAGGATTGGGCCGCGCTGTCGCTGCAAGGCCCTACCAGTTTTGCGGTGTTACAGCGCATGGGGCTTGAGAATGTGGCAGCGCTTAAGCCTTTCGATATTGGCCATTATCCTTTTATGGACACCACGTTGATGGTATCTCGAACAGGCTTTACTGGTGACCTTGGGTATGAATTGTGGATTGATCCTGAGTACGCGCTACCCATGTGGGATGCGCTTTATAGCGCAGGGGCTGATTTTGGTATTCAACCCTACGGGGAATCCGCCACTAATATGGCACGCCTTGAGGCTGGCTTTATCATGCCCTACATGGAATTTAATGAGGCCCTTAAGACTGTTAATTTCGAGTACGATCAAACGCCCTTTGAGCTAGATCTTGGGTGGCTGGTAGATTTTAAGAAGTCCCATTTCAACGGCCGTTCGGCCTTACTGACACACAAGCAACATGGTCCAAAAGTCATTCTGACTAAGCTGAATATTGAGGGTAACAAGCCTGCGGAGGAATCAATTCTGTACGGTGACAAAAAATGTTCTCAAGAAATTGGCTACGTCACGTCGGCAATGTGGTCTCCGGCGGTCAAGGCAAATATCGCGCTGGCCATGGTAAATAGCGAAGCCTTGGCGGGAGAAATCTGGGCGGAAATCTATTACCAGCGGGAGTTACGACATCATCACAAGGTCGCACGATGCACTGTGCAGGATAAGCCATTTTGGTCTCCAGACCGGGCTCGCGCTACGCCGCCGGGGTTGGTGTAGGGTCCGGTCTTTTATCGGGTAACGTCTACGAACTGAGCGCACCGCGGTTGTCGGCTTGCGCTTGTTTCAGCTCCTTTTGCCAGTCTGTGAGATTCATACCGATGGCCATGAAGCCAAGAATCCACAGTGCTTCATCCCAAGCAAATATCCAGTGACCGCGATATGCCCAGTAGCCTGCGATGACCCATAGCCCTCCGTAGAAAATAAGCTTGATATGGGTGGCAAAGGATAAAAGTGAGCTGTTGCTGATACCACGATCCTGTAATTTGATGCGTAACTCTATGAACAGCATGATAAACAGCCAAAGCACCACCTCGATGGCGTCCGCCCATGCCAGCTCCAGCTCGACCGTCATACCAGTGGCGTCACTGATCGCTTGCCCCTGTGAGAAGACATAAAACTCGCTACTGGAGGATAGCCAGCCACAGTTGACGGCATTCAACTCCCAATATTCGAGATTGCGGGTAAACGACAGTCCTTGATCTAAGAAAGAACAGAGCTCAGTGCCAGTGTGGTGGATGGCGCTTTCCAGGTCTAAAAGGTATTCAGAGAAGGCGAACACGGCATGACCTATTGCGAAATAACAGACCATTCTGATCGCATTTATGACCACTAGCCTTCCTCGCGTGAAGTCGTCATCCGACAGCACATAAGTTTCAAGCTCTAGTAGCAAGAGCAGGGCAAACCAACCGAGTTCATCCAGCGTAGTGGCGAAGTTGGCGGTCCAGTCGTGCCATTGCCAACCAGCGTGAAAGGTGTGCCGGGCTTGCTCAATATCGTTGCCCACGTAGTGAGCAAAATTTAACAGTAACAGGGGATATACAACTAGCTTTATCCGCTGCTTCAGGTCCAGCTTTTGCCACCAAGAAATTGCTCTATCCATATTCGGTTGATATTGACTGTTACTCGCTGTTAGCAATCGAGTCTGACACTGTTTGTCTCGTCGGGCGATATTTGTTCCATGTTGCTAACAATACTGTGCTCCAGACTCCTCGGTGTCTGGCCCGATAGGGAAGTATTTTGAGTCAGGGTGTATTGGTGAGCGCGTTGCGCTCGCTGAAACCGAGCGATCCAAAATTTCCGACTAACCACTTTTGCAATAATAGAGTCGCGTCGGGTTTGTCGCCGCCTAGCAGTATAGGGTTGCTTAGCTACTATCAATCACTCATTATCAAAGTGTTCGTTTTTGTAGGATATCGACTGGATCAATGAGAAAAACTGAAGCCAAGTCGTTTGTTGCCAGTTATCTGGACGCTTGGAATGAGGGTAACGCTGGGTCCGTCACAGACCACCTTTGCTCTGAAGGCCACTACATCGACGAGGTTTTGCATGAGGACATGACTCGCGAGACGCTTTTCGAGGCCTTGCTGGACTATTTCCAAAGTGACCAGTACTTTTACGAGGTCATGGGCGACATCCTTTGCAGTGGGACAACTATCGCTTTCCAGTACTGTGCCAAGCCATTGGAGCCTGGTAAGCATTCGAGTCCGTGGCATGGTGCGGAGTTCATCACCTTAAGCGGTAAATCGGCGCTCGAAATTCGCGATTATTATCAGTTGCCTAAAGAAAGGGCGCTCAACGGCACCGGCAAAGGTCGATATGTTAAGTCCGGACTAAATCAGCGGGGCATGGGAGAACTGCTTGCCAACCTCGAGCAAGTGATGCAGCGAGAGCAGCTGCACCTTGATCCTGATTTATCGTTACCGAAGCTTGCCGAACATCTGAACGCGACAGTCAATCACGTGTCGCAGGCTATCAATGCGGGGCTTCAAACAACGTTTTTTGATTACGTCAATCATAGGCGTGTAGATGAGGCCTTAAGGTTAATTCAGTTAGATGCGGGACCCCACAGGGCAATGCTCGATATCGCTCTGGCAGTGGGCTTCAACTCCACCTCCACTTTTTACAGCGCTTTTCGCAAGGTGACAGGGGTAACGCCAGGTGCCTATCGGCGCCGCGTAGCACGTCGGGCCTAGCGGATTCAGAGCGCTCTCAGGTACCAGGCATAGTCGAGGTCAGGCACTTGAGCGTGGTATGAATTGCTCTCTCCCTGACGGATACCTGTGTAGATGCGGCTGAATTCGTGCCCAAAATAACCTGGGAGCACCTCACTTCGTCTGAACAGATCAATGGCGGAGTCCACTCTCGATGGCAGTGTGGTGTCGTCCTGAGACAGATCTGCATCTCGGGCTATTGGGTCACCGGGATCAAGTTGGGTGGTGAGCCCATGATGAATGCCTGCAAGCACTGCTGCGAGGACAAGATACGGATTGGCTTCTGCACCCGCTACGCGGTGTTCGATACGTCGGTTGTGCTCGGTGGATCTCGGGATGCGTAGCGCGACCTCACGATGGTCGTAGCCCCAGCTCTTTCCAGAGGGAGCTAATGCGCCCGCTTTAAAGCGACGATATGAGTTCGCGTGGGGCGCAAAGCAGAGCATCGACTCGTCCAGTAACTTCCCTAGGCCGCCAACTGCGTGCCTGAGTCGCGGCATCAGCCTGGGGGGTTCCACAGGCTCTGGGTCGGCAAAAATATTGGAGCCTGCCGAGTCATAGATACTGGCGTGGATGTGCATTCCGCTGCCGGCTAGTTCAGCAAAAGGTTTGGCCATGAACGTGGCGCCATAACCGTGCTTTCTGGCGACGCCTTTCACAATACGCCTGAGCAAGAGCGCATGAGTTCCAGCAAGGATGGCATCTTCCTGATGAAGCGTATTGATTTCCCATTGGCCTGGAGAAAATTCGCCATGCAGCGTGGTCAATGGAACTCCCTGCATTTCGCTGGCAATGCGTACATCATTGAGGAATGCGTCACAGTCGAACAAGTCGTCTGCCATGCAGTATTGAATTCCTTCTTGTTCCAGTTTTGTGCCGGGGATATTGCCCTTGAGCGGCACGGGTCGGGTATCGTTTGCATTCGCAAGCAGATAAAACTCGAGTTCTGTCGCAACCGTCGCTGCCAGGCCATCTTCAGCAAACCGCGATAACACGTTCGACAATGGTTGTCGGGGATCAACCCAGTCCAGTTCGCCATTGTCCTGGGTGTAGGCCACCATCACCTGTGCGACAGGAGAGTCGTACCATGGCACCGGCGCTAAGGTCCCTGTCACGGGAAGAATGATTTGATCAGGGTCGCCGCCCAACTCCGACAGGGGGATCTCGTCATACCAGTCACCCTTTGCGCCCAGCAAAGGTGCTGATCGAGGAGTCAAAAAATCCCCCTTAAATAAGCGCAGAAACTCCGAACGATGGATCCGCTTCGCACGAAGGATGCCCGAAATGTCGGGCATCAGAAGCTCTAGAACTTGAGTGTCGGGATTGGCAGCTAAAAACTGCTCGAGTTCTGTTACATCGGCATATTTCATGTGGTGTCACTGTTGTTCGCCTGTGCGCCAAGCTTAGAGCGACGGCTGAATTTGTCTACCAGTCGTATAGGCCGCCATTCACGACAGGCCCAAGTCCGATAAGCTATGCCGATATCCAGCAAAAGAGCACGCTATTTCGCGGCGTGTTCGTCTTAACTTGCACTTTGGAGACCGACCAATGCTCGGACTGCGCGCCATCAAAGACTCCTCGGAGCATACCGGCTCCTATTACGCCGCGTCTCGCCAACCTACTACCGATTATCCCTTCCTCTCCGAGGCTGCTACGTGTGATGTCGTTGTTGTAGGTGGTGGGTTTTCTGGGGTCAATACCGCCGTTGAACTGACCGAGCGCGGCTATGAGGTGATATTGATTGAGGCAAATAGAATTGGCTGGGGCGCTAGTGGAAGGAACGGCGGGCAAATTATTGGTGGTATTGGTCATACACCTGAGCGCTTTAAAAAATGTATCGGCGAGCAGGGAATTAAAACGATTTACCAGATGGGCATTGAAGCCCGTGACGTTATAAAAGAGCGGATCGAGACCTACGATATTGATTGCGATCTCAAGTGGGGCTACTGCGACGTGGCATTAAAGCCGCGGCATATGAAGGAATTTGCCACGTGGAGGGACTGGGAAAGAACCATCGGTAATCCGCATCCTTACACGCTGCTTGATGCTTCTGAACTCAAAGATTTTGTCAATTCTGATCGATACCTTGGTGGCCTGCACAATACTGCCAATGGCCACATACATCCTTTAAATTTGTGTGTTGGAGAGGCGGCAGCGGCAGTGAGCCGCGGTGCAAGGGTATTTGAGCAGACACGCGCTATAGAGATTATCCCAGGAGACAACCCGGTGGTGAAAACGGAGCACGGCAGCATCACCGCTAAGCAGGTCGTCCTCGCAGGTAACGCCTATATGGGCAAGCTCATTCCCAAACTCAGTTTACGCGTTTTACCCTCAGCGAGTTCGGTCATTGCCACTGAGCCGCTTTCAGAAGCCCTTGCTACAAAGCTTTTACCCGGTGACGTCGCCGTCTGTGACCCTAGAACAGCACTGGACTATTTCAGATTGTCGGCCGATCGTCGCATGCTGTTTGGTGGGCTTTCCAATTACACGGGTATGGAACCAAAGAATCTTGTGCCGGTGATGCGCAAGAAGATGCGTAATGTTTTTGCTGAACTAGCGGAGATCAAAATTGAGTATGCGTGGAGTGGTTGGATTGGAATTGGTATTAACCGCATGCCGCAGCTCGGGAAATTGGCGCCGAATATTCGTTACATTCAAGCCTATTCGGGACACGGGGTTGCACCGACGCATATGATGGCGAAAATCACGGCCGAAAATATTGCTGGTGAAACCGACCGTTTCGACGTAATGGCAGCCATACCCCATATGGCCTTTCCCGGAGGGCGTCTGCTTGGCAGGCCGTTGCTCGCTGCGGGGATGGCGTATTATAAACTGCTTGATCTGTTCTAGAGGTTGCCGATCAAGAGGCTTCGTCTGGAACCATCATTGCGTAAACCTTACGCACTTTTTTAATCACTTCAGCCGTGCCTTTCCAGCCACGGGGAAATACCCAGCTGTCGCCTTCCTTCACTTCGGTAACGACACCGGTTTGGGAGGTGAATTTCCAGTGACCTTCCAGTAAGTAACAGAATTCCGTGAGCTCGAGATCCAGCTCTAGAACACCGGGCTCGCATTCCCAGGTTCCGGTATATAGCTGACCCCCCGCAAGATCGCCCTCAAAGAATCCGGCATTGGTCTGCAGAGGGAGCGCACCCACTGGCGCGCCAAAAGACTCACACGCCTCGAGATTAACCAGCCTCGCTGGGTTTTTCTGAACGCTGATTTCCACCATTACTTGGCCTCCCGCCATATCACTGTTTTCGCTGACTGTTGGTCGATAAAAGGACCGACTCACATCTCGAGTTTATGCATCCAAGGGCACGGATGCTTCCCAGCCCATATGCACGGACTCAGTGTGTCGTTTTATGGCATACGCTAGACGGTGATAATCTTAATATAGTGTAGGGCTTCTCAAGAGGAGCAGCGATGTGCGTTGGCCAGCATAAACTAGAGCTTGGAGCGATTCGAATGGTTCAGAAGCATTATTCGCGAGAGCGCAGATCGATTTGAGTATTTTCGCCATTACGATTGCGCTGTCTGTGATCACTTTTGTGTTCATTGGTAGCTACGCTGGCCGACAGGTTAAAACCCTCGACGATTACTATGTGGCAGGGCGTCGCGCACCCACTCTTCTCATTGTCGGGACGCTGGTAGCGAGCAACATGAGCACTACCGTATTCATGGGAGAAGCTGGATTCACTTATGCCGGCCAGTTGGGCCCCTACTTGTTGCTGCCCGGATTGACTGTTATCGGCTATGTGTATGGCGCATTATTTTTTGGCACGTTTCTGAGGCGTAGCCGCGCGACAACGGTGGCTGCGTTCTTCGGTGAGCGCTTCGCATCACCAGAGTTGCAGCAGATAGCGGGCTGGACGATTATCTTGGGGTTGGGTGGGTATCTGTTGGTGGTGACGCAAGGTGCAGCATTGCTGCTCTCTGACCTTACCGGCATTAGCTACGAAGCTGGCATCGCGATCGCATGGTTGAGTTATTCGATGTTCACGCTATATGCCGGATCAAAAGGCGTTGTGATTACCGATACCTTGATGTTTTTGCTATTTACCGGTGCATCCCTCTTCGTTGCTATCCATCTTCTAGAGGGGTTTGGCGGAATTTCTCAGACGATTCAGGATCTAACGCGGCTAGAAGAAAAACCGGACCTTACGAGTTGGCACGGCATTATTGGTGAAGGCACCGCATGGTCAACCGCATTGGATTTTTTAATTTGGATTGTGGTGATCGATCTATCGTGGAGTTTGGTCTATGCCGTGAGCCCATGGCAGTCAAGTCGTCATCTGATGGCCAAAAGCGAGCATGTTGTACTTCGGGCATCGATCTACACGGTGTTGGTGGTTATCTTCCTGCAATTAGCGATATACGGGGCGGGCGGTTTTGTGAATCTCGCAAATTCGAGCATCGAGAATGAAGAGACAGTCTTGATATGGGCGGCGACTCATTTAGTGCCGGCTTTACTCGGCGCGGTCCTGGTTGCGGGCATTGTCTGTGCAGCGCTGTCATCGGCGTCTACGTTCTTGTCTTTGATTGGCTTTAGCGCCAGCAATGACCTGACGGTAAAAACGGGTGCAACCAATCTCAACAGGACCCGTCTTGCCATGGCCTCAATCAGCGCAGTAGTGTTGGTGCTCAGCCTTTTCCTGCCTCATGACCTTTTCTGGATCACGCTTTTCATTGGGACAGTCTTTGCCTCCAGCTGGGGGCCAGTGGGGCTAATGAGCATTTGGAGTCGGTCGATTACTGCGCGTGGAGCTCGCTGGGGCATGATTGCGGGATTGCTGGCGAACATTGCGCCGGCAGCGCTGGACTATCTGGGCTTCATTGACTTGCCAAGTTATCTCGAGCCGGTATTGCTTGGCATTGTGGCTTCGATCATGTTTATCTACTTGGGATCCAGAGGCGACGCTATTACGCAGCGAGAGCGCGACTATTTGGCATTCCTCCACCGGACTCCCGCTGAGGACATCAGCCAAGATGCAACGCGCATCACCTTGGTGGCACCGATGCTTCTTATTGCTTATGGGTGCCTCATGCCATTTTTACTATTACATTTTTATGTTGAGCCTTATCAGATCGGTGCAGGCGTGATTGCAGTAGGTGAGAGTATTGATTGGAGCGGGCTGGAGCCATGGTTTGTATTAGGTCCGCTGGTGGTCCATGTGCCGTTAGGGGTTGTTGCCTGGCGGGTGATTCGTAAACGCTACACACCTGAAGCCGCATAAAGTTAGCCCAAACCGCATCAGTAACGTGGTTTGTGGACTCAGACGATCACCCATCTTTTAAAATTCTCCGTGCAGCATTGTGTCCTGGTGCGCCCGTTACACCGCCACCCGGGTGGGCGCCTGATCCGCATAAATATAGGCCTCGAACGGGTGTGGCATATTGAGCAGCTGATGGATGCGGTCGCATGTTAAACAGTTGATCCGGTTCCAGTCGTCCGTGGCAGATATCTCCGCGAGTCATGCCAAGCATCCGCTCGATGTCCAGCGGTGTCAGACATCGGTAGCCAACGAGGTGTTCTCTGAGGCTGGGAATGAAATGCTCTACGTAGTCGAAAATGTGATTCGCGATGCTGTCTTTTTCTTCATCCCAAGAGCGGCCTTCACTCAAGTTATAGGGCATGTATTTACATAGCAGACTCATAACATGGTGATCGGGTGTGTCAGTCAGTGTTTCGTCCATAACACTGGGAATAATCGCTTCAATTATAGGTGGGTCAGCCGGTTCGCCACGCTTAGCAGTGTGGAATGCTGCGTTAAGGTGATCAGCACTCTCAATCATTGTAATGCTGGCTCGATGATGCGGTCCCTCGGGTCCCGGTAGCGCAGCGAACTCGGGAAGGGCGGATAGGGCCAGGTTCATTCGCAATGATGCGGATTCTTGTCGAAAACTTTTTATATCTCGAGCGAAGTCCTCAGGCAGGTGCTGCTCCCCTAAAAGCTTCAAAAATGTCCGATTTGGATCTGTATTCGCTGCCACAACAGGAGCGGTAATCACCTCGTTCGAGGCGAGCCGCACACCAGTCACCTGTCCTTCTATGACGTTAATTTTCTCTACCGCAGCATCTGTGCGAACTTCTACCCCTTTCGCAAGAGCTGACTGCATCATGGCCTGCGTGATACCACCCATACCCCCCTTTACAATGCCCCAGGAACCCGGTGTGCCATTCACTTCGCCAACCGCGTGGTGGAGCATGGCAAGGCTAGCGCCAGGTTGGCTGAGTGGTGCGTAGTTTGCCGGCATGATGTGTGCCGCCACCATGGCTTTCACTTTTGGGCTCTCAAACCAGCGATCAATGATAGTTTCGGGGGCGCCAATAAAGAACTGCATCAGGCGCCAGCGGGCATCAGCATCGAGTCGGAAAACGTCTACACCCATCTTTAGCATGGACAGCAGATCTCCCACACCTTGTTCCCCAAGTTTGGGAGGCTCGTTCAGCCATTGTTTAGCCAATAGCTGACCAATTTGATCGACAGAGTTTTCAAATGCTTCATAAGCATAAAAGTCGGTAGCAGAGAATTTCCCGAACTGCTTTCGGTTGAATTCTTTATCTGCAGTGAGGAGAAGGTAATCTCCTGCTGAGTCGATATATAAGGCGTTCTCCAAGGTAATGGCTTCGTAACCAAAATCTGCAAGCTTCAAGTCGCTAACGACTTCCGGGCGCAGCAGGCTCACAACATAGGAAAAAGTGGAGTTACGATACCCGGGGTAAAACTCTTCCGTTACCGCAGCGCCACCCACCACTGACCGCTGCTCAAGAACGCATACCCGCATTCCTCCCTTGGCGAGGTAGTTAGCGGTGGTAAGGCCATTGTGGCCTGCTCCGATGACAATGGCGTCGTATTGGCTCATAGAGGACCTGACAGATCAGAAAAAGAATGATCGTTAACAGCGCTTGGCCTTTTAACGCGGGCAATCGATTGCTCGCGATCGACTAGCGATGCATCTTAGGCAGTATGCGTCCGTGAAGGCCTGCATGTCGATATCCCCATTCCAGTCTACAATAACGATAGGGTTTTAAGGTGTCAGTTAATGGCGACACAGGCTTCTAAATCGGACGTCATCATTATCGGTGGCGGGCACAACGGATTAGTTTGCGCGGGATATCTGGCGAAGGCTGGCAGGTCGGTGCGTGTTTTTGAAGCACGGGATGTGCTGGGAGGCGCGGCGATTACTGAGGAGTTTCATCCTGGCTTCCGCAACTCTGTTTACTCTTACTCCGTTAGCTTGTTGCACCCGCAGGTTATCGCTGATCTGTCGCTAGAGAGGCACGGGCTGGAGATTATGGAGCGCGCGGCGGGCACTCTCAGCTTGCTGGAAAATGATCGCCTGCTGTTGACCCGCGACGAAGCGCAGGCGCGCGCTGAGATTGGGCGATTTTCGGCCCGTGACGCCGAACGTATCGAACAGTTTGAGAGTGAAATTAGCACTGTCGCAATTGCCCTCAGGCAGTTGGCGACGCAGTCACCTCCCGACTTTGGCGGCGGCTGGCGTGATTTGATGCAACTGTTAACAGCGGGAAATGTTGCAAGAAGGCTAGGTGCCCATTCACAGAAAGTATTGGCGACATTGATGACCAGCTCGCTGGGCGATTATCTTGATAGCTGGTTTGAAGGGGAGGCCTTGAAGGGCGTACTTGGGCTTGAGGGGGTCATCGGTAATTTTGCGAGCCCCTACCAGTCCGGCACGGCCTATATTTTACTGCACCACGCTTTTGGCGAAGTCAAAGGGCGCGCTGGAGCGTGGGGAATTGCTAAGGGCGGCATGGGGGCGATTAGTGACGCCATGGCAAGTTTTGCGCGAGCACAAGGCGTTGTATTGGAAACGGGTACGCCAGTAGAAGAAATCTTGCTGGATGGGAAAAAGGCTGTGGGTGTTAGGCTCGCAGATGGTCGTACCTTTGACTCGCGCCAAGTGGCTGCCAACCTACACCCGCAGACCTTATTGACCCGGATGCTGGATCCGAATCTGCTCAGTGAGGAAGACAAGCGTCGTGTTGATGGTTATCGCAGTCATTCAGCGACCTTTCGTATGAACGTCGCCTTATCCGAGCTACCGCAGTTCACTTCAATGGCGGGTCAAGGTGACGCGCATTTTCAGGGTGCGATCGAGGTGTCGCCTTCGCTGGCTTACATCGACCAAGCGTATCTGGATGCAAAGCAAACAGGTTGGGCGAAAAAACCTGTTATCTCGATGCAGGTTCCCACCACGCAGGACGACTCTCTAGCGCCTCCGGGAGCACATGTGGCCAGCTTGTTCTGTCAGCACTTTCAGCGCCACCTACCCAGTGATCAGAGCTGGGATGATGTTCGAGAACAGGTTGCGGATGAGGTGATCAATACCATCGACGCTTATGCGCCTAATTTCAAAGGATCTGTTCTTGGGCGGCAGATCAAGTCTCCCCTCGATATCGAGCGTGATTTGGGAATGATCGGCGGCGATATCTTTCACGGCGCGTTGCATCTTGATCAGTTCTACTCGATGCGACCGATACCGGGCTATGCGTCCTACCGCATGCCAGTGGATAACGTTTTTTTATGTGGTTCTGGAGCTCATCCCGGTGGTGGCGTCACAGGGCTTCCGGGTCGAAACGCAGCACAGGTAATGTTGCGGAGTCTATAGGCGGGTTATCAACTGAAGATTTAAGGAAAGTGCAGGTGCGACGCCAGTTGATACCCATGTTGGGAATGCACCTCCTATACGACGCCATGTGGTGAGCTTTCATGTACCCCAAACGCAGCTATGGAGAGTGCTCCTCACACAAGGCGACGGGACTCAAGATGGCGAGGCGTCTGAGTGGTTAATCTCCCACGGGGAGTTGCGGATCAGTAGCCAAGGACGCTTCGTGGTCCTCTATGACTTGATACAAAGGAAAGTCCACCCAGGTGTCGTTAAGGTAATTAAGCTCGGGAACTTCTTCTTTGGGGTCAACGATGAGGTTGTATACCGAGGGGTAAGCCATTTCTCGGATGCTGTAGGTATCGGAGTCCATTTCTTTCAGTAAGATTTTCCAGTTGCGCCACTTCGCGCCAAAGAGCGTATTGCCGATATAAATAACCAAGCTTTCTCGAGCGGACGTATCTGTCTCACCCATAAAAAAGTCGGATTGATCAACGCCATCCAGCACGCGATCTTTCGGTGGTGTTGCACCAACGAATTTTGCAATCGTAGGAAATACATCCAGTTGGTGGACTACCTCATTGGAAACCCGTTGCGCGGGGATCTTTTCGGGCCAGCGAATCAGGAAAGGCACGCGGAGCGAGCCCTCATAGGGCGAAAACATGCCGCTGCGCCAGGGTCCGGTGAATCCGAAGGAGCGCGGCACACCCTCTCTACCGTTGTCCGAAGTGAATATAAAAATAGTGTTTTCAGTGAGTCCTAGCTCTTCCAGTTTCGACAGCAGCTGTCCCACGTAGACATCTGTTTGCGCGAGCACGTCAGCGAAGCTGCCATGACCTGTACTGCCATAGAAATCTGGATGGGGATCCACAGGTTCATGAGTTTGCGTGTAGGTAACAAAAGCAAAAAACGGCTTGCCAGCGTCGGATTGACGCTCGATAAAATCGAGAGTGTTTTCAGTAATTTCCTGGTCCATCACCCTGCGTTTATTGCGATCGAAGACTTCGAGTTCTGTCGGAGTGTTGCCTTTCTGACTCGACATGACATGGGCAAATCGAATGTCAGGGTGAGCGTCGGGTTGAAAGCTATTACTGTCTGGCCAGAAGGCGCGATCCGAAGATCTAGGGATACCGACCCACTCGTCGAAGCCTTGATCAGTGGGAAATCGGCCCTCGGTATCGCCCAAATGCCATTTCCCAAAAATACCTGACACGTAGCCATGCTTTTCAAGCAGTTCGGCGAGGGTGATCTCCCATTTCGTGATGCCATACCAGACACCTCTGGGAGGTAACCCCTCGCGCTGTCTGGTTCTGATTCCGTAGCGTCCAGTCATAAGAGCTGATCGCGAAGGCGTACACTCAGCCTCGACATTAAAGTTAGTGAGGCGCATGCCCTGAGCGGCGATGCTGTCAATGTTAGGCGTCGGCGCGCCCCTCATCACTCCGCCACCATAGACGCCGATTTCGCCGTAGCCGAAATTATCCATCAACACGAGAACG